>Ga0209931_1000144_pt1 | contig 39599 bp, 39 predicted proteins | sample SalPonR1_B_D1_MG_FD_185697 | JGI IMG/M metagenome (GOLD analysis project Ga0209931, IMG submission 185697) | Salt pond soil microbial communities from South San Francisco under conditions of wetland restoration - Salt Pond MetaG R1_B_D1_MG... ...
ATTCAAAAACTTCTGTTGGTAGTATTGCTTTTAAAAGATCTTCTTTATTTGCATTCATATTCTAATATTTATAAAAAATGCAAATATGTATTTTATTTTATTCTCCACCTAATTGTTCAAGTGATCCGAAAGTAAGGCGGGGGAAACCCGCACGCTCCTTATTGCGCGCCCGTTAGCAATAATACGCCTTCGCGGAAATTCTGAAACTTTTTGAAAACAAATTACCAAATTGGTAACTATTTTATATATTTGCAGTATAAATTATTTGGATAATGAGAGTAATTGCAAAAAAGATATTAAGAGAATTTTGGGACAAGTACACAGACTCAGAACAGCAATTGAAAACTTGGTACAAAGAAGCATCAAATGCGAAGTGGAGTTCTCCAAATGACATTAAGAAAGAATATGCAAGAGCTAGCATTATAGGTGATAATCGAGTGGTATTTGACATTTGTGGAAACAAATACCGTTTGATAGTTAAAATAAACTATGAGAGACAGTGGGTTTTTATACGATTTATTGGAACTCACAAAGAGTAATAATGTTGACGCAAAAAAAATTTAAGTTATGGAAATAAAAGTAATAAAAACCGAAGATGATTATAACAGTGCATTAAAGAGACTAGAAGAAATATTTGATGCTCCTGTTAATTCTCCAGATGGAGACGAAGCAGAATTGTTAACTGTTCTTATTGAGAAATACGAAGAAGAGCACTATCCAATAGAATCCCCAGACCCAATTGAAGCCATTAGGTTTCGAATGGAGCAAATGAATATGAAAAAGAAAGATTTAGCTGAAGTGCTAGGTTATAAAAGTCGAGTTTCAGAAATTCTTAGCAGAAAGAGAAAGCTATCTTTAAAGATGATAAGACAGCTTCATAAGAAACTAAGGATACCTTATGACTCTTTGTTGACTGAATACTAAGCTCGGCGTAAAATTGCTAACACGGCTTAAAAATCAAGCGGGACGTAGGCTTGCGGTTTGACTAAAAAATGCTATCTTTAAACTTTGTAAGCTTCCCATTTTTAGGACAGGGTTTAAGTACTACTGAAGTAATAGGCGTTATTAGCCAAAAAGACTCTTTTTTATGTCCCAAATGCCGATGTAAGCTTACACAAGGTTTGGTGTTAAAAAATCCAAATTGACTATTGGGTTCAAAACATTAATTTGTTTAGTAAAAATCCAATCTCTTTATTGAATAGGTGTTTTATTGTAAGTTGCATAAACAGAGTGTCCCAGTTCAGAGAGTTTATTTACTGTTGATTTGCCAATTGCTGATGGTCCCCTATGATTAAGTAATTTTTCATATTTTTAAATTTAAACAAATGTCTAATAACTTATTATATTTATATTTCAACTTCAAATTTTAGTAATATAAAGAATATCAATACTCTAAAATAAAGTAAAAAGGATTTTATAGAGCAATAATTTATGAAGCTAAGAACCATTTATTCTTTAAGTTTTGTGTATTTACTTTATATTTCTTAGATTTAATAGATTAAATAATCTTACTTTATATGCAATCCCGAAACATCTATACAGTTTTAACAAAAATTTCATTAGTCATTCTTACTTTGGTTTTATATACTGAGTCTATAAATGCTCAGAAGGTTGAATCTGTATACCTTTCAGAAATGAAAACAGGTGATTCTATTTACATTGTCACAAATAGAGAGCAGAACAAATCAAGTAAAATCCTTTCTTTTAACGAGAAAATACAATCTGTTAGTCAACTGGTTTTCTTAAAAGTCACATTCCATGAACCTGATTCTATTGTAAATCAGATTTTAGATTACACAGAATTCATAAGCCAGGTTACGTCGATTCATTCTGATTGGCTTCTTTTTGTTCATGGTGATAGTAAAACTTATGAGCAGTCGGTTATGCGTGGTTTTGACATTCAGCATTTACATCAGGTTAAGGTAATCGTTTTTAGTTGGCCGAGCAAAGATCCAACGATCAATGGATTAAAAAATTTCAAAAAATCAAAAGAAAATGTAAAAAAGTCAATGCATCATTTTACCAAACTGTTGCAATGTCTGGATTCTTTGGAGAAACACCATAAGACTTTTAAAGAAAACACTAATTTTTCATTGTTTATTCACAGTTTGGGGAACTCTTATTTGGAATATTTATTTAAGTTTAGCACAAAAGATAATAAATTTGGGTTAATGTTTGACAATGTAATTATAAATTCGGCTGCAGTTAATCAGGAAAAACATAAGGAATGGGTCGAAAAAATCAATTTCCAGAAAAGGATTTATATCACCAGTAATAGACAAGATTTCAATCTAAAGGGAAGCCGGATATTTACCAGCGATGGTAAATTATTAGGCGAAAAAGTTGAAACTCCAATTGCAGATAATGCAAACTATGTGCAGTTCACGAAGGCAGTAGGCTTTAGATTTCCAACAGGGACAACGCATACTTTTTTTATAGGTGAAGTACCTGAAGAAAGTAAAAACATTCGCGATTTTTATTATAACATTTTACATGGGATTGAGATTGACTTAAGGAATGAAACTCAATTTATAAAAAGGAAAGATGGTGTTGGATACGATATAATATTTTAAATCAATCATTTTATAAAATCGGTAATTATGAGAAAATTTAAAAAGTGTATAAAATATTTTGGATTAGGATTCATGATTTTTATGATAGGATCTTGTATAAATTTTAAACCAGGATGTTATGAATTTAATGAAAAAATAAATTCTGATAATATCGATAAACTCTTGAATGAGGCGCACAAAATAGAAACGACAGCTTCTTCAGCGGGTGAAGTTTTAAAACTTATTGATGCATTTAAAAAGATTGAAAATGCAGATCCTTATAATTATCATGCTTTATGGAAAATAGGAAATTACAATATTTTAATGGGAGCAGCATACTCCAAAAAAATAAAAGATAAAAAATTTTATTACCGCGAAGCCATTAAATATTGTGAGAAAGCCATGTGCACGAACCAAGTCTTTTCTTCTGAAATTAAAAAAGGAACAGAAATTACCGATGCATGTAATAAATTAACTATAGATGAAATTGATGCCATGGGTTATTGGTATACAGCCCGGTTTTATTATTTCAAGGAATGTATGAGACCTGTTGGAAGAATAATTAATACGAAGATACCTATTCAAAATAATATTATGATTGAACGCATTGATGAATTAGACCCAAATTGGGCTGGCGGAGGTAATTACTTCTCTCGTGCATTGTATTACTTATCTGTACCGGAAAAATTTGGTGGAAGTAAGCAGCGCGCAAAGGATGAATTTAACAAAGCCGTTGAAGTGGGCCCGAAATACATAGTTAATCGCTGGGGAAGAGCCAAATATTTTTACCATTTAATTGGCAAAATGGATGCGTATAAATCCGAACTGGAATGGGTAATTGCTCAAAATCCTAATGAAGCAGCTAATACTTATCCATGGAATGTCTATTTTCAGAGAGATGCACAAAAAATGCTAGACGATTTAAAGTAAAAACAGGTTTAATATTGATGAACCATTTATCCATTTGATAAACAATCTTTAGAAACTTACTCCAGCAGTAAGCTGAAATAGCCCCTTAAATCATCGGACGGAAATATAGATTAAAATCTATACTTTTATGACGATGAAAAAGAGAACATTTACAAAAAAAGAGAAGCTTAGAATCATTAAAGAGGCTTCTGAAAAGGGTGTTAACGAAACACTTGAAAAGTATGGCATTTACCGTGCTTCTTATTATGATTGGAAAAGGAAGTTTGAGCAAATGGGCCAAGAAGGCTTTATGCAGCCTGACGGCCAGGAAGGCTTTCATCTGCATATTAAAAAATAAAATATATTGATTAAAAAAAATAACAAAAAATTAAGTAACTCATATGAGATTCGCGTTAATTATAATATTAATATTAACTACTTATAGTTCGCTTTTTACCCAAAATAAAGTAACAAAGATAAAAGAACATAATAATATTGATGTTTATTCTTTTACCAAAAATGATGGTAAAGCTTTTAAGGTAGAATTTCATATTGAAAATGACATTGAGACTGTGGAAAGACTTTTATTATCACCTGCATTTTACAAAAAAACTATTAATAATGTTATTGCACTAAAAGAAATAAAAAAAATAAATGATACCATTCGTTATTATTGGATTGTGATTGGAGTAAAAAATATTTTTAAACGTTCAGGGATTTTAAAAGTAATATTAGAGCACTCTAAAAAACAAGGTGAAATATTTATTCATATGGAAATTATAAACGAAGAAATACAGAATAAACAATACAAACCCTTAGGCAATAATAAAATAAAATGGATATTAACCTCTAAGGATGATGAAAGAACAGCTGCTGAACTTGTATTTACAAGACGTGCAAAAAATTTTTCAAATTTTATCCTAAAAACTCTTGACTTCATTTTGGTAAATAAATTAATTGTTATAGCTGAAAATGTTCGTGAAGAAATGGCCCAAAATGGCGTGGCCCACTAGAATAATAAGACGTGATTAGATGGGAAAGAATGGTCAGCCGTATCTGTATTGGAATATATTTTCAATCCCCCTGTTGGCATGGTTTAAGCTGATTTTAAAAAAACACCTACTGCAATAACATATTGCTAATGCATAATACCGGATTACAAATCCGGCCAGCCAAGATAATGCTGTTTAAAAGAAAATTATTCAGGTTTTAGCAACTTTTGCGACTAACCAGTATTAAAGTTTCATTTTTGCAAGAACTATTAATAATATTATCTTTATATTTAAAAAACTAAAGACTTAATTTATGAGATTTTTGTAAACTCCTCTCCTAATAAATTTATGTCATACATTAAAAAATATTATGAAAAAAATTACATTTATTATCATTATCTTATTTTTCGGAAAAAATATTGATGCACAGAATGAAACATGTAAAGTCCTTCTCGAAAATATTTCAGGGAAATATACCGGTGAATGTGTTGATGGATTAGCCGACGGAAAAGGGAAATCCATCGGAGAAGATACTTACATTGGTTATTTTAAAAACGGACTTCCTCATGGAAAAGGAAAATATGTTTACAAAAATGGTGATAGTTTTAAAGGATTTTGGAAAATGGGCAAAAAAGACGGCAAAGGAAAATTTAAGTATACCCTTAATAATAAAAAACAAACATTAATAGGATATTGGGAAAATGATGAATATGTAGGAACAAAAAATCCAGAAATTACCTATAAAGTTATCAACTATATAGGTATTATGGATTATAAAATTGAAAAATTAGAATCTACGGATAATAAACTCAGTTTTGCGATAAAAAGCGCATTTACTGATTTTGCACCAAAGGATTTGAAAGTAGAAATATCATCGGGACAGGTTTCTCATGTGGGTAAAAAATTTCAAGTCCATCAATACTTTTGTCCTCTCTACTGTGAAATAAATTATACCATTTTAATAGCAGAAACAAAAAAGCAATGTCGATTCATCATTGAAGTATTAGAAGAAGGTAGCTATAAGGTCACCCTTTTTAATGATTAAAAAACGGATACACAAAGCTTCTCTCAATTTACACTAGTTAATGATTATACTTTGTTTTGACTCATATTAAATGAATTATTGAGATTAAAACAACGATTTTTTTCATCATACGGTTCCTTGTCTGTTTAATATGAGGCCACTGACACTTAAACTAAATAAAAAACAAATGATAAATAAAATATTATATATTTTAACAACTATATTAATTTTAGAAGTTTAGAGTTATAAACCTGCTAATGGTCAATGGATTAAAGAAACTCAAGAAAAGTATATAATATACCATACATCAACATATTATAAAATTGTTGAAGAATATAAATCTTTTTTTAAATCAGGAAAAAAGTAAAACAAAAATTACAAAGCCTGTAGCAATAAGAATTTCATACCTTAATTTCATCTTTTTCACAAACATATACTTTAAGATACATTATGGTATAGCTACTCAAAACAATAATAATTTTCTAATCATTAATAAAATGCAATAGCTTTATCAAATTTCAAAAAGGATTGTGAAGAAAAAAAAAGAATATTTTATCAATTATATTATTGTGCAGAACTCTGTTTTCCATTTAAACTTATTTAACAAAAAAATGAATTTATTATTCATGGAGAACTTTCTAAAAAAAAATTCAGGAAACCGTTCATTTTTTATATTTTTACCCTTTCAAAAAAAAGTAAAAAAATGACAAAAGATTTTAAACCCACGAAATACAAACTACAATCGGTAAAAACCGGTAAAATATTTAAGGATGAAGGATGGACTCTTGAAGCTCCAGAAGAAAATGAACCAACACTCATCCGGGCAATTTACGATAAAAAAAAATTGAATGTAAAAAACAATTCCTGGGGCATATATAAATTTGCCGACTGGCTTCCTGTTCAAAAAACATTAGAAGGGTCATCGGCACCGGTAACATTTAAAAGTAATGGTTTAGCAAACCATTTAGGATTAAACAATTTATACATCACTTATAGTGGTTATTGGCCCGAGAAAGGAGCGAACTTCACTACCTGCTCGTTTAAAGAAACCGAAGCATATTCGGTTTGCGGCAGAATGAATTCCAAGGAAGAAAAAATATTAGTCGTTGCTTCGGCTGGAAATACGGCACGAGCATTTGCCCGCGTATGTTCAGACAATAACATTCCGTTATTACTGTGTGTTCCCGAAGATTACATGGACACCCTTTGGTTTAATAAACCCATCAACGATTGTGTAAAACTAGTGGTAACCAAAAAAGGAAGCGACTATTTTGATGCAATTCACCTGTCGAATTTAGCATGCAAGTTAGACAAGTTTATTGCCGAAGGAGGGGCAAAAAATGTTGCCCGTCGTGATGGTATGGGCACAACTGTACTTTCTGCGGTTACCGAAATTGGTAAAATACCGGATTATTATTTTCAGGCTGTTGGTAGTGGAACTGGTGCTATTGCCGCATGGGAAGCAAACCTACGTTTAATTGAAGATGGCCGGTTTGGAAAAAATAAAATGAAATTAATGGTCTCCCAAAACGAACCGTTTGTGATTTTACAAGAAGCCTGGCGAGCCAATTCCAGGGATATTTTACCTATGAATGATGATGAAGCGCGAAAAAAAGTAGAACAGATCATGGCAAAAGTGCTTTCCAACCGTAAACCTCCCTACCCTATTATTGGCGGTTTATATGATGCGATGAAAGATGCAGGCGGGGATGTTCTAACTGCAAATAATAAAGAGCTTGAAGAAGCCAGCCAGCTTTTTGAAAAATTAGAAGGCAATGATATTCATCCTGCATCGGGTGTTGCAACAGCTACCTTAATCCAGGCAGTGAACGATGGTTTAGTGAAGAAAGATGATTTAATTATGCTTAATATTACCGGAGGTGGTGAAGAACGGTTTATAAAAGAAAACGAATTAACCTATCTCAAACCATCGCATGTTTTTGATAATAATCCTCCTTTAGAAAAGGTAAAAGAAGTTTTGTATAAACTATTTTAAAATATCAATGAATGAGGGTGTCCAAAAAGTATTTATTCCAATATGTACTCTTCGACAGGCTCAGTGTGACATCTTGGTTGTTAGCTTATTGTCATATTGAGCTTGTCGAAATATGAATAACTAAAACACTTTTTGGACACCCTCATTTTCTTCATCTACTTATCATCTTTAGCTTTTCTTTGACGAATATAATTATTATAAGTCTCCTCTCCTTCTTCCCACCAGAAATCATCAAAATATTTCCATTCATTAGCTTTTTGTTTGTGATACTCATCTTTCCATCGGTTAAGAAATTTTTCTTTTATAGGTTTATGCCCCTCAGTATTATTTTTCCCATGCTTAAAACCTCCAAATATTAAACGGACTAGTATAATAATTCCTACAGCCTGCCAAAAAGTTATTGTCGTTAGTTCAAATAAAACAGGCATTAGCCAGTTCCATAAAAGCATTACAATGTATCCAAATAGTAATGCTAAGAATGCAGCGCCGATTACGCCAAGAATAATAAATCCAAAAATTCTTAACCCTTTCAAAAAAGGATGCGTTCTGTGTTGATATACATGTTCCATAATTTTATTTTTTTTATGATTATACATTCATTTATTAATTCTGTTGATAAAATTCTTCAGGCCTGATTAATTTCTTCAACTTTTGTACTCCTCTATGTTTCCACGATAAAAGTGTCCCAACGGGTATATTTAGTTCTTGCGAAAGCTCGTCAAAACTGTATCCATCCAGCTCAGTGGCTATAAATACCATTTGCTGATTTGGACTCAATTGGTTTAGTCCCCAATGTAGTTTTTGATAAAAAATATCATCATCGATTGAGGGCATTTTTAAATACTGAAAATCAGAAATTTTCTCGGTGTAGCTATTTTTTTTCTTCATCCCGGGAAAACGATTGAAATGGAATTTTCTGTCGTTTTTTTCGCCTATAGTCATTAATTTTATTCTTTAAAGCACGATAAATATAGGCGCCCATATTTTCCACTTTTTCGTCAAAATCGAGCTTCGAAAAAATATTCAATGCCACATCCTGAATAATATCTTCGGCGCTGATATTGTAATACTTTTCGTTAAAATACTTTTTAACATAGTTTATCATCTGCCGGTATTCGGATGATATAAAAGATAAAACACGGGTATGTTTATTGTCTTTTGTCATATTTATCCTGACGAAAAAAACATCATTTATTGCAATTTTACCGATAAAAAATTAATCTTACTTATATTATTTGAATAAAAATCCTGATTATGAGACAACTAATTTAAATTTTTATACTATTTTTCGGTCAACTGTAACTGATTAGTACCTCATTCGTCTTACTAATAAACTTAAAAAAAATTCATTACCGATGATTAAAAATATTATTAAACACAGTTTCCGCTCATTTAACCGGCAAAAAGGCTATACAACCATTAACATTTTAGGATTATCCATTGGGATTGCCTGTAGTTTATTGATTTCATTATATGTGGTGTATGAACTGAGTTATGATCAATTTCATGAAAATAAAGCGCGTATTTATCGACTTGTATTAGACGGCAAAATTGGTGGTCAGGAAGTTATTGGTGCATATACTTCATCCCCGGCAGGACCTGCGATGTTAGAAGAATTCCCTGAGGTTGAAAATTTTGTAAGGTTTAACGTCGGTGGAGAAAGTGTAATAAAATATCAAGAAAAACATTTTTCTATAAACAATTATACTGAGGCAGATTCAACTTTTTTTAAAATTTTTAACTTCCCGTTAATCAAAGGCAACATTAATAAGGTACTAAATGAACCTTTTAAAGTTGTTTTGTCCGAATCAACGGCTAAAAAAATATTTGGTAATAGCGATCCGATGGGGCAAATGATAAAAATTGGCAATGACACATCGCTTTATAGAGTGAGTGGGATTTTTGAAGATTTGCCTGATAATTCACATATCGAAGCCGATTTAGTTTCTTCATTTATATCAAACTCCAGAGCCCTTAATAGCGATTGGTTATCAAACAGTTTTAACACCTACTTGTTATTAAAACCCGGAACAAGCCAACAAGATGTTGAAGATAAAATCCCCGGTTTAATAGCTAAGCATGTAGGTCCGCTCCTTCAACAATTTTTAGGGATTGAGTTGGACGAATTTTTATCTAAGGGAAATAGATATTCCATGTTTTTACAACCGCTTGATAAAATACATCTTCAGCCTGAAATACAGCAAGAAACAAAAGCTGCTAATAACCCAAAATATCTGTATATCTTTGGAAGCATTGCCTTATTAATTATTATAATAGCAGCTATAAACTTCATGAATCTGGCTACTGCACAAGCTGCTAAACGTGCCAAAGAGGTAGGGATTAAAAAAGTTAGTGGCTCATCCAAAGGGTTGCTCATTCAGCAATTTTTAACCGAATCGGTACTTTTATCTTTTATTGCTCTTCTGGTATCAATAATTATTATTCATTTAACCTTACCCTATTTTAATAATCTTTTAGAAGTACAATTAAAATTAAATCTGATCAGTAACTGGTATACAATTCCCTCACTAATAACTATTTCATTATTCGTAGGTTTTTTGGCAGGCAGTTACCCGGCCTTCTACTTATCTGCTTTTAAACCAGTTAATGTATTGAAAGGAAAAACCAAGGACGCTATGAAAAATGGGAAATTACGCAGCATCCTGGTAATTCTCCAATTCTCAATATCCATAATACTCATTATTGGTTCAATTATCATGTACAGTCAACTTTCTTTTATGCAAAATAAAGACCTGGGGTTTGATAAAGAACAATTACTGGTAATCCGAAGAGCCCAGGTACTTGGCAACAAGGTTAAATCTTTTAAAGAAGAGTTATTGAATCAAAATGGAGTAAAAAATGTTTCTGCATCTACCGCATTGCCAGCCTTTAATAATAATTACAACGGTCATATGGTTGAGGGGCGGCCCGAAGAAACGCTCTTGTTAGAAACCAACTGGGTTGATTATGACTTTTTAAAAACATTTGGGTTGGAAATGGCCTCAGGCCGATTTTTCGATAGAGATTATCCTACAGATATTGATGCTTGTATTATAAATGAAACCGCTGTAAAACATTATAACTTTAACCCTCCCCATGAAACCCGGTTTTTAAAGGGCAATAATATCAATGATGTTGAACATGTACCTGTTATTGGCGTGGTTAAAGATTTTCATTTCCGCTCGTTACAGACACCAATTACTCCCTACATATTTTATTTTAAAGATAAAAACATAGACTGGAGATATGTAACCGCAAAAATTTCAACAGAAAATATACAAACTACAATTAAAAACATTGAAACCGTTTGGGAAAAATTTACCGGCAACGAACCGATACAATATTTCTTTCTCGACAATGCTTTTAATAACCTTTATAAAGAGGAGGCCAGAAATTCAAAGCTATCTATAATATTTACTGTTTTAGCTATTTTTATTGCTTCATTAGGTTTGTTGGGATTAACATCATTTACAACCGAGCAAAGAACAAAAGAAATAGGTATCCGAAAAGCAATGGGCGCTTCTGCAGGTTCGATATTTTATTTAGTGACTAAAGAAATTATAACACTGGTGGTAATTTCCACATTAATCGCATGGCCAGTCATTTATTTTATTGCAAAAAACTGGTTACAGAGTTACCAATACAAAATCCCTTTAGGAATTGGATTTTTCTTAATAGGATTGCTGATTGCTATTACCATTGCCATTCTAACAATTAGCTACAAAACCATTAAATCAGCACGGTTAAATCCCGCATCATGTTTGAGGTATGAATAACGATTTTAAAAAAAACACCACAAAAGTAAGGGAAATATATCTTGCCTTACTTTTGTGGTGGCAAGTCTTTGGCTAAAGTATCTTCGAGGAGTTCAACAGCTGTTTTAATAAAATAGGTACATTTTTTATTAAAGACATCGGCTTCCTTCGCTTTTTTAAGGTCTTCTTCAGAGTTTATATCAAAATTAATTAATGATTTACAGTTGATGCTGCCATGCTTTTGTGTAAAAATCCGGGAGAAATCCTGAATTAACTGGTTGGTTATTTTCCGGGATTGCTCACTTTCCCCGTCTTGTTGATAATTACCTTTTAGATAACCGATAACCATAAAGGCTCCGGTAATGACCCCGCAGGTTTGTTGCAAGCGTCCCATTCCTCCGCCAAAACCGGCAGCAAGCTTCAAAGTCGTTTCTTCGGAAAGATTTAAGACATCAGTAAAAGCAACAACTACTGATTGTGCACAATTATACCCTTCAGCATAATATTTCAGTGCTTTTTCAGATCTTTTCATCAAAAATATTTAGGCTAATTTCTTTCGATTAATGACCTGATTAAACTTCTCTTTAAAAGTTTGATTACAATTAACCAAATTATATTTTGGCAGGTAAGGGCGTGTAAAATCAATCTCTATTCGAGCGGAAGGATTATTTTCCAAATGCCCGATAACTTTTAAAAAATCCTGTACAATTTCGTATTCAATATATTCTAAATCAAGCGGATCTTTAAGTTTTAACTTTTTCCCATTTTTATAACAAGTAAGTTTCATAAGATATTATATTTTTTATCTGATTTAAACAAAAACCAGACCAAAACATTTAATATTTTCTAAATTAAAGATAATGAATATTTTACTAACCCTAAAATTTATTAACAAATATTTTAGTCTGTAAACTTTTAATAAATTTTCCTATTTAAAAAAAGAGATGCAGATTCTTTGTATTAAGTTGCGTCAGGATAACAAATAATTAGAAATGAGAAATTAAAATTAAGAAATAAAGCAGCCTACTCTTCACAATACTCACCCATCATATTACTTATTTTTTCTAAATAGTAACATTGATCTTTCTTTTTAAGATGCAAACGTTTAATCGTATATTCTGCTTCTTCCTGAATCCATGGTAGCATGGAGCGTGAACTGCAAAATTCAAAAGGATCTTCATTCCAGAAAATATCCAGAATATTCTCTTTTAACTTATCAACGACTGTTTGGGCTGTAATTATTTTCGATTTATAATCTTCTACTTTCATAAAGAAAAAATTAAGATTATGTACTATTAATAATAATGCAAATTAGAAATTTTAAATTATATAATAAATGCTTTATACAATAAAAATACATATTCTTAAACATATAAGAATAAAAGTGTTTAACATATAATGCCATTTTAGCATAAAAATCTATATTTACCTGAAATCTTTTCTCAAAATCAATTTAGGAATAATATTTGACATGCTTAATTAGCACTAAAAGAAAATACTATGCATTACAAAGAAATTATTAATCTATATCGTAAGATTATTCAAAATATTTTTAATAACCGAATAATAGATGCAATATATGACCTGAACCAATTTGCCGGGCATGAAGGGAAACAATATCATACTACTCAGATTGAGAAACTAAAAGAAACCTACTTAAATATTCTTAAACATTCTTTTATAAATATTGAAGATCCGGAACGAGACAAAATTTTTAATAACCTAAAAAAATCACTTCTCGAGTTAACTGACTCCATAAAAGAAAGCTTACTCACGGAAACATCCGGGTTAACTATATACAAGTTAAAATGGTCGATGGAAAAAAGACTGGAACAACAATCCGAAAAAGCATTTTCATTAGTACAAAATCTAACCTTTGATAAAGAACTTCATCATATTCTAAAAGAAAGCCAAATTAATTTCAGCCAAAACGTAGATGAAGACAAGCATATTTCAAGACAAGATTCCATAAAAGAACTTTTTAATTATTTGTGGTTAACCGATTATTACCAGGAAACAGAAAAAAAAATTCTAAAAACATTAAACACTTCAGAGAAAATCCCTTGGCACGACAAAGGTTTATTAGTTAGTGCCCTAACCTTAAGCTTGTTAAGGGTTTTTGATAAAAATAAATTTTTTGCATTGTTTGATTTTTATTTTACTAAAGAACAACAAGTGTGGGAAAGAGCTCTCATTGGAATAGTATTAACACTTTATAAATATGATGACCGGTTAGATCTTTATCCCGACTTAATTAAAAAATTGGACGAATTATCGAAATCTTCTGAATTAGGGAAAGAACTGGAGACAATCATCATTCAAATCTTTAAGTCGAAAGATACCGAAAAAATTACCAAAAAATGGGAAGAAGAGATATTACCCGAAATGTTAAAGATGCAGCCCAAGATTGAAAAAAACCTGGATTTGGAAAATATTGTTCCCGACCAATTCATGGAAGATAAAAATCCCGACTGGGAAAATGTTTTCAAAGATTCTCCGGATTTACTGGATAAGCTCCAAGATTTCTCTCAAATGCAAATCGAAGGTTCGGATGTATTTATGAGCGCCTTTTCCAAATTAAAACATTTTCCGTTTTTTAATGAAATGGCTAACTGGTTTACTCCTTTCTACAAAGAAAATGAATACATCGATTTAATTTCTGAGAAGGAAGAAACCAACCTAATACCCTTTATCGAACAGCTTGAGAAATCACATTACATGTGTAACTCGGATAAGTATTCATTTTGTTTAAATCTTCAGTTTATTCCCGAATCACATAAATCCATGATGATGGATATGTTTAACCAGGAAATGGAAAGTATGCAGGAAATTGCAAAAGATGAGAATCTGTTGAATCAGTTTGCCATTTCAAAAAGTATTATTACACAATTTTTACAGGATTTATATCGGTTCTTTAAATTACATCCTTATAAAAATGAATTTGCTGATATCTTCAAGTGGCGTTTTGATATCCAGCATAAAAAGTTTTTTAATCATTTAATTAAAGATGACCAGATTATCCGCAATATTGCAGAGTTTTACTTTGAAAACAAACATTTTAACCAGGCTGTAGATATTTTTAAATCGCTAGAAACCAAAGACACGCCAAATGCAGAACTTTTTGAAAAAATTGGATACTGCTACCAGCAGATGGGGGATTACCAGGAAGCTTTGAATTACTATAAAAAAGCTGATTTGTTGGAAACAAATAAAACCTGGATTACCAAAAAAATTGCTTTGTGTTACCGGTATTTGAATCAACACGAAAAAGCACTGGAATACTACAAAGAAGCAGGGAAAGCCGAACCTGACAGCTTATATATTCAAGCCTACATAGGCCATTCGTTGATGCGATTAGAGCGATACGAGGATGCATTAAAATATTACTTTAAGGTAGAGTATTTAGCTCCTTCCAATGAAAAAATTCAGCGTCCCATTGCCTGGATATCCTTTGTGCTTGGAAAATTTGAGACAGCCATTAATTACTATACCAAAACATTGCAGAAGCAAAACAATGAGTTTGACCTCATCCATTTAGGTCATGTCTACTGGTGTACTAAAAACCCTCAAAAAGCTATTCAGCTCTATCGTGAAGCTTATCGGTTATTGAAAAATAATGATGAATTATTTGAAGCTACTTTTGATGATGATGTTCAATATATAAAAAAACATGGCATCCATGAAATGGATATTGATTTGATGAAAGATTATTTAAAAACCAATCTTGACCAGGACATATAGCAACAGCATATAGTCGGTTGTTTTGATTATTTTAATTTATGCAAATAACCGTACGGTTTTACGAAGAGTTAAACGATTTTCTTCCTGCTGAAAAAAGAAAGAAGTCTTTTCCTTTCGAAGTGCAGGTAAACTCATCGGTAAAGGACACGATTGAAGCTTTGGGTATACCTCACACCGAGGTGGATCTTATTTTAGCAAATAGTCAACCTGTTGATTTTAATTACCATCTTAAATCCAACGATTATATTTCTGTTTACCCTAAATTCGAGAGCTTAGACATTTCGCAGGTAACAAAAGTAAGAAAACAACCTTTGCGGAAAACAAAATTTATTTTAGATGTTCATTTAGGACAGCTGGCTAAATATTTACGTTTATTAGGATTCGACACTTACTATACCAATCATTTAAGCGATCCGGAAATTATGGTTAAATCAATCGATGAAAATCGAATCATCCTAACCCGCGATTACGGAATTCTTAAACATAAACAAGTTACGCACGGATATTTTGTTCGTTCGCAGGATTCCAAAACCCAGCTAAAAGAGGTCATGCAACGTTTTGATTTAAAAGACAAAATCAAACCCTTTTCGCGTTGTTCTGTTTGCAACGGGATGGTTAGGAAAGTAGAAAAAGAAAAAATTGAACATCTGCTTTTAGAAAAAACGAAAAATTATTTTACCCGGTTTTATCAATGCACTTCCTGCCAAAAAATTTATTGGGAAGGTTCTCATTACGAAGATATAAAACGCTTAATCACTGATATTAGCCGCTAATATTTATATTTTTTAATACCACATAATATACTACCTGTTTAAAAATAAATAAGCCGGAATGAATACTCCGGCATATTATAATTCGATTAAAAATTTACAAATTATCGTTTAAACGGTTTATAGTAAAATTTTTCCCAATGAATCACTTCATTGATAGGTTTTCTTAATTGTTCGTGTCGGTTCAAATCCACCTCATCAGCCGGATATCCAATGGGAATTAAGGCTATAGGCTCGACACCTTCAGGCAGTTCAAGAATTTTAGCACATTTCATCACATCAAATTTACATACCCAGCAAGTACCCAGACCAATATCAGCAGCTGCTAAGGTCATATGATCAATGGCAATAGCTATATCAATGTCGGTATGAATTTTCCCGTCAGAGCGTCGCCATGCTTGGCGATGGTCTCCACAAACCACGATGATTGTTGGTGCCGATTTTACCCACTCTCTATTATAACAACTTTTAATCTTTTCCTGGTTTTCTTTATCGTTAATAACCACAAAATGCCAGGGTTGCTTATTCTTAGCCGAAGGGGCAATACGTACGGACTCCAGCACCTGAAGCAATAATGTTTTTTCAATGGGTTTATCTAAATATTTTCTACAAGAATAACGTTGTTTTGCTAAATCAATAAATGCCATAATGTCAATTTTTTAAATTTATTTTTTTATTTCAACAATCTTATCAAAAATTTCAATTTTATCTCCGGCTCTTAATTTTGCCCGTTTCCTGCTCTCAACCTGACCATTTAACTTAACTTCGCCCATATCAACCATATGCTTGGCTTCTCCTCCACTTGAGCATATATTAGTAACTTTTAAAAGCTTAATAAGTTCTATAAATTCTGATTTTTCTTCTAATTTAAAAATTATCATGTATTTATTTTTAATTGATTACTCATTTTATTTATAACTTCCGATGCTTTTCCTTGTAAAAACAAATTGGTGATAGAATCGGTAAAATACGATTTTTTAGGATTTATTTCAATAACATATGCCCCATTTTGTTTTGCTAATTGAGGAACATATGCTGCAGGCACCACTTCACCTGTAGATCCAACAACAATAATCACATCACAATTTCTTGCGGAATCGAACGATTTTCGATAAGCAATCTCAGGAATTTGTTCACCAAAAAAGATAAAATCAGGTTTTAATACTTCACCACATTTTTCACACATCGGTGGCAATTCATTCAAATCAATATCAGATACATTATAACGGCTGTTATCTTTCAAACAAACCAACTCTCGCGAATTGCCATGAAACTCATATACCTCCTTACTTCCGGCATCGGTATGCAGATTATCAATATTCTGAGTAATGATAGCTTTTACTAAACCCATTTTTTCCATTTCGGCCAGGCCAAAATGAGCAGCATTGGGTTTGGCATCACCAAAAAAATCATAAAATATCTCCTTGATGACAATCCACGATTTGTAGGGATTAGCAAAAAAATAATCTAAATCAATATACTTTGGATCGTATTTATTCCATAATCCATCATCGCCTCGAAAAGGAGGAATCCCACTTTCGACCGATATTCCGGCACCGGTGTAAACAACAGCATGCTTTGATTTTAGAATGATGTCAACCGCTTGTTTTAACTTTTCGTCAAATTGATTCATTTTACTCATCATATTTTGATTTTATTTTCTCAATGAATTCTATATCTTCCAATGTTTTATCATCTTTAAAGTATTGATTTAATTCATAGTTGATTTTATCCACAAGATGGTTAATTTTTTTGATATACATAGGATCCGCATCCGTTTCCAGTAACTTATCATACATTTTAATCATATTAATGTAAGCACGGTAAGTATCGGAAGGCGTTATGGTTGATGTTTGTATCATCTCTTCCAGAGCTGCAATCGCCGCCATATAATCACCCTTATCCCTCATTATTCTGAATTTGTTGTAGTAGGAATGATAATAATCCGGTTGTAATTCAATATATTCTTCCGCATTCTTAAATGCTAAGGTATCATTTTTAAGTTTTGAATAATAATGGGATAATAATAATGCATTATAAGATGGTTCCAGGTTAAGGCTTCCTATTTTGGCTATAATCTTTTGATAATCTTGTTCCGTTAATTTTTTCTTTTCGGACATGCTCTGAATATACCAATCCTGATATTTTAATCGTTCAGAAAAATAGTCCTTTTCTGCATAATCTGTTTTTTCCTTAAAAACACGAACCTCTTCTTCATTCAAATCATAACGTAAATATTTGCTATAGGCTGCCAAATTTTCGCCATAAGCAAAATAAATAGCTCCATTCATATTATCCATTACGCAACTTTTTACCGTATTATAGTTATTTATACTATTGGTAAAGAACGGATTATATTTTAGGTGATGAGTTTCAGTGCTGGCCAATATCTGATAGCTTTTCTTTACCAAATCAGGATTATTTATTTTCTCATTTAGCTCTTTTAACTTTCGTTCTCTTGATATATTCGACTGGTTAAACATGGTTATCGGGCTGTAATGATATCTTCCCACATCCGATAAGGACAAGTTGGCGACCGCTAAAAAATCATCTTTCATCTCATTTTTTATAACCCTTCCCCGGGTTAGTTCAAAAATGGCCCCTGAAAAATCTGCTTTACTCCCAACAATAATAAACCATGCATGCGAACTATATCCTTTAAACTGTTCATTCACCTCGCTAATATTTTCTGCATTCTCTAAAATATCACGTACCTTAAAAGCTAAGGGCATATCGATATTATAATCGTCAGTTTCTTTCCCATTTTCTGCAGGTGCACTGTTCATATTAATAGACATGCTCAACCCTGTGTTGTTCATTCCGGTATAAACGCCCGGATAGCCTATAAAAGTAAGATTCGTAACCGGATGTTTGTCTTCAATATGATAATTTACAATTAATGGAAAATGTGTTAACACTTCAATCCCCGGCCAATCTAAGTTTCTGCCGTGTACCATATGATTTTCGTTTCGTAGAATAAATGCTGAACAACTTATTTTAAAAAACAATTGGGGGAAATAGGCCAACCTTTTAACCTTTTTCAAAGCCAAATCACTCCCCTCGGCCATTCCTTCAAACTCACGGATAAAATCATCGGGCATGGTTTTCTCTAACTTTCGGATTTTAAACCCTAAAGCTACATTAGCAATCCATTTTTTTAAAAAAAAACTCCCAATATAATTTTCTACCAAGCTGTCAACGGTTTGGTCCATTTTTAACAAATAATCATTAAGTAACACTCCGTATTGTAAACCGGCTTCGTAAGGTTCTCCTTTTACTGTTAAAAAAGGTACACCCTCTTTAACAGCCAGTTCTCCATTTCGAAATATCCTTTTGCCATTATCGTTAATTTCATAATGATAAGGTTGGGCATTAAGCTCCAATATAAGTAAAAAGCAAAGAGCTAATAAAAAAAAAGATCGTAATTTCATCATACCTATATTTTTGTAATTTATAAAATTACGAAAATATCTTAAAAACCCAGTTATATACTAATAGAAACAATTATGAATTTTACTGGTAGAGCAAGAATATAAAAAATAAAATTTTATTTTAATTATTCAGATCTCGTTAAACAAAATAAAAAAAATCAGGCAGAAGAGCCAAAACAGTAATTTTGACACTAAACATTCTTTAATTTATTTTGTTCAAAGAAATAAAAACAGAACAATCCTTCAATAAATATGCTAATAAAAAGATTTATCGTAATTTTAATGATGGTATAAAAACAAAATTCTGAAAAACAGAGGTTAAACAAAAAACTAATTTATAATACCCAATGGATAAATTTTCATTTACCGGCAATTCCGACATAGATGCAATAGAAAAAATCTACGAACAATATAAATCAAACCCTGAAAGTGTTGACAAGCAATGGCAAAAATTTTTTCAGGGTTTTGAGTTTGCTCAAAAGAAGTACCCTGTTTCAAACCATACTGGTGAATTATTGGATAATGAATTTAAAGTAATCAATTTAATCGAAGGCTATAGAAAACGAGGCCATCTTTTTACTAAAACCAATCCGGTAAGAATCAGAAGAAAATACTCCCCTACCCTTGCTTTAGAAAACTACGGCTTAAGCGACAAAGACTTAGATATCATTTTCCAGGCAGGCAAAAATATAGGTATTGGAGCAGCAACGCTCCGTGATATAGTTAACCATCTCGAAACAACCTATTGTCAATCGATCGGCGCTGAATATATGTTTATTCGTAATCCCGAAATTGTTAGCTGGTTGCAACAAAAAATGGAGCCACAAAAAAATATTCCGGACTTTACTCCCGAAGAACGAAAACATATTTATAACCATTTGAAACAAGCCGTAGGATTTGAAAATTTTATCCATCGCAAATTCATCGGTCAAAAGCGTTTTTCCTTAGAAGGTGCAGAGTCGCTTATTCCTGCGCTGGATGCGGTAATTGAAAAAGGAGCCAATATGGGAATCCAGGAATTTATTATTGGGATGTCGCATCGTGGCCGTTTAAATGTATTAGCCAATATTTTGGAAAAACCTGTTGAAGATATTTTTGCGGAATATCTAAGTGAAGAGTATGACGAAAACATTGCCTTAGGTGATGTAAAATACCATTTAGGATATGGAAATACGGTAAAGACCAAAGATGGCAAAAAAGTTCGATTGAATTTAGCGCCCAACCCATCGCACCTGGAAGCGGTAGGCCCGGTGGTGCAAGGCATTGCCAAAGCAAAAATTTGGAAAAAATATAATCACGATTATAATAAGCTGGCACCCATTATCATTCATGGCGATGCAGCTATTGCCAGTCAGGGTGTAGTTTATGAAACCATTCAAATGTCACAACTAAAAGGCTACCGAACCGGCGGAACCATTCACCTTGTAATTAACAACCAGGTTGGATTTACGACCAACTATCTGGATGCCCGCTCGAGCACCTATTGTACAGATATTGCCAAAGTCACCAAATCGCCTATATTCCATGTAAATGGCGATGATGCCGAAGCTTTAATTTATACCATTCAACTTGCCATGGAGTTTAGGCAAACCTTCCATACCGATGTCTTTATTGATATTCTTTGCTACCGCAAACACGGGCACAACGAAGGCGATGAACCCAGATTTACTCAACCTTTACTTTATAAAGAAATTAGCAAACATCCCAACCCGAGAGATATTTACAGCAAATTTTTAATCGAGAAAAAAATTTGTTCACAATCGGAGATTAAAACCTCTGAAAAAGAGTACAATGATTTTCTGGAGGAAAAGCTAATCATAGCTAAGAAATCCGATAAACTTTCTATTAAACAATTTTTAATTGAGGATTGGAAAAAATTTGATGATGTAAATTCATCAGAGTTACAAAATAATCCTATTACAGCTTTAAGCAAGAAAAAACTCAAATCTATAGCTTCAAAAATTAATCATTTACCCAAAGAGTTCAAATTCTTTAAAAAAGTAGAAAAACTAACTGAGGAACGTAATAAGATGATTGAAAATGAACAGTTGGATTGGGGTATGGCAGAATTGTTAGCTTATGGAACACTGGTTGACGAAGGACATCCGGTACGTTTAAGCGGGCAAGATTCTGAACGGGGAACTTTTTCACACAGACATTCGACTTTAACTATTGAAGACAGCGATCAAAAATATATTTCTTTAAAACATATCAGTAAAAAACAAGCTTCATTTCATGTTTTTAATTCACCCTTATCAGAATATGGCGTGTTAGGTTTTGAATACGGTTATGCCATGGCTATCCCGGAAGGACTCACTATTTGGGAAGCTCAGTTTGGCGATTTTAATAATGCAGCACAAATCATTATCGATCAATATATCAGCTCTGCTGAAGAAAAATGGGGGTTAAAAAACGGGATAACACTATTTCTACCACATGGCTATGAAGGCCAGGGGCCAGAACACTCAAGTGCCCGAATGGAAAGATTCCTGGCATTATGTGCCAATAATAATATGCAGGTTGTAAACCCTACCACGCCGGCTAACTTTTTCCATGTTTTAAGAAGACAGGTATATAAAGATTTCACAAATCCAATGATTGTTTTTACGCCCAAAAGCCTGTTACGACATCCTAAATGTATCTCATCACTGGAGGAATTAGCTAACTCTTCTTTTCAAGAAGTTATTGATGACACTAATGTAATAGAAAAAGAAGTTAGAAGAGTAATTTTTTGCACAGGCAAAATTTATTACGACCTGCTTGAAAAAAAAGAAGAATATGATGCTAAAGATATAGCCCTCATTCGTGTTGAGCAGTTGCATCCATGGCCTGAAAATGAGATTAAAAAAATCATCCAAAAATACCCAAATACTTTACGCTGGATATGGTTGCAAGAAGAACCTGAAAATATGGGGGCCTGGCGATATGTAAAAAACAAATTTGAAAGATTCGATATTCTTCCTTTGGCAAGGCTGGCAAGTGGCAGTCCGGCGGTAGGATTAAACAAACTGCATGTTTTAGGCCAGCAGGAAATAATTGGTAAAGTTTTTAGAAAATGTACCTGCGAACTAAAAAATAAATATTGTGGTTTACAGTGTGAAGTTGGTAGCTCCCGTCTTGACCTGAAACATCAAATGAAATATCTGTAGATTCATAAATTAATATAATTGAAAAAATAAAATATAAAATGATTGAACTAAAAATACCAAGTCCAGGGGAATCGATTACCGAAGTAGAAATTTCAAATTGGCTGGTTGAGCATGGTGATTATGTAGAAAAGGACCAGGAAATAGCCGAAATAGAATCCGACAAAGCTACATTACCGCTTATTGCTCCTGAAAGCGGAGCCATTGAAATTATAGCGTCTGCAGGAGAAACCATAAAAGTGGGAACTGTAGCATGTAAAATAGATACATCGGCAGAACCACAGGAAGCAAAGCAACAGGAAGAACCTAACAAAAAAAATGAAGAACAAAAAGAAGAAAAACCAGGGCAAAAAACAACTGAACCAGAAAAAGATATAAATGAAAAGTCAGAATATAAAAATGTTAAGATTTCGCCCATAGCACAAAAAATGATGCAGGAGAAAGGAATTAATATCGAAGATGTAATTAACGGGCTTAAACGAATTGGCAAAAGGGAGGTAGAACAAACATTATCACAGCCATCAGATTCCAAAAATAGTATTCAAAGAAAAGCTGGAACAAGGGATGAAGAGCGGAAAAAAATTTCGCAGTTACGCAAAAAGCTAAGTCAACGACTGGTATCTGTTAAAAACGAAACAGCAATGTTAACTACCTTTAACGAGGTAGATATGAGCGAAATAATTGCTTTACGCAAAATATACCAAAAGCAATTTATGGAAAAACATGAAATAAAGCTGGGCTTTATGTCCTTTTTTACCAAAGCGGTTACCATTGCTTTAAAAACATTTCCAGCTGTAAATTCACAAATTGATGGCGAAGAAATTGTTTATCCGGATTATGCGGATATAGGAATAGCCGTACAAACACCTAAAGGATTAATGGTACCTGTGGTGCGCAATGCAGAAACCATGAGCTTAGCTGAGCTTGAGATTAAAATTAAAGAACTCGCCGATAAAGGTCGTGCAGGAAAAATTTCTATCGACGATTTATCCGGAGGTACATTTACAATTACGAATGGTGGCGTTTTTGGTTCGTTACTCTCCACTCCTATTCTAAATCCGCCACAATCGGGTATTTTAGGCATGCATAATATTCAGGAACGGCCGGTAGCCATAAACGGAAAAGTGGAAATAAAGCCCATGATGTATATTGCATTATCATACGACCACCGAACGATTGACGGAAAAGATTCGGTTGGGTTTTTGGTTAAAGTAAAAGAATTGCTGGAATCCCCCTACAAACTTTTACTAGGAGCTAATAATGCGGATAAAATGTTGCTGGATTTATAAATCCATATCATTGGCAACACCAAGCAATCCCAGATATAATAGTTTAGCTGCATCTTCCATTATTTCGGGAGTTAATGCATCCACATTATCCAACGGATGATGGTAATAAACCGGCTTAACACGGTTGGTAGTACCCACTGAAAATGATTTATAGCCATTCATGGTAAATACGGCACAATCGGTTCTTGGCCTGGTAGTTACCGGGCGTGCTTTTGAGGTACGCATATTTCGGTGAATATAATTATCATTTGCCGCTATAAAATGTTTAGTGATTTCAGGAAAAGAGGCTCCTCCCCACAAAGCCAAACCAGTACCGTTTCCTACCATATCGAGGTTAATCATACAAATAATATTTTCTTTAGGTACTTTAGGATGATTTACATAATAAGTACTTCCTACAAGTCCACATTCTTCGCCACCAAATAATATAAACATTATCGAACGCTTAGGTTTTACATCGGATTGTGCTAAAGCTTTTGCAGCAGCCATTATATCAACAACTCCTGAAGCATTATCTAATGCTCCGGGTAATAATTTACCGGGATTTCCCACTGCATCCAAATGTGCTCCAACAATAATGACTTCATCTTTAAAATCTGGATCAACACCTTCAATAAAACCAATTACATTGCACGATTTTGATTGCTCAAAATGTTTGGTTTCTGCTGTTAGTTTTGCTTTGCCTACTAAGGCAAACGAATTGGGTTCTAAATTCTTATTGATACTTTCTTTTACTTTTTGATAATCTTTACCCGATACATCAAAAATATCATTGGCTTCTTCTTCTCCAATATGAGCATAAACAATCCCTTCGTGATACGATGTATTGGGGTTAGCTAGTTTACTAATATACAACCATCCAATAGCACCATGCTTAACTGCATTATTAAATTTATATTGATGATAATCATACGGAACCCATTTTTCCATCTCCGGATTATTTCTCCCAACGGGCAAACCCGATTCCATGATAATTATTTTCCCTTTTACATCCAAAATGGCATAATCATCATATCCTAATTCGGATGCGGTAATTCCATAACCCACATATACCAGATCAGATTCTATTGTTCCTGAACCAGAATTTTGTCCGGGAAAATATTCTTCAGGGAAACGATAATCCTTAACAACTTTTTTTCCATTTTGATTTTTATAAATATAAGAAACCGAACCGCTGCTAAAAACCTCGGTATAGGGATTTTCAAAATATTGAAAACAAAAACCATTATCACCCTTAGGGTGAATATTCCATTCTTCAAACTTGGATGCGACCCACTGGGCCGATTTTAAGAATTCAGGTGATCCGGACAATCTCCCTTTAAATTCAGGAGAAGAAAGCTTCTTAGCATAATCTAAAATATCATGACTCGATATAGAATGAAAAGTTTCAGAGACATGATTCAAATCAGATTCTTGACTTTTAAGATTATACGCTACGGATAAAAAAAATAGATAAAGGAAAATTCTTTTGAACATCATTTTAATTATTTAAGTTTATTATAATATATTGACCAAAAAATAGTTTTATCGTTAAACGATATCTAAATATAAAATTAAAAAACAAAAACTATATTTTTTAAAACCATTATGCTATTTTTAAGTAAAATAGAATAAAACAAAGCGTTTTATGATAAAAAAAATCATCCTGATATTATTTACTTTATTTCTGTTAGCAAAGAATACGCAAGCCCAGATCCCAATTAATGTTGGAAATAAAAGCATAGATTCGCTTTATTATAAAAATAAAACTTACTGGATAACTTTAACCCCTTTTTTCTTTGTCGACCATAAATTTTCACCAGATAAGGGAGAAACCTGGTTAGACGTAGGTATGTTTGGAAAGAATGTAAAACCCTTAGCCAAGCCAGATTCTATGGCTTATCAAAATATTCGTATTTATTCGTTTACTCGTGCTGCTGGTATTGCTCAAATGTGGGTAATCGCTCCTTTACTGGCTTATAAGCACTATACAGATAAAGGAGATGTAACAAGTACCGGAAACGAAATCATAAACAATAGTACTTACCGCGAGGAACAAACAGCTTATTTACCCACAGCAATTATTATCTTTTTAACCGGTACTTTCACCTATCATGTTTTATCTAAAACTTTTCTCTTCAGGTCTTTACATGATTACAATCATGCGGTTTTAGGGAATGAACCATCTTTTCAGTTTTCATTTACATTAGATCAAAAAACCAATACACCACAGTTATCGCTGGTCTGGAGATTTTAAAACGAAAATCAAATCATCCTTTCATGTTATTCTACTTTTTTGTTTAAATGTAAATGGAAAATTGCTGTTAACCACACAGTATTAAAGCTGTTATCTATTAGCAATTAAACTTTTGATTTAGTATCTTGTCAAAGTTTTATAACTCAAAATCATCCGAACAACATGAAAAAAATCTTTCTAATTCTTATTGTAACAATTTTAAGCCTCAATTTTATGTGTGCACAAGATCGAATTACAGGCAAAACATTTGCTACCCGTTCAGAAGTAATTGCAAAACATGGAATGGCAGCTACCAGTCAACCCTTAGCAACTCAGGTTGCTTTATATATTCTTAAAAATGGCGGTAATGCCATAGATGCTGCCATAGCTGCTAATGCTACCTTAGGGTTGATGGAACCCACAGGAAATGGCATTGGAGGAGATCTTTTTGCCATTATATGGGACGCTAAAACCCAAAAAATATATGGTTTAAACGGCAGCGGGCGATCACCCAAATCATTAACCCTTGATTATTTTATCGAAAACGGATATGAAAAAATCCCAGCCTATGGTTCCCTTCCGGTTTCGGTCCCCGGATGTGTGGACGGATGGTTTGAGATGCACAAAAAATTTGGTTCCATGGAAATGGTTGAGATTCTTCAACCTGCAATTAATTACGCTCGCGAAGGATTTCCCGTAAGCGAACTTATTGCTTATTATTGGGGACGTAGTGCTCCTTTTTTAAGCCAATATCCAAACTTTACCGAAATTTTTACAATCGACGGGAAAGCACCTGAAAAAGGAGAAATATTCAAAAACCCATTCCTGGCTAATACCCTAGAAAAAATTGCAAAAAATGGACGAGATGAATTTTATAAAGGCTCAATAGCTAAAGAAATTGCACGATACATTAAAGAACAAGGAGGATTCTTATCCTACGAAGATTTAGCAAACCATACATCGGAATGGGTAGAGCCCATTTCTACGAATTACCGTGGGTACGATGTTTGGGAATTACCACCAAACGGACAGGGAACAGCAGCTTTACAGATTCTTAATATTTTAGAAGGATACGATATCGCTTCCATGGGATTTGGAAGTGCTGATTATATTCATACGTTTACTGAAGCAAAAAAACTGGCATTTGAAGACCGAGCAAAATACTATTCCGATCCGGATTTTAACGATATTCCTGTAGAGCAATTAATTTCTAAAAATTATGCTAACGATCGAAGGAAGCTCATTCATCCTGCCAGAGCCGCAAGAAATTATCCTGCCGGAGAACTAGAACAGGGAAATACCATTTACCTTACTGTTGCTGACCAAGAAGGGAATATGGTTTCGTTAATACAAAGTAACTATCGCGGAATGGGTTCAGGAATGACACCCAAAGGACTAGGTTTTATTCTGCAAGACCGAGGTGAATTATTTAGCCTGGATAAAAATCATATGAATTGTTACGAACCCGGGAAACGTCCTTTCCATACCATTATCCCTGCATTTATTACCAAAGATGGAAAACCTTTTATGAGCTTTGGTGTAATGGGAGGCTCAATGCAACCACAAGGACATGCACAAATAGTGGTTAATATGATTGATTTTGACATGAATCTGCAGGAAGCCGGTGATGCATCAAGAATAAGACATGGTGGTAGTTCTCAACCTACCGGAGAGAAAATGAATGATGGAGGAACACTTCATCTGGAATCTGGTATTGATTACGAAGTTATTCGTGAACTAACGAAAAAAGGCCATAGAATCATTTTCGATGTGGGTGGATATGGTGGTTACCAAGCCATTATGTTCGATAAGAAAAACGGCGTTTTTTATGGAGCTTCTGAATCTCGTAAAGACGGACAAGCGGCAGGTTATTAGAAATTACAAAGAACTTATTTAAAAAAATCTCCATAAAAATTGGAGATTTTTTTTTAATGGTTAAATTGCAGTAAAAAATTAATGATTATGCAAAAAACAGCAATCGTATTTGGAGCTACTGGCTTAACCGGAACGTATCTGGTAAAAGAATTGATTCAAAATGAACTGTACCAAAATATTAAAGTTTTTAATCGTCGAACACAAAACTATGACAATACAAAAATTGAAGAGTATTTGATTAATTTTAATCAACTAAACGAATATGCCCATGAGTTTAAAGCTGATGATGTTTTTTGTTGTTTAGGAACAACATTGAAAAAGGCTGGATCAAAAGAAATTTTTTTTGAAATTGATCATGATTTACCGATCCAAATTGCACGTATTTGTCTGAACAACCATTGTGAAACGTTTATTGCAATATCCTCTATTGGTGCCAATCCAAACAGCAAAAACTATTATCTTCGTACCAAAGGAATGATGGAACAAGAAATACTGAATCTCGATTTTCGTTTTCAGGCTTTTGTTCGTCCATCCATGTTGTTAGGAAGTAGAACAGAATCTCGTCCGGCAGAAACTTTTGCTAAATTGATAATGAAGATTTTTGGATTTTTGTTTGTGGGAAAATTAAAAAAATTCCGTGGAATACATGCTCAAACAGTGGCCAAAGCAATGATTCATATTATAAATCAACAAAATTATTTTGCAACACTTGAAAAAAACATTTTTGAATCAAACGAATTAATGAATATAGCCGAAACTATTAATCATGATAAACAATAAATATATTTTAAACGTAATCCAAAAAAGGCAAAGCGACCGCTCTTTCTTAACGAAACCCATTGAAAAAGATAAATTATCACGATTAATGGAAGCCGCAAGATTAGCTCCTTCGGCATGTAATGCACAACCATGGAAATTTATAATTGTCGATAATCAGGAATTAAAATTAAAAATTGCCGATTGCACTTCGAGTAAAATATTGGGAATGAATCATTTTACCAAACAAGCACCAATACATATTGTTATTGTAGAAGAAAAAGCAAATTTCACTTCTTCTGCTGGAAGTTTAATTAAAGGGAACCATTTCCCTTTAATGGATATTGGAATTGCTGCAGAACATATTTGTCTGCAAGCCGAAGCCGAAGGGCTAGGTTCGTGCATGATTGGCTGGTTTGATGAACCAAAAGTTAAGAAATTACTCAATATTCCAAAGTCAAAAAAAGTACCACTTATTATTGCAATTGGTTATCCTGCGAAAGAAAAACGAGAAAAAAGAAGGAAATCATTAAAAGAAATTATTAGTTACAATAAATATTAATTTGTGATTGGAAAATCAATAATGCAAGGTGATGGGTTATTTATTTTGAACTTTGAATTTCAAATTTCTTGTTTCCCGATTCATACAATATTTACTTCCATTTCCAGTTCAATATTGAACATTTCCCATACTGATTGCTGAATGTTATGAGCCAGTTGAACAACTTCATCCCCTGAAGCATGACCAAGGTTTATTAAAACTAATGCCTGTTTTTTGTGTACACCAACATTTCCCATTTTTTTGCCTTTCCAACCGGCTTTTTCAATGAGCCATCCGGCAGGAATTTTAACAGTTTCATCGCCAAAAGAATAAAAGGGTATTTCAGGATGATTAAGTTGCAGTTGTCCTAATATTTTTTTATCAACCACAGGATTTTTAAAGAAACTTCCTGCATTACCTGTTATTTCAGGTTTTGGTAATTTAGCATTACGGATATCAATCACTGCTTTTCGGATATTCTGAAGATTGATCTCATCAAACCTGGATAATTCATTCTGCAAATTTCCATAATCCAATATAAAATTAGATTTTTTACTTAAGCGGAAATAAACATGCATGATAATATGTTTCCCTTTTAATGCTCTTTTGAAAATACTGTCACGATAACCAAAATGACAATCAGCATTTTTAAAACGATGTATTTTAAAAGTATCAATTTCAAGGGTTTCAACTTCTGTAATCACATCTTTTACCTCCACTCCATAAGCGCCAATGTTTTGAATAGGACAAGTGCCAACATTCCCGGGAATTAAAGAAAGATTTTCAATTCCTCCCCATCCTTTATCAACACAATATTCTACAAATTCATCCCAATCCTCTCCTGCTCCTACTTTTAACTGAATGACCCGACTATTCTCATTAACAACCTCAATACCTTTAAGGGCGGGTTGTATAATTAATCCTGGAAAATGTTGTGTAAATAAAACATTGCTACCTCCACCTAAAACCATTAAGGGTAATTTTTCTTTTTTATGTATATTAATGGATTGGATTAGTTCATCTTTAGATGGACACATGGAAAAATATCGGGCTTTTACATCAATACCAAAAGTATTATATTTTTTTAACGGGAAATTTTCTTTTATTTCAAACATATGTTGTTATTTTATGGCTCAAAGATAAGTATTGATAATTTATTTTAATTAAAAAATCGGCAGATAATAAGAAGGAATGGAAAAAAGAGTTTACATAGCCGTTACCAATGACTTAATTACCGATAACAGGGTTCATAAAGTAGCCCAAAGCTTATTAAAATCAAATGCAGAAGTAATTTTGTTGGGTGCAAAAAAATACCAAAACATGCTCGTTGGTAAAAGACAATATGCTACCAAACGCTTTGCCATGATTTTTAAAAAAAGTTTTTTGTTCTATGCTGAGTATAATATCCGCTTATTTCTTTTTCTTCTATTTCGAAAATTTGATATTATTGTTGCTAATGATTTGGATACACTTCTCGCAAGTTATTGCGCCAGTTTATTACGACGCAAAAAAATTGTATACGACAGCCATGAATTTTTTACTGAAGTACCAGAATTGGTTAACCGGAAATTTCCAAGGAGAGTTTGGTTGCTCATCGAAAAATTAATATTACCTCATATTCAGTTTGCTTATACGGTTTCTGAATCAATAGCAAATACTTACCAAAAGCTATATAATATTGAAATGAAAGTTGTAAAGAATTTTCCATTATATAACTACGGCTCTAATGATTCTATTGAAACAAAAAACGGCCAAAACCAAATACTATACCAAGGAGCCTTAAATGTTGGCCGTGGTTTAGAACAAATGATAGATGCCATGCAGTTTATTGAGAATGTCCATTTTAAAATCATTGGAGATGGAGATTTAATAAATAAATTAAAAAACCAGGTTAAAGAAAAAAAGTTAGAAAATAAAGTTTCATTTAAAGGGCGTATTCCATTTCAAGAACTAACTATTGAAACACAAAAAGCTAATTTAGGCATTGCATTAGAAGAAAATATTGGGCTTAATTATTATTACGCACTACCCAATAAACTTTTCGATTATATTCAATCTGGGGTTCCGGTTCTCGTATCCCCTTTTCCTGAAATGCAAAAAATCGTTAATAAATATGAAATTGGTACCGTTTACGATCATAAGGAACCTAAAATGTTAGCAAAAAAAATTAATGAAATTTTTAGGTTAAAAAATCGATATCAGAAATGGAAAAACAATACCAGGAAAGCTGCTAAAGAGCTATGTTGGGAAAAGGAAGAAAAAATATTAATTGATATTTATACAAAAGCTGGATTAAAATTTTAATTCTAAAATTTAGGGGTATCCATTATTTGATACGTCTCTTCAAAAAAATGAATGAGTAATACACCCGATCATATCCTCACACAAAAAATTACTGAAGGTAACAAAACTGCTTTCGACCATTTATTCTTTAAATATTATAAACCCTTATACCGATTTGCATTTAATTTTTGCCATTCGCCCATTATAGCTCAAGAATCGGTACAAAACACTTTTATTAAAATCTGGAATAATAAAAAGTCACTTAAGAATTGTGATAATATTGGCAAACTTTTATTTACTTATACACGCAACGAAATAATTGATGAAATAAGAAAAAATAATACTCGGAAAAAACATGAAATGAATGTAGTACTAAAAAATAACTCAGAGCATAAGCCGATAAACCAGGAAAAAATAAAAGCAATTATTGAATTTGCCATTGAACAACTACCTGAAAAAGCACGAAAAATATTTCGCATGGCCAAAAAAGAAGGGTTAACGGTTAAAGAAATTGCTGATTATTTAAGTATATCTCCCAAAACAGTTGAAAACCAAATAATCATTGCCTACAAAAAATTACGGAAATTTCTCGACCCTTTTAAAAATCAACTAACAAATTTAGGGGATTAAATTATTACAAACGTTAATAAAGCAGAATGAAAAGAAAAAATAACATATCAAAAGATATTCCTAACTATCCACAAGATTTAAATATTGATAAAATCTTGAAAAATCATCATCTTGAATATGGCTCTATAGATTTTAAAAAAAAAGAAGCTGATATATTGCAGGCATACCAAACGATAAACAAACAAATTAACAAATCCAAGAATATATATTTTTACCTCAAAAATACCATAAAACATACTAATCTTACGATCATACTAAAACCGCTTTATACCATTGTTCTTACAGCTGTTGTAATATTAACCACCATAAAACTTTTAAATACAACAAAAGAACCCGAATACTCAATTATTAGTGTAGATGCTGGAGAAAAAATTACGGTACATGTTAATCCTCACATTAGTATATGGTTAAATTCAAACAGCACGATAAAAATTCCCAGAGAGAGCAACCATAAAGCACCTTTTTATCTTGAAGGAGAAGCATTTATTAAAATAACAGAAAGTAAAAAAAAGAAAGAATACATTATTATTTCAGGTGGTATGGAGTTCCAAACATCCTCAGCAGAATTTCATATCAATTCTGAAAACCAAAAAAATGAGGTAGTGGCTCATGTGTCAGAAGGAAAAGTTAATTGCATTATTCCCTTTGCCAGCAGGTCACAGGAATTAGCCATTTTTGAGGGAGAAAAAATAAATTTTATTGCAAAAGCAGGATTTTTAGCTAAAGATCAGATTCAAAACTATAATTATATATCCTGGAAAACAGGTATTCTCTGTTTTAACAATCAAGCTCTTACCGATGTAATGGATATTTTAAGTAATTATTATGGCATTACATTTACCCTTAAAAACGATTCCTTAAAAAACAAGCAATTCTCTGCATCTTTTACAAACCCGACAATCGACGAGATATTAAATAGTTTAATGGCCAACTATAACTGCAGCATTACCGGTGATGGAAATCAATTAATCATTAACTAAAAAATGTAATAACCATGAAAAAAATAATATTGTGTATAAGCATATTTCTTTTATTTTCTCAAATAAAAGGAATAGCCCAAGAGAATCATGAAATTTTAAATCTTTTACTGGCCCAAACTGACAATATGTATTTAAAAGATTTTAAAGCAAATCTAGCACCAGGAGGAATCAGTCAATTTTCAGTTGTCTTGTCAAAAAATAAAAATTATGAAATTTTCAGCTATCCGGCTAATGAAGTTCAGGTATCATTATATGATAAAAAAGGAAATAACCCGATATCTGCTTTACAGGAGGACGTAAATGAGAAAGGAATTATGTCCAAAAAATACAGGTTCACACAATCCGGGGTATACCACCTGGAAATAAAAAACAATACCCACAAAAAAATAAATACTGCAATACTTTTAACCCTGGCAGAAAAAGATGATCCTGAAGAAGTTATCATTTCTTTCACGGCAAATAAAACGGATAAAGAGAAAAAAACTACCACTACAGAAGCAGAAGAATTATTTTTTGTTGTTGAAGAGATGCCAAAATTTAGATACAAAGAAGGGGATAAAACTTTCACAGATTTTAATGATTACATTAAATATAAGATAAGCTATCCGCCAGAAGCAAAAGAGCAAAAAATTGAAGGCAGGGTTTATATTCAATTTACGGTCAATAAAGAAGGCTATATTCAAGATGCTAATATAATGCGAGGTGCTCATCCTGCATTAAACCAGGAAGCTTTACGTATTATATATAGTTCTCCCAGGTGGAAACCAGGGGAACAACGTGGTCATAAAGTAAATGTTTCCTTTACATTTCCCATAGTTTTCCAATTAAACAACCAGTAATATTACCTCCATATCTTTTCTTTATTTAATGCCTGCTGATATCGGCGGGCATTAATATTATGCTGAGAGAGAGTTTTGGAAAAATTGTGATACCCGGAAAAGGCTGGCTTCGCACAAAAATATAAATAGTTATGCTGCTCGTAATTTAATACGGCATCAATGGCTGCAATAGAAGGTATCGATATAGGCCCGGGAGGCAGTCCGTAATGTTTATAAGTATTGTATGGCGAATCAATTTGTTTATGAACCGTTAAAACACGTTTAATAGCAAAATCTCCTAAGGCAAACTTCAACGTTGGATCGGCTTGTAAATGCATTCGTTTGCGTAACCGATTAATATATACGCCAGCCACTTTTTGCATCTCATCATTAAAAAGTGTTTCCTCATCAACAATTGAAGCCAGGGTAATGACATCCTCAGGAGTTAAGTTTAATGCTTTCGCTTTAGCCAATCGTTGTTCAGTCCAAAACCGGTTATACTCTTTATACATTCTTTGCACAAAACCTATGGCTGTAGTATTCCACCAAAACTCGTAAGTATTTGGTATAAAAATACAAGTAAAGGTCTCTGGTTTAAAGCCATATTCCTTAATAATACTATCATTATTAAAAACTTTGACTAAAGATAAAGAATCTGCCTCAATTTGTTTTGCTATTCGTCCAGCCAATTGTTCTTTCGTTCTGATGCTATTAAAAATAACTTTCACGGGTTCCTGATATCCTGAGCGCAGTAAATTTATTATTTCATTATTATTCATCTCATGTTGTAGTGCATATCTTCCGGGATAAACATGATTCGGATAATTTTTATTTTCAGCCAGCCAAATAAATGATGAAACATTTTCTACAATCTCATTTTCTCTAATTATATCTACAACATCATCAAACTCCGATCCTGCTGGAATATATAAATATTTTACCGTTGAGTCGGGAACCAGTACATTGGACTTATAAATACGATGGTAAATATTTACACTAAATACACTAATTCCTGCAATTAAAGCAAGTAAAAATAATCCTATGACTTTATAAAACAATCTTTTTTTCATACCTTTTTTATAAACATAATACATTAAAATCTGTTTAAAAAATAAACAAAATTAATTTTTATTGTAATTTTTCATTATAAAAAATGTAATATTATGTACTAATTTTAATATTCAATCAAATTTCTTTGCATTTGTATTTAAATAAATTGTAAATTAGTATTAATTTTTACTTTTGTAATATTTTTAAATTAAGTAAAATTATAAATGAATATATGAAAGACTTAATAATAAAAGAAACTGAAAAGACTCCTTCTGTTGCATTAAGCACAAATGGCGTTTTAAAAATTGAGGGCCGTTCAATTCCTGAAGATGCTGCGAAATTTTTTAAACCCATACTCGATTGGACTAAAGAATTTACTACTGGAGAAATTCGTGTGGACATTAAACTTGAATATTTTAATACCAGTTCGTCAAAATTTATTTTAGAAATGTTGCGTCTACTTGAAAACAATCCCGAGAACAAAAATATTTTGGTTAACTGGTTTTATGAAGAGGGAGATTTAGATGTTTTAGAATCCGGACAATATTTTGAATCTATTATTGGCATCCCATTCAAATATATAGAGTACGAAGAATTATAAGCTTTTCTGAGCATTTTATCTGAAAAAATTTAGTTATATCTATTCATAAATTTCGATAATGAAAAAATTTGTTATTTTTATACTATTTACAGCATTCGCATCTCTTGCTTTTGCTCAAACAGACTGTAATCAATCTTTATCTTCTCAACAATTTCAGCAAAGATATCGACAAATAAAAGGAAGAACAACCGATCAGTCAAAATTACAATTAACCAATCAACTGGTAAAATCATATTGTTTCTCCAGTGAACAAATAAAAGAAATTGCTTTGTTGTTTGATGACGATAATTATCGTTTACAATTTGCTCAGGCAGTATATAACAATACTACCGATAAGAACAATTTTTACGAAGTATACGATGCATTTATCTACTATTCCAATGTTTTTAGGTTACACGATTTTGTTTCCAGCAACACAACCGAAACATCCTTTGCCGGGAATAGCCTAAATGAGATAGACGAAACAAAATTTCCTGACTACAATTATCCTGATTTTATAAACTATACTGGTCAAAAAAAATGTACCCAGTATATTACCCAACGACAATTTAATTATATCGTTAATCAAATAAAATCGTCAACCGACGAATCATCAAAACTTGGCAAAGCCAAAAAATTAATTCAAAACAATTGTATTCCTACTGAATATTTAATGAAAATGGGCTCATTGTTTTCATCCGAAAATAACCGATTAGATTTTGCAAAAGCAGGATTATCATCAGTTTACGATATAGACCAATATCTTGAGATGAAGCAAATGTTTTCTACCCCCAGAAGCCGAAGTCATTTTACCAGTTTTTTAGCTCAAGAACAATCATCAACATCTTTTAGTGGTACTGTTTCTACCGAAAAATGTTTGGTTAGCCAAAATGAATTTAATTCAATTATTAACTCGTTAAAAAACGAAAATTTTAACTCAACTAAACTAAAATCTGCAAAAAATATTATTGAAACAAAAACCTGCCTCTCTCCCACTCAAATCAAAGAAATTATTAATCTTTTTGATTATGAAAACTCAAGACTTGAAATTGCAAAAATCGGTTATGATTTCACCAAAAATAAAAACGATTATTATACCATTGTTAGTGTAGCTTTAGGATTTGAAAGCAGTAAAAGGAAACTATTAGATTATATAAATAATAAACGGTAAAACATTTTTTTATGCCGGGAAAAGTATTAATCATTGATGATTCGTTAACCAATAATGTGCTTTTAGAAAATGTTTTAAAATCAGCGGATATTAAATCAATAGTCGCATATAACGGGAAAGAAGCCCTTAAAATTGTTGAGAAAGAAAAACCATCGCTTATTTTGTTAGATATTATGATGCCCGAAATGGATGGTTTCATGTTTTTAGAAAAAATAAGAAATAATAAGTTATACAAAGATATTCCTGTTATTATTATTACAGCAAAAGATGATAAAGAAAGTATATATAAAGCACAAAATACAGGAGTACAAGATTTTATTCTAAAACCCATTGATATTAATATGGTTCTAAAATCTGTAACAAAACAATTAGCTTTTAATAAGCACTTTGTAAATAAATCATGAAAAAGAAAGAAACATCCACTAAAGAACAAATAAAAAAAAATGTATTATCATCGCTTTCTGATTTTGTTTTTATTTTAACCACAGAAGGTTATTATATTGATATCATTTCCAACAATCAAGATGATTTATTCTTGAATCCAGAAGAGTCCATTAACAAACATTTTAAAGATTTTAATTTTAATGAAGATTTTATTTTTCAGTTAGATAAAGCTTTATCAAAATTAAAAGATACCAGCATTTCGCAGGTATTCAATTTCTCGTCTAACCATCAATTTTATAATGCTAAAATTTCCGAAATCAGGTCTGAAAAGGAAGAATTATTAGGTTATGTTATTTTAATAAGAGATGTTTCGGCTTTTAAAGAAACAGAACAACAATTATCAAAACAACTAGAAGAAAATAACCATAAAATTAATGAACTTAATCGAGATATAAATTTTTATATTAAACAGGGCGATGTAATAACCAGCCAAAGGACAAAAATCCAAAAACAAAGAGATCAACTGGCAGTTGAAAAGAAAGATATTGCCATGCAAAAAGAATTGATGGAAAAAGATATGGATTTTATCATGAAACAAGGTGATAAAATTGCAGAACAAAAATATAAAATAAAGATACAACACGATATTGTTCAGAAACAAAATAAAAAGATTGAAGACAGCATAATCTATGCAAAAAAAATACAATCGGCTGTACTTCCTCCCAACCGGTTTATTCAGCACCTATTATCCCAAAATTTTATTTTTTATAAACCACGCGACATTGTAAGCGGAGATTTTTACTGGATCAAACAAATTGATAAAAAAATATTTATAGCAGCTGCAGATTGCACGGGACATGGAGTTCCTGGTGCATTAATGAGTATGTTGGGGATCACATTTCTAAACGAAATTGTCAATAAAAATCCTGAAATTCATGCCAATGAAATATTAAACGAGTTAAGAACTCATATCATCAGCTCGCTTCGGCAAACAGGTTCAATTGGCGAAAGCCGCGATGGATTGGATATTGCATTGTGTATTTTAAATCATGAAAAAAAATTATTGGAATATGCAGGGGCAAACAACCCGCTTTACCTTATTCGGAACGGTAAATTAAATGAAATAAAAGCTGATCGCATGCCCATAGGTATTCATCGTAAAGCAAAAGAATCATTTTACAACCACGAAGTTACTTTACACAAAGATGATTTAATATACATTTTTTCCGATGGATTTATTGACCAGTTTGGTGGAAAGGATGGCCGAAAATATCTAACCGGAAATTTTAAAAAATTACTCATTGAAAATCATCAAAAACCGTTAAGCGAGCAAAGACAAATACTCGAGAAAACTTTTGAAGAGTGGAAAGGTGAAAGAAAACAACTTGATGATATACTCGTTATTGGTTTTAAGATTGCCTTTAATAAAGAACTAGTAAAATCGAAAATGGATTTCGACTGGGAAGGAAAAACTATTCTTATTGCCGAAGATGATGATGCAAATTATATGTTATTGCAAAAATCATTAGCAAAAACGAATGCAAAAGTTATTCGAGCTGAAAATGGAAAAGAAGCGGTTAAACTTTGTAAAGTAAATCCCGACATTGAACTTGTTTTAATGGATATAAGAATGCCCATCATGGATGGAATAGAGGCTACCTCGCAAATAAAGCAAATAGATAAAAATCTCCCAATCATTGTACAAACAGCTTTTACCATGTCGTCAGAAAAAGAAAAAAGCTTTAAAGTCGGATGCGATGATTATATTTCAAAACCCATAAACTTAAAAGAACTTTTTGCCACCGTTTGCAAATACATTGAGCAAAACGAAAAATAACTCAAATATCACCTTTATATATTCTTCATACAGCAAACGTATTTTCGGTTAACAATAAATTAATATAAAGTTAACGAAATGATTATTCTGTAATAATATTAGGATAAGATACACCACCTACATTTGTAGCATAAAACAAAAGCAAAAATTAAAATTATATAGCAATGAAAAAATTAACAACATTAATCTTAATTATCTTTTTTTCTTCAGCAATGGTTTTAGCAGAAAGCTCAAATGAAGAAAAAGAAAGTGCAAAAAAAACTGAAAGCGCTGTTATGACAACATCTATCTCGGGGAAAGTTTTTGATAAAATTACCGGCGAAACTTTAGCAGGGGTTAAAGTAAGTATTGATGGAACAGAAAACAACGTTTACTCTGATTTTGATGGAAATTTTGAAATTTCTAATATTAAACCGGGAAATCATAAAATAACCGCTTCTTATATTTCCTATAAAGAAAGGAAAGAAAGCATCGATGTTAATATCGAAAAATCAAATGATATTAAACTTGCCATTGAGAATATTTCAGAATAAACTTTAAGTATATTTTATAAGCAGGATGCCGGGATGTAACTATTCCGGCATATTTATTTTTTACAATATCCTTTCTCAGATTGTACTTTTTCTTTATATTGCATAAAAATTTAAGCGATGAAAAAAAGTGCAAAAGTTATTCAGATACTAAAAAATAATCGTGATTTTATTTCCAAAATAATGGATGTTAATTTTAGTGATGATAATATTTTTGTTTTTGATTTTAGTGATATGAATCGAGAACTATACGATATAGATCTTGATGATACGCATGCTTTCAACGAGTATATTTTTAATAAATTAAAAGAAGAAAAAAAAGGTGTTGGCGTAGGCGGATATGG
>Ga0209931_1000148_pt1 | contig 39310 bp, 29 predicted proteins | sample SalPonR1_B_D1_MG_FD_185697 | JGI IMG/M metagenome (GOLD analysis project Ga0209931, IMG submission 185697) | Salt pond soil microbial communities from South San Francisco under conditions of wetland restoration - Salt Pond MetaG R1_B_D1_MG... ...
TGGTGGTCGCTGAATCGTGATTTTCGCATGTGGAATCTCCTGTCCTGCCATTATGAGAATTTCCCACTTCTGAGCAACACCAATTTTCGGGGCGATTACCCACCGTTTCACGTTTCCGTTTCAGGAGTTGGGGTGTCCAGGCTTAAGCAATGATGACGTCAGGGCATTGGCTCGAATCCATCCCCGAACAACTGGTCCGAGAACAGAAATACGTTGTCGAACAGCACGTCCAGATCGTCGGCGAACCCGGAAAATTTCTGAACCGAGAGGTTGATTCTGAGACTGCCGGTGTCGAATTCGGTCAAGACCAACGCTTGCGTGAACTGCCACTGCCCAATGACTGTCAGAGGTGGTGAGAAATTGCTGTCGGGCCCGCCCGTGCAATCGTTCGTGGAATAGGTTTGCGCCACCATACGTCCGTGGCCGGCCCCGTTGGCCTGTCCGGCGGGGAGAAAGATCGATCCACCGAAAAAGTAAGCCTGTTTCGGTTCAACCGGCAAGCATTGACGCATTATGCTGAGGACACCGTTGTTGCCATCAATATCGTGCGTGAGCCTCGCCGAACCCGAATCCGCGAGCCCTTGCTCGTCTGCACTGTCCCACTGTGCTGTCCGGTTGGTATTGACAAGCCAACCATCGATCTGGTCGACGTCATCGAAAAACGGGTTGACCAGGAGATTTTCGCTGGCCGTGACCGACTGACAGACAAGCACGACTGAAGATGCTGCAACGAATCTGGCGAATGCAGGCATGATATTGCCTTTGTGAAAAGTATGCCCTGTCTACGGGTTCAACCATCAATGCACGCCACTGAGCTGTGAATCCCGGCCAAACCCACCGAATCTTGTCAGCGGGATCCGGAATGGGATCCGCGGGATCCAGGTAGCGGGATCCGGGGCGGGATCCCGGGGCGGGATCCGGACACCCACCTTGTAGGAGCGCGGGATCCGGACACCCCAAGTGGCCTCCTGGCCGAATTTGGCGTGTCTAAAATCCGGATAATTGAGCACATATTGATCAACCCGAGTCCAAACACCCGCCGTCTCGGCGCGTCTAGTGACTCAGCCGAAAATCATGCTCGGAGAATCGCGCGGCTCTTCAGGATATGGGTGTCTCCTTAGTAGAGTAGTTCTGATCCCCGTTCGGAACAGAAGCCGGACACCCACCTCGAGCACCCGAAAACCTCCCGCCGATCCTGCAACGCCTGAGGATCGATCCCGACAACTACATCCGGTTCATCAACCGAACGCAGAAGCACCGATTCCACAGCGTCGTCGGCGCTCTGGCGTCAATGCGCGACCTGGCAGGTGAGTTCGGACGCACCTTTCTCAAAGGCCAGAACGCCGCCGCAGCGCTATTCAGTCCAGGCTAGCCGCGTAATTCAATCGAAAAGAGCCCTGATGGTCTGACGGCCAGATTTGGCGTGTCCGGAACTCCTGGATCTGGTCGAAAATCGACCAACCGCGCACCCGCTGCCCGCCCCGCGACTGGTTTCGAGCGAAATGTCGACCTCTGACGATCATGAAACGATGTGAACTCTACGAGGAACTCCACGAGGTGGGTGTCTCCGTAGTTCCTCTGTTTCTTTCGCAGAATAAAACGCTAAAACAGACTTGACCCCTGTTTCTTTGAGTGGCTGGCGAAGCCGCTACCTTGGTGAACTGCATAGCCAGAGCGTCGTAGGCAAGGCTTTGGCCCGATTCGGATTCCGGAATGCACATTTCAGTGCATGAGGACAGCTGAATCGGGTCAAAACGCAGCATACGGCGCTCTGGCGAAGCAGTCACCCGCACTTTGAATAGCCGCAGGCTAAGCACGTCTGACACCCATCCAACAACACCATCGCCTTCGTATTGCACTTGAAACAAAGCGAGGCCGCCGCCGGGTACCCGGAATCCTCGGCCTCCCCCGCCGCTTCATTCATCGTTTTTTTTTCAGGCGCACCCCCACCATTCTCCCGCGCTTCGAACTCGGCCCGCTTTTCTTTCAACATCAGCTGCTGCTGCTCTGAAAGCTCGTCGGGCTCGAGCAGGCCGATGCGCTTGAAGTGGTGCTCGATGACCGCGCCGATATCGGCAACAATCGAGGGCACGAACCGCCCACCGGGCTTGAAGTAGCCGCCCTTGGGGTCGAACACGGCCTGTAGCTCTTCGGACAGGAAGGTGACGTCGCCGCCCTTGCGGAACACCGCGGACATGACGCGGGTGAGCGCGACGATCCACTGGAAGTGGTCCATGTTCTTGGAGTTGATGAAGATCTCGAACGGCCGGCGCACTTCGTGCTCGGTGGCGTAGTTCAGGACGATGTCGTTGATCGTGACGTACAGCGCGTGGTCGTCCAGCGGCGTGCGGATCTTGTAGGTCGCGCCCTCCAGGCATTCCATGCCCTCGGGCCGCTCGACCTTTTCGTGCATCCGGATGATGTCGGCTGACTTCTTGCCGCCCTGCTCCGAGTTCGATTCGGGCTGCGCCGCCGTGCCGCCGGCTTCCTTGATCTCGCCTTTGGCCTTGTCCTTGACCTGGTAGCCCACGATTTTCTTGTCGATGTTCACTGCCATTTTGCTTTTCTCCTACCCCCGAATCTGGTTCGTTGGTTAATTGGTTCGTTGGTGCTTTGGTCCGTTGGTTTTTTGGTTCCCCGGGTGCGCTGCGCTTACCCGGGCTACAAAAGCCGCTGGGTCCCGGGTCAAGCCCGGGACGACGAAAAATTTCTTCTGGGCGCCCCCACCCTGGCCCTCCCCCGCAAGCAGGGGAGGGAAATGTCTTTGCCAAGGTATGGGGCATAGTCAGACGCTCGTAGGCAAGGCTTCGCAAGACGCGTGACTCCGGAGCGCACATTATGTGCGTGAGGAAGCACGCGGTGCCGCGAAACGCTGCATACGAGTGTCTGACGAAGCCCCATCAGAACTTTCCGTAATAGCCTTCTTTGAGTGCATCGAAGAGGTTCGCTGCCGTATGCATCTCCCCGTCGTACTCCACCTCTTCCCCGCCCTTGAGTTCCATCGTGCTGCCGTCTTCGAGCTCGAACACATAGGTGGTGTTTTCCAGATCCTTGTCGGTGACCAGCACGCCCTGGAAGGCTTCCGGGTTGAAGCGGAAGGTGGTGCAGCCTTTCAGGCCCTGTTCCCAGGCGAAGAGATAGATGTCCTTGAAATCTTCGTACGGGTATTCGGTGGGCACGTTCGCGGTCTTGGAGATGGACGAGTCGATCCATTTCTGGGCCGCGGCCTGGATGGCGACGTGCTCTTTAGGCGTGATGGTCTCGGCGGTCAGGAAGTAGTCTGGCAGCTGTTCTTCCGGGGCCTCGGAAAACGGCATTGCGCCCGGGTTTATCCGCGTGCGGTAGGCCAGCAGTTCGTAGGAGAACACGCTGACCTTTTCCTTGCTCTTCTTGCCCTCGCGGATGACGTTGCGGTTGTAGTGATGCGCGAAGCTCGGCTCGATGCCGTTCGAGGCGTTGTTGGCCAATGACAGCGAAATGGTGCCGGTGGGCGCGATCGAGGTGTGGTGGGAGAACCGCGCGCCGGTTTCGGCCAGTTGTTCGACCAGCTCGGGCGCGACTTCGGCCACTTTCTGCATGTAGCGGCTGTAGCGCGCGTGCAGCACCTTTCCGGCGATCCGGTCGCCGGGCTTGTAGCCGTCTCGGACCATCTCGGGGCGCTTGCGCAGCATTTCGGGCGTGACGTCGAACTCGTCGACCATGATCGGCGCCGGGCCCTTCTCCTCGGCCAGCTCCAGGCCGGCCTCCCAGCCGGATACCGCCATTTCGCGGCTGACCTTTTCGGTGAATTCCAGCGAATCGGGCTGGCCGTACTTCTTGCGCAGCATGGTGAGCGCGGAGCCCAGGCCCAGGAAGCCCATGCCGTGCCGGCGCTTGTATTCGATCTCGTGGCGCTGCTCGCCCAGCGGCAGGCCGTTGACTTCCACCACGTTGTCGAGCATGCGGGTGAATACCTTGACCGCCTTGCGGTATTCGTCCCAGTCGAAGCTGGCTTCCTCGGTGAAGGGCTTGTCGACGAATCGGGTGAGGTTTACCGATCCCAGGAGACAGCTGCCGTAGGGCGGAAGTGGTTGCTCGCCGCACGGGTTGGTCGCCCGAATCGTCTCGGTCCACCAGTTGTTGTTGTCCTCGTTGACCCGATCGATCAGGATGAAGCCGGGCTCGGCGTAGTCGTAGGTGGAGCTCATGATCATGTTCCACAGCCGCTTGGCCGGGACGGTCTTGTAGATCTTGCAGGCCACCAGGCCTTCTTCGTTGCTGACGTAACCGGACTGGATCGGCCATTCGCGCCAGATCACCTGCTCCGGGTCGTTCAAGTCGAGATCGCCCGCCTCGGTTTCGAGCACCGGGAACACCAGCGGCCAGTCGGTTTCCCGGCGCACGGCTTCGATGAACGCGTCGGTGATCAACAATGAGCAGTTGAACTGGCGCAGCACGCCGTTCTCGCGCTTGGCGCGGATGAAATCCATCACGTCGGGGTGAGAGACGTCAAAGGTGGCCATCTGGGCGCCGCGACGGCCGCCGGCCGACGAGACCGTGAAACACATCTTGTCGTAGATGTCCATGAACGACATCGGGCCGGAGGTATAGGCGCCCGCGCCGGACACGTATGCGCCCTTGGGCCTGAGCGTGGAAAATTCATAGCCGATGCCGCAGCCGGCCTTGAGCGTGAGGCCGGCCTCGTGCACCTTGCCGAGAATGTCGTTCATCGAGTCGCCGATGGTGCCCGAGACCGTGCAATTGATGGTCGAGGTTGCCGGCTTGTAGGCCTGGGCGCCGGCGTTGGAAGTGATGCGCCCGGCCGGGATGACCCCGCGCCGCAGCGCCCACAGGAATTCGCGGTACCAGTGCTCGCGGGCGTCGGTACCCTTCTCGGCGTCGGCCAGCGCCCGGGCCACGCGCTTGTAAGTGTCGTCGATCGTCTCGTCGACGATTTCGCCAGTCTTTGATTTGAGCCGATATTTCTTGTCCCAGATGTCCATCGACGCTTCCTGGAACTCGATTTCCGGAAGCGCGGAATTCAATGCTTCGGCCGATACGCTCATGCCCGCTCCTAGCTTGTTGATTTGGTTCGTCTACCCGGTGTTATCCCGGCCTTATCCACAGCTTGTTGACCGAGTTGTTCACAATTGCTTGTGTTGTGGTCAATTTCTGTACACAATATCTTGTGCCCCTTGAGGTGGAACTTTACGCAGTTTCGACCTCACTTTCAAGACTTGAGAGTGAAATATTTTTGATGTCCGTCACATTTGAAGATCGTCCGCAAATCGTGCTTTTTCAGCCCGAAATTCCGCCCAATACCGGCAACCTGATCCGGCTGTGCGCCAACACCGGAAGCCGACTGCACCTGGTGCGACCTTTGGGATTCGCGCTCGACGACCGACGTCTGCGACGGGCCGGGCTGGACCACTACGAGCGCCAGACCTTCCAGATTCATGACGACCTTCAGCAGGCGATCGAGGCGCTGGGCCCGCGCCGCTGGCTGGCGCTGACCACCAGGGGCGCGACCCGCTATGACCGGGTCGAGTACCGTGCCAACGATATACTGCTGTTGGGCCCGGAAACCCGCGGGCTGCCTGACGAGGTGCTGGACCGGTTCGTGCCGGGCGACCGGGTGAAGATTCCGCAGCGGGAAGAGGGACGGAGTCTGAATTTATCCAACGCCGCCGCGATCGTGTTCTACGAAGCGTGGCGGCAGCTTTCGTTCAGATAGAACGGCGGTTTCCGGTTTCCGGAAAAGATTCGCTTGCAAGGCAAGCTCCTACGCCTGTCAGCGGGTTGCCGGGCGTGGTGTCCGGCGGGGCGCCGCGGCTATTTCGCGCAGAATCGATCGCGGCCGGGAGGCCGCTCCTACAGGGGATGGGCGGCTTTTCAGAATCCGGGATTGGTGATCAGGTTTTGTTCCGACCACCAGTTTGTCCGCGTAAAGCGTAAACCGTCCAACCGATTCTCAACCAACAACCAACAACCAGATAACCTGCCAAAATGCCTTCAGCTTTTCCGGAAACCGGAGACCCGAACCCGGAACCCGCGGTTTTCTATTCCTCGCCCTCCGGCAACCTTCCCAGCACCGCCCTGGGATACGACCCCAGCACCCGGACCATCCCGGCGCCGCTTTCGAGCTCGACCATGGCGTCCTTGAGGCCGGCTTGGGTGACGTGGCCGTCGACGTCGATGAAGAACACGTAGTCCCACCGGCCCTGGCGGCTGGGGCGCGATTCGATGCGGTTCATGTTGACCCCGTGCCGGGCCAGCGGCTCGAGCAGTTTGAACAGCGCGCCGGGGCCGTCGGCGCCGGCGACCAGCAGCGTGGTCTTGTCGTCGCCCGACGGCTCCAGCAGCTTGCGACCGAGCACCAGGAAACGGGTGGTGTTGTCGACGTGGTCTTCGATGTTGCCGAACAGCACCGGCACGCCGTAGACCTCGGCGGCGTGGGCGCCGGCGATCGCCGCGGATTCGGGCGAACTGCGTACGCGCCGGGCGGCCTCGGCGTTGCTGGAGACCGCGATGAGTTCAACGGAGTCGAGGTTGGCCTTGAGCCAGTGCTTGCACTGGGCCAGCGACTGAGAATGAGCGTAGACCCGCTCGATCTCGGCCAGCGATTTTGCGTGGGTCAGCAAATGCTGATGAATCCGCAACTCGACCTCGGCGCAGATGGTCACCTCGGCGTTCAGGAACATATCCAGCGTATGGCTGACCATGCCCTGGCTGGAGTTTTCCACCGGCACCACGCCGAAATCGGCCTCACCGGCCTGCACCTGCAGGAATACGTCCTCGATCGTGCCCATGGCAATCGCCTGCACCGAGTGACCGAACTGGCGGTAGACGGCCTGCTGGGTGAAGGTGCCTTCCGGGCCGAGGTAGGCGATCTTCATCGGCTCCTGCTGGGCCAGGCAGGCCGACATGATCTCGCGGAACAGGCGCAGCATCACCGAATCGCTCAAGGGGCCGTCGTTGCGCGCGATCACCTGGCGCAGTACCTGGGCTTCGCGCTCGGGCCGGTAGTACTCGGCGCCGCCTTCCAATGCGCCCTTGCTGGTGCGCACGTCCAGCGCCAGTTGCGCGCGCTCGCCGATCAGGCGCTGGATCTCGGCATCCAGCGCGTCGATGCGCTTGCGGATTGCCGTCAAATCGAGTTTTTCGGGGTTGTTTTCGCTCACGGGTAGATCATACGTCGATCGGCAACCCGATATCGAAAAACCAAAAACAATCTCACGCGGGGGGGGGGCACGCCAAGTCAAAGGCGGTATTTCGCGCGGAGGCGCTGAGGTGCTGAGAAAGGCAAATTTGAAGCAAAATCAGGGGCTGTTGCTCTCGCAAAGACGCCAAGACGCTAAGTTGGAGGCAAAGTCAAAGGCTGAATTTCCCGCAGAGGCGCGGAGGCCCGGAGGAAGGGGAAAAGAAAATAATGGCAAGGACGAACATCAGTCTATATTTCAAGGGGCGTCGAACGCAGCGCAACGCACTGCCAAGCTCCCGCCTTCGCCTTCCTCGGCGCCTCCGCGCCTCTGCGGGAAAAAGCATTTGAACTGCTTTTCCTTGGCGCCTTTGCGCCTTAGCGAGAGCTATCCTGACCTTCGCCTTTTTGCCTTCCTCTGCGCCGCCGCGCCTCCGCGCGCGCAAGCCTTTGACCTTCTGCCTTCAACCGTGCTTGCGCTCGAATTCGCGCATGAATTCCACCAGGTCGTCGACCGCGTCCATGCCCAGCGCGTTGTACAGGCTGGCGCGCAGGCCGCCGACGGCGCGATGGCCCTTGAGGCCGGGCATGCCGGCGGCCTCGGCGCGCTCGACGAAGCGCATGGTCAGGTCGTCGTCGGCCATCACGAACGGGATGTTCATCATCGAGCGGGCCTCGGGCGCGACCGGGTTGGTATAGAAGTCCGAAGCATCTATCGCCGCGTAGAGCCTGTCGGCCTTGGCCCGGTTGCGCTGGCCCAGTTTCGCCAGGCCGCCGCTGGACTCGATCCAGTCGATCACCTCGGCGGCAACAAACCAGGCGAACGTCGACGGGGTGTTTTTCATCGAGCCCGAGTCGATCCAGGTGCGGTAATCCAGGTACTGCGGCAGCCCGTCGGGGATGCGCTCGACCAGATCCTTTCGAATCAGCACCACGGTAAGCCCGGCCACGCCCAGGTTCTTCTGCGCGCCGGCGTAGGAAAAGGCGAGATCCGCATAGGGATACGGTCGCGACAGGAACTCGCTGGACATGTCGGCAGCCAGCGGCACGGCCGCGACCGGCGGCTGTTCGAACTGAACCCCGTGGATGGTCTCGTTGCCGGTGTAGTGCAGGTAGGCCGCGTCGGCCGGCAGGTGGCCGAGCTCCGGAATATCCCGGTATTGCGCATCGCCGCTGGAGGCGACCACGCGCGACTCCGTGATGCGCGCCGATTCGGCAAACGCCTTCTCGCCCCAGTGGCCGGTGAGCGTGAACGCGGCCGTGCGGCCGCGCGCGAAATTCATCGGCAGCATCGCGAACTGAAGATGCGCCCCGCCCTGCAGCAACAGCACGTGGTGCTCGTCACCGATACCGGCCAGCTTGCGGATGCCGGCCTCCAGCCGTTCGGCGACATCGGCAAAGCGCGGCCCGCGGTGCGAGACCTCGGCGATCGAGGGCGTGTGTGCGTCGTCGAGCGAAAATTCGTCGGCCAGGCGCTCGCGCACCGGCCAGGGCAGCGCGGCCGGACCGGCCGAGAAGTTGTGTATGGTTTTCATGCTGACCAGATTAGCGCAGGTTGGGCATTCGTGCCGGTTTCGGCGTCGCGTGCATGTTCCTCGGCCATATCGTCGCCTGTGGACTTGCGGGTTACATTCGCTGCACGCGCGGCTACAATGAGGCGACGAATAATAGAGAACGCTGCAATGGCTCGGATAAGGGAAGTTGAATTCTGGTCGTTCAAGGATGCGCTGCGACGGGCCCACGATGCCGGTCGCAAGATCGACCCCATTGAAAAGGATGCCTGGCGCAGCTGGCTCAAGTCGCACCGAATGAGTGAGCCGATGATGGAGGAATTTGCCAAGTCCAGGTTCATTTCCTACAACAAGGTCATCCTCACCGACGATCCGGAATGGGAAGGCTTCTACATGTATTCCGACGACGACGAGGGTGCCATCCGCTGGGATGCCGACCAGACCTGAGCCGAGACATCCTGCCGGGATGCCGGTCCCATCGTCGCGGTCACGCGTCCCACCCATTCATCTTCACCACCACTGCCGTGCAGTTGTCGCTCGAGCCCGAAGCGATGGCTCGATGCACCAGTGTCGCTGAAGGGTCGGCGGCGTCTTCCATGATGGTGCGCATTTCGCCTGAATCCAGAACCCCGCTGATGCCATCCGAGCACAGCAGCCAGACATCGCCCGGGCGCGCTTCCAGGCACGCCATGTCGATCTTGATGCTCTCGGTAGCGCCGACGGCGCGGGTGATGGCGCTGGGGCAGTCGACGACCTGGTGCGCACCCAGGGCCGCCATTTCTTCGGCCACGCTGTGGTCGCGGCTGATCATGCGCAGCCGCCCGTCGCGCATGAGGTAGGCGCGGCTGTCGCCGACCCAGATCAATGCCGCGCGGCGGCCGTGCAGGCACAGCGCCACCGCGGTACTCCCGACGTGGTCGAATCCGTTGGCCTGCGCGTAGTCGACCAGGTGCCGGTTGCATTGGCGCAGGCAGCGCTTGATGGCCTGCATACGGTTGCCGTGGCGGCCGGAAAGCCGCAGCGTCGAGAGCTGGCCGACGATGTGCTGCGAGGCATAGTCGCCGGCGTCGTGTCCGCCCATGCCGTCGCATACCGCCCAAAGGCCGTGCTCGGGCCGGGCAAGCAGGTCATCCTCGTTGCGCTCGCGCACCGCCCCGGCATCGGTACGAAGAAACTGGTCGACGCTTGCGACGGTGGACATCGAAGCAGCCCCGGCTCAGAATTCAACGCCGGACGCGCCGCCGGACGCACGGTCGTCAGGTCTTTGGCTGGACGCGCCGCCGCCGACGCGACGGAATCCGTCCCAGCCGTGCTCGTCGAACCGGCCGTCCAGCATGGCGCTGAATGCAGTGTGATCGGGCATGGCGCTGGCCACCAGCAGTGCCGGCGGCACTGCGCTGGAGCCGGCCGTCCACCACACCGAATAGCCGGGATAGAGCTGCAGCAGTGTATCGTCGGCGATCGTGCTCAGAACCTCGTTCGTGCTCGGCGCGTTCCCCAGCATGTAGACCCGGCCGGTCGCGTTTTCGGGCACAGTGTCGTACTCAACCGGCGGCTCCAGCGAGCCCGGCGCCGGCTGCGGCATCCGGGCGAGACGCGGTTCCAGGTCGCCTGACTGGAACTGCTCATCCAGGCAATCCAGCGCCAGCCGCTCGGCCGCCGCGTACCAGTCACGCGCCCGGCGCATTGCATCCAGCGGCGAGCCGGCACCGAACGCGCGCACGATCGAGAACGGAAAATAGCGGCCGACCCGGTCGACGCTTGGAATCAGCACGCCGATCCAGGTCTGCTGGTCGATGTTGCCCGGACCGGCAGCGAAGTACCAGACCGGCGCTTCCAGGTACAAGTCCAGCCAGTCGTCACCTAGCGCGCGTCTGCTTTCGGCCATGCAGCCCTGGAGCCACTCGTCCCAGATCTCGATCTGGCGCCGGCCCAGGCCGCGATGAACGAAATCACCCAGCGTGGGAATCTTGCCATAGCAGCAGGAAGCGGTTGCGCGATCGTATTCGGACGCATTCATCGGTTCTGGCCTTTTCGCTGGTCTGGACGGGCTGGTTCCATGACGGCTCTCATAACCGCGACGGGCAATCGAATGTCTGCAGCAGATCGCTGGTCAGCGGATTGATCAGAGTGTGCGAGGCGATTCGATAGCGTGCGGTACGACCGCCCAGCTCCATATCGACGACGATGGCTTCCGGCGAATCGGCAGGGTTCTGGACAAAATGGTCGAGGAACCGCAGCAGCGCCCAGGGGCCGTCGCGCATGAAGCTCGAGCGGCCGCGCTCGGCCGGCGGATCCATCTGCAATCTCACCTCGGCGCGCTGCGACTGGTCCGGCCAGCGAATCGTCGTGGTGCGGACCGGGCCATGAAAATAGCTGATCACCTGGTCGCCGATGGTGAGCGTCAGGCGGTCTATGGACTCATCCATTTCCTGGATCCGGAAATCAAGCTGCAGCACCATTTGCTGACCACCTTCCGGGAAGAACGCGTCGCGGATGTCGCGCGCCTGCTCGAACATCCGCAGGCTGGCGGCACCGAAGCGTGCGGCGATCGGATCAGTCGCTTTCCAGCGCCATGGCCGGCGGCTGGTATCGGCACGCGAAGCCAGCTGCTGCTGGAAGAACTCGTCGATCAGGCCGCCGTGGCCGAATACTCGCCCGAATTCCTGCAGCGACAGGTCGACCGGCGCCGAGGACACAAACGGAAAACGCTGGCTGGTGACTTCTCGGCACACCGGAAGAACCCGGCTGGCCCAGGCCCGCTGGATGCCGCTGCCGCGGTCCTCGGTTGAAAGTCGCCCGACCTGCTCGGCCATCGACTGCATCCAGCGCGAAACGGGATCAGGCAGCATCAGTGCGTTCTCGCGCAGGTTGCGGGTCAGGTCGGCGGTCGACCCCAGGCCGCTGGACGAACCGCGCACGGAGTCCTCGAAGGTGACGGCCAGCCGGCGCACCATCGACAGCGAGCGGTCGATCGGCCAGTCGCTGCCCGGCTCGCCGTCGCCGGCCAGGCGTGCCAACGGCTCGAAGCGGGCTTCGACGACGTCTTCGGGGGCGGCGCCCTCGATATCGGCCGACTGAACCTGTCCGCGCAGTTCGCGCGGCAGCAGCCGGGACAGGCGGCGTTTGGCGACCCGTTCGCCGGCCTCGGCCGCCGCTGCGCCGGCCGCACCGGCCTCGGTGGTGCGGCCCAGCATTGTTTCATCCTGCACCGATGCCAGAAGGCGACGGATCGGCGACTGCGTGCCCGATGCGGCGCGCATGATCTGGACCGCGTGCTCGGTGCCGGAAAACGTGGCGATCTGCAGATCGGACAGCAGCGCGTTCCATTTCTCGATGAAGGTGTCGAGATACAGCGCGCGCACCTCGCCGATCAGCGCGGCCAAGTCGCGCGCCGCATCGGTGGCCGAGCGCTGCTCGTCGCCGATCACCCAGGTCTCGTTGAGCAGTCTGAGCGCGATGTTGCGCAGCTCCGGTTTGAGCAGGCCGTGATAGCCGGCCCAGGTATACAGCCCGTTGAGCGGATCGTCCAGCGCCTTGCCGCTGGCCCGCTCGAACACCACGGCCGCCTGGGCGCCGGCGGCTTCGTCGATCCGGAACGGCGTGATTTCGCGCGCGTAGTCGGCCTCGATCTCCAGCCTTTCAAGCACTCGCTGTGCCAGCGGTACCGCGCGCAGCACGCCGCGCACATCGGCGACCAGCGTCTCGTCCAGGGCGTACGGAATCGGCACGTCCAGGTTGTGGAACAGTGCCGCAGCGTGATCGAACAGAGCCTGATAGCGCGCATCGTCGAACATCCGGGGCGGAAAGCGCTCGAGGTCGAACTGGTACCAGGAGTTGACCTGCTCGGCATCGAAACGCTCTGGACGCTCCAGCATGAGGTATATCTTCAGGGTCTCGTAGAGGAACTCCTGGGCATTCAGATTCTGGTGCAACCGGTCCTCGATGCGATAGATCATCTGCGGCAACAGCATCTTGTGCAGCAACCGCAGGTAGGCATCCTGCGTAACCCGCCCGAGCTTGTCGCCCTGGTACAGGCCGAAGCCGGCGCGCAACGGCGGATCAACATCACGGTCGTCCAAACCGGTCGGCAACGCTCTGACCTGGCTGAGCACGCGCGACATTTCATCGAGATCCGGGGGCGCCTCGTTGAAGTCTTCCAGCCGAACGCGCGCCTCGGCAGTTTCCTGGTCAAGCGACTCGATCAGGTTGGCGTTGAACGAATAGCTCATCGCCCAGAGTACGACGGCCAGCACCACGACCGCGGCGGTGGCGCCGATGGACGCCCACTTGAAGATCCGGCGCCGACGCTCGCCCTTGATGTCGATGCCGGCCAGTGCGGCCTCGGAGAAGACCACGTCGGTGAGCAGGCGGGTCAGGAAATAGCTGCGTCCGCGGCCAGCTGCGGCCGGCGCGGCGCTGGCCTGCAGCCCGAACGAACGCGAAATCGCACCCATGACCCGATCGATGGGCGTGCCCTCCTGGGTGGCGCTGGTGAAATAAAGCCCGCGGATCTGCACCGGCTGCTCGTAGCGGGACGGCGCGAACGCGGTGTCGGCAAACGTCTCCAGCAGCGGCCGGATCGATGCGAATTGCTGCGGGAAACGGTAAAGAGCGCGCCGCCGGTCTTCGGAGCGCTCGTGGCGGAGCTTGTCGACCAGTTGGGTCGAAAGCCGCTCGGTCAGGGCATCGAACTCCTGGCCGATGGCTTCGCTGTCCAGGCCGCTGTTGCTCCGGGCCAGGTCGAAGGTCACGCCCCAGACCTGCTCGCGCTCCGTCCGGCCCAGGTCGTCGAAGAATTCGTTGAACCCGGCCAGCAGGTCGCACTTGGTAAAGACCACGTAGACCGGGAAGCGGATGCCCAGCTCGCTCTGCAGCTCCTGCAGGCGGCTGCGCACGGCCTGGGCGTGGTCGCGCATGGCCTGTTCGCCGGCCGATACCAGGTCGGCGATGCTGATCGCGACGATCGCACCGTTGATCGGCTGGCGCTTGCGGTAGCGCTTGAGCAGCTGGAGGAAGCCGGTCCAGGCGCCGGCATCGCGCGTCCGATCGCTGTCCTGCGTGGTGTAGCGCCCGGCGGTATCGATGAGCACGGCCTGGTCGGTGAACCACCAGTCGCAGTGGCGCGTGCCGCCGACGCCCTTGAGCGATTCGACGCCGAAACGTTCGGCCAGCGGGAAGTTGAGCCCCGAGTTGACCAGCGCGGTGGTCTTGCCCGAACCCGGCGGGCCGATGATCAGGTACCACGGAATCTGGTAGAGCTGCTTGCGCTCGCCCTTGCCGCCCAGGCGGGCGTTCCTGAGCACCTCGATGGCCTCGCGCAGGCGCTCCTGCAGCAGCCCCACCTCTTCGGACGCCACGTCTTCTTCGGGCTCGGCCTCGACCACCTGCTGGGCCAGCTCGCGGTTGTAGCGGCGACCGATCATCCAGTTGCGGGTCTTGCGCACCGCCCACCAGACCACGATGATCAGGATCAGAAAGATTCGCCAGTACGGATGCTCGAGCGGCGCCCAGCCGGCAAAGCTCAGCAGCGGCCCGGCGAACCAGATCACCAGCGCGATCAGGATGAGCGCGACGACGGGAATCAGGAAGTGACGGAGAAATGCTTTCATCGCGGCATCTCCTCGACCGGTACGACTTCGGATTCGGCGGCGGCGACATTGGCGTCGTCGCGCCGGGGCGTGCGAACCGCGATATCGACGCGCCGGTTGCGCGCACGGCCATCGGCGGTGCTGTTGTCGGCCAGCGGTTCGGTATCGGCGCGTCCCTCGTAGCGGTAACGGTCGTCAGAGGCCGCCGATGCGGTCAGGATATCGACCACCGAGCGCGCACGCGCCTCGGAAAGATGCCAGTTGGACGGGAACCGGGCCGAGAACATCGGCACGTTGTCGGTGTGGCCGGTTACCAGCACCTGGCCCGGCACCTGTCGGACCGCTTCGGCGATGCGCTCGATGACCGGCCGGAATTCGCTGCGGATCCGATCGTTGCCGGAATCGAACAGTCCGTCGCCGGCGACCCGGACTGTGGCGCTGCTGGCGTCCGATTCCAGCGTCACGCGTCCGGCCTCGATGTCTTCGGCCAGCAGTTCGCGCAGGGTTTCCAGGGCCGTTGCGGTATCCGGCGTCGGCGGGCGCGCGGCCGCTTCCAGGCGTGCCAGCACCTCGCCGTCCAGCGACGCGACGCGCCCCAGCAGCGGGTCGGAGGCGCGGTTCAGCGAAATGCTGAAACCAAGGTACGCCAGCAAAAGAATGCCGGCGCCAATGGCAGCGAACGCCCACAGCGGTATCAGGCCGGTCAGACCCGGCTTTCCGGCGTCGGTGCCGCGCCAGCGCGGCGACAGGTCCCGTTCCAGCTCGGGGCGCTGGTTGCGAATGGTCTGGTAGAGTTTGTCGCGAATCTGCTCCAGCTTCTCGCGCCCGTTCGGGCGGGTCGCCCATGCACCTTCGAAGCCCAGCGTCAGCAGCACATACAGCAACTCGAGCAAATCGATATTGCGCGCGGCATCCGTCTCGTTCTTTTCGATGATGTTGAAGAATTCCTCGCCGCCCCAGGTCTGCCGGTGAAACGCGCTGAGCAGGCTGTGCTCCTGCCAGCGGCTCTGGCTGCCCCACGGCGTGGACAGCACGATCTCGTCGACAAAGGCGCACAGCGCGTAGTGCGCCTGGCGCACCACCTCGCTGCCGTACCCGGCGCGCTCGGCCTGCTCGCGGAATTCCTTGAGCAGGCGCGTCATCCTGTCGCGCACCGCGGCAAGATCGGGCTGGGCGGTGGCATGGCGGAAGCTCGCTGCGACGTTGATCAGCCGAAACGCCGCGGCCTCCAGCCGGTTGAGCCCCGGTCCGGCATCGAGCTCGCCCAGCGCCGGCGCGGCATCGGCGTGCGGCGGCGGCCGCGATTCGGCATCTCCGGGGTCGGAACGGCGACCGCCCGGCGCGGGCCGGATGATGGTGCGTTCACCGTCGGACTTCGACGGGAAGAATGGATCTTTTTCGCTCATGCTGCACTCCTGCCAGGGTCACCGGACTCGACTGTCGCGAACGACGGTCAAGAACCACGGATGGCCCACAGCTCCATTTCGAGATCCGGGTAATCGCCGGACACGTGGATTGCGATACCGCCGCTTTTCTTGAGACCCTCCCAGTATTCGCTCTTGCGCTCGAGCTGGAAGTAGTTGTAGCCGGCGTGGTATGGAATCTCGCGCGGGGCCACCGGCAGCGGTTCGGTGCCTATGCCGCGAACCTGCTTGTTGACCAGGTCGCGAATGACTTCGACCGAACCGATCTTGACCTGCTTCGGGAACTGGCCTCTGAGCTGGTCGGCCGACACCGAAGCGCGCGCGGCAAGCACGAACAGCGCCGAGCCGACCAGACCCCGGTCGGGAATCTTGCCGACCCGGACGCCGTACTTCTTTTCCACCAGCGGAATCGAAATGGCGTTCTGCTCGATAACCATGCTCAGGGCGTTGCGCAGGTCGATCAGGACCGGGTCGAAGGTCTCGCGCAGCGCACCATGGCGATACTCGGGGTAGCCGTGGGCCATCTTGTCCTTGCTCGAGAACGCCGCCAGTTCGCCGGACAGCCCGACCAGCGCCTGGTAGAGCTGTTCGGGATGCAGGCCGTTGCGCTGACACAGGTGATGCAACAGCGGAATCGAGCGGTTGACGATGATCAGCAGGAGAAAATCGGCGATCTCGGCCACGCCGCCGCGACCCGAATCGCTGACCCGCGCGGCCAGCGCTTCGGCGCGGTGCTTGAGCAACCCCAGGATTTCGTCGCCAATACCATTGAGCACCGGTTCGTCCAGGCAGTTGACGACCGTGGGTATGAACTTCGAATCGAGCACCACGGTGGCATCGGAGCGGCGCTCGACGATGCGTGCCATCGGGATGCAGGCGTATTCGCTGCGGTCGTCGCCGTCGGTGAGCATCCGGCTGTTGGCCTGTCCGACCTCGATATCTGCGGTGACGCTGGATCCGGCCATGGCGTCGCGCGTCTCGGCCACGCTGGAGCGGAAGCGGGTCAGTCGTTCCTCGCCGCCCGGCAGGTCGTATTCGTCGCGGCCGGGCTTCATGACCGGCAGCCCCAGCCAGGCGGTGGCGCTTTTCATGTTCTCGGGCACATCCAGCGGCTCCGGGGCGGCGTCCTGGTCGGGGATGGAGAACGGCGTGCCGTCGGGAAAAACGCCGCTGGCCTTTTCGATTGCCAGCTTGCCCATCTTCAGCGCCGACTGGTCCAGCCGCAGCTGCCTGAAGCCCCAGGCATCAGGCCGCGCGGCCCCGACGCGAGCCTCGACCATGGCCAGCGTGTAGCGATCGAGCTGCTGAAAATGCTGTGGCCTGAGGAACATGCCCTCCGACCAGATCACCCTGTTTTTCCAGGACATAAGTGTTATTCCATCATCGATTGGATGTTGATTGTCATGAGCCTGCCGAAAAGCACCTCAGCGAGGCTCGATCGATACGTCGAGTTCGCCCACCGTGACTGCCAGTTCATTGTCGCGGCCCGTCCGGATCGGCGAAACGGCACGCCACTGCGCCCGCTCGATATCGCGGAAGGCGGCGAAAACGCCTATGAATCCGCTCGAGGCCTGGAACGTGGCGTCCAGCGTCGTCGACTCACCCGGGTCGAGCTGAAACTCCCAGCTGTTGACCATCTCGCCGCCAAGGACTGCCTGGTCCTGTTCGAGCATGGCGAAGAAATCGGCGGTCTCGAAGGCCCCTGGAGACCGGAGTTCGTAGACCCGCACCAGGATCGGCGAGGGGCGGTCGTTACGGTCCGGATTGGCGGCGGTCGAGGCGGCAAGTTCGAGCGCCACCGGACTCGAATCTGACGCCTTGTCGCGCGCGCAGCCGGCAAGCAAAAATGCGAGCGCCAGAATCATCGCCGCGAACTTCCAACCATTCGGGTGTGTATGCATGGTGTTCTCCGTCATAACAGGTTGTTTCATGATTCGGTCTTCCGCTTGCTTTCAGCCACCGCTCGGCAGGCTTCTTCATAGGCTTCGGCGAACTCGGCCAGGAACAGCTGGCGGGTGTCCTCCCGCATCTTCGAGGCCACCTCATCGTAGTGCATCGAAAACAGGTTCCAGCACTTGGCCGCTTTCAGACCCGGCGTGCGCGCCGACAGCGGCGAGATACGCTCGAGCTTCTTCTCGATCTGGGCCGGATCGAACTGCCCGACCGCCGACTCAATGGCCCGCTGTACCGCCGAAAGAATCGCTAGCTGGTGCGCCTGGACGTCGTCGAACGCGTCCTCGAACGCTCGCTTGCCGGTCAGGAATCCCGGCGCTTTCTCGTCGGCCAGGATTCGCTTGAGTGCCTCATGGGCATCGGGCGAGAACTTAAGCGGATTGTTCTCGGTCTGCACGAAGCGCGTTTGCGCGATCCGGAATTCGTTCTTGATCTCGGCGCGCCCTTGCAACAACCCCATCAGGCCTTCGGTGACCACCTGCAGGATTTCGCGGATGCCGTCGTCGGGCGCATGGGCTGCGCCCGGCGTCGGCCGGGCCCCGGGCGATTGGGCAGTCTGCAGCTGGTCGGCTCCTGCCGAGGCATCCCCCGGCCGATTCTGCGCCGCCTCGAGTGGAGATTCGGCCGATGCTTCGGACCGCGACGCCGGAGGTGTCTGACTGGTCGACGCTGCGTGCGCACCCGGTTCCCGTGCCGGTGCGGCGTTCGCGGACGGCCGCTCGTCGTCGCGCGCCGGGCGCGGCGCAGGCGCAGGCGCCTGTGCCGGTGGCGGCTCGAACCGCTCGTGCTCATCGGGTTCGGCGTCGGCGAACGGCTTGCCGTCACTGTCGTCGCTATCACCAGCGGTGTCATGATTTGCCGACTCACGGCCCGCGGCGCCCGTTGCGGGCTCGAACGCCGGTTCCGAATCCTCGCTCGGTGTCGACCGGGAATCGTTTTCCGTCTCCGGCAATGAGCCGTCGTCGTCCGCGTGCGCCGAAATCTCGCCGGAGTTGCGCAACTTCTCGGGATCGTGGAATCCGGTCAGGAAATCGTCCCAGTCGTCGGGAATCGCATCGCCACCGCCCGAACTGGCCGCCGGCGCGGCAAAGTATTCGCGCTCCGGTGACTGGCTGAACGACCGATCTTCGTCATCGTCATCCCCGCGCTTCGCGTCGTCGGCGTCGGGCTCGGTACCCTCGCTGTCCCAAGGCAGGGAGAATTCGCTGTCGTCCCAGGGGCGGCTGTCGTCGCCGGCGTCGGTTCGTTCCCGCCCCGGTTCGCCACGGCCGGCGTCGCTGTCGGCGCCGCGATCCGGATCGGGATCGGGACCAGAGTCGGGATCCAGAGCGGAATCGAAGCCGAGGTCGGCGTCTTCGCGATCGAAGCGCGGGGGCGTGACCGATTCCGGCTGGGCGGGTGCCCCGGCGCCATCGATGTCTTGCACCTCGACCCGCAGGACGAAGTCGCCGATGAACAGCTTGTCGCCCTGGTTCAGCGGCACGCTGCGATTCTTGCCGATCAGCGTCTTGGGCGAGTTGTGATAGGTGCCATTGGTACTCCGGTCGGTGAGCGTGAACCCGTCCTGGCCGAATTCGATCTCGGCATGAACCGACGAGGTGTAGCGCTTCGGATCCGATAATACGAGATCGCATTCGGGGTTGCGCCCGAGCGTGCCGCCCTCTCTGCCACAACGCCAGGTCGTGCCCGACATTTCCGGCTGCGGTCCATTTTCAATGGTCAGGATCAGTTGCATCGTCTCTCTTCTCCCACGCACCGTCGGGCTAGAGCTCGCGCGCGGCCTGTTCGACGCGCTCGCGCGCGCTGGCCGGCAAGGATTCGTAGGCCAGCATGGCCTCCATGTTGGCCCGCGCGGCCGCGGGGCTGAGCGCACCGTCGCGATTCAGCCGCTCGATCCGCTCAAGCGCCCGGTTGACCGTCTCGTTCATGCCGCGCGTCGCTTCAAGGTTGCCCGGATGCAGCGTGAGCACGCCCTGGTAGAGCTGCAACGCGCTGTCGAGGTCACCCAATTCGGTGAACGTGGCCGCGTCGGTCAGTTCGGTCTCGATGCGGGCCTGCAGGGCCGAATCCAGCTGATCGAAGGGAACCTCCGGTCCGGCGGCGGGCTGGAACAGCAGCACGAAGGCCAGCGCCGCGGCCACCGAACCCACCGACACCGCAACCGCGACCCGCTTGACCTTCGACGGCGCAAAGCGCTTGATGAAATCGCCCGCATCGGCAGGCCGGGCGTCGGCATCGAAGGCCAGAGCGGCCTGGATGGCCCGCCATTCGCTGCGCCTGAACACCGGGCTGCGCTCGGGGCGCAATCCGTCTGCCTCGGCCCGGTCGGCCGATTTCCAGTCGAACGGATGCTTGCCGGTAAAAAGCGCATAGACCAGGATGCCGAACGCAAACACATCGTCGCGCGGATTCGGCCGCTGACGCCGGATGATCTGCGGGCTGGCAAATGCCGGCGAATACCCGGAAAACGCGTCCTCGACCCGGTCCTGGCGCTTTTCCTGGTAAGCCTTGGCGATACCGAAATCCAGAATCTTGACCCGGTCACTATCGAGCATGAAAACATTCTGCGGCTTCAAGTCCACGTGCACGATGCCTTCGTCGTGGGCGTAGGCCAGGCCGGCACCGATCTGCAGCGTGATGTCGCGCGCCTGCTCCGGATCCATCCCGTGCCGATTCTGCTTGAGGAGGTCGCTGATCGGCCGACCGCGCAGGTACTCCATGGTCATGTAGATATGGCCGTCGGCGCGGTCGAAGTCGTAGACCGTGACGATGTTCGGATGCGCAAGCTGCTGGGCCCGGCGCGCTTCTCGCTGAAGCCCCCTGAACGTCATCTCCGCATCGACGATGTCGGGCTTCATGACCTTGAGCGCGACGTGCACCTGCTCGTCGCGCGCTTCCTGCTTGAGCAGGTCCACCGCACCGAACACCGTGCCCATGCCGCCCTCGCCCAGCACGCTTTCGATGCGAAAACGTTCGCGCAGGATGCTGCCCACGCCCAGCCTTGCCCCGACCGCCTGCCCGGCCGATCCGGCATGCGATTCAACCGGCCGGTCCCGACCACCGGTCGAAGCCTCGTCGACCACCTCGGTGGCCGATTCACCCGAGCCGAATTCGGTCGCGGCATCGTCGGGCGCCGCCTCCGGCGACTTTATCCGGGTGGCGTCATCGCCGGTGTCGTCCTTACCCGCATCTGCCCGAATCACGGTGGCGCCGTCATCGGCCGGGTCCGCGCTGGATTCAACTGACGCCGCAACACCCTTGCCCCGCCCGGTATCGCCGGTAGCGACGCGCGTCGACTCGTCGTCGCAAGTGTGCTCCGGGCGTTTCACGCGGGTGGCCGCATCGGCATTGTCGCGCCGATTGTCGCTGCAATCGTCGGTCACATCCGTTCGCGTGTCGCGGGTTCGAGTCAAATCATTCACCGTCAATCTGGTCCATTCGGGTTGCTCGCTTCAGGGCGCAAGGATCAGCACCTTGGTCTGGCTGGGCGTGATCGTCGCACCCGGTGCGTTGGTTGAATTCTGCAGCGAAACGCTGGTCAGCCGCGTCGCGGGCATGCCCTTGACCAGGCATGTGAACGCGCCGGTCAGGTTGCGTTGCGGCCCCATGACCGTACCCGAGGCCACGCCCATCGCAACGCCGGAGTTGTCGCCGTTGGTCATCGGCGTGGTGGTCCCGAGATTGTGGACGGGCATCCCGAAGATCAGGAAATTCGGGACGTTCGGAACCGCCATGCTCGAGATTGCGATATTCGGGTACGGCACCGGCACCGGCGCCGGAGCCGGCGGCGCCGGCGTCAGGCACACGTCGGGGAAGGCCATGGATTGTGCGGGCATCTGGGTCTTTGCAAACATGAAACGTCACCCGATGTGGATTTGCCGACCGTCGATACGGGCGAGATCGTCGGCCTTTTCGACGATGTTACGGCCCTTCAGCGACATGGTGTGATCGGCCCGGTAATCGATCTGGCCGCTTCGAAGCTGGTCGAAGGATTCAACCTCACGATAGCTGGATCGGGTCTTCTGGCGAACCAGATCGACGACGCTCTGAACCAGGTTACCAACAAGCTGAAGCGAATCGAATTTTCCTTCGACCTGTCCGGCCAGCCAGTCGGCGCGACGCGCGACCAGGTTCAACAGTCCCGTGCGCACGCCCACGCTGGGCGATTTCATTTCGATCCCCGATCGCCCCGTCATTGCAATCCGGGTGCCGGCAGCGAGCGAAAGCGACCCTGTCCGCGACCCGACCGTGAGCGGGCCGTCGGTCTCGATCACGTTTTCGGCCTGCGATTCGCTACGCTCCAGGATTGCCAGAATCCAGCTTTGCTGCTCGGTCCGGAACAGCAAGACCCGGTCTGCCGGTCGCGGCTGCAGCAGGCAGCTCGCCGCAGCATTCGCCCTGGTGTGCGCCCCGTCTTCCGTTGTCACCGTCCAGGAATCCGCGTCCTTCGAGACGACCCGGCCGACAACAGTGGTTCGATCCGCATCGCGCGTCGGTTCGGTCGCAAGAGTTGTGATGTTCGCAGTCTGCATTTCATTCACTCCTTGAATCAGTTGGCTATGCAACGCGGGCGCGCCACCGCTCGGCCGCCAGCCGTTCCGGGTCGTCACCCAGCGTCTGCTTGCGTTGGGGAATATGGGCGGACTCATCGCTCACCCCGTGCAGGTTCGCCCGGAACATGGCGGCACCTTGGAAGTCGGCACCGGTCAGGTCGGCGTGGGAAAACTCCGCGTAGGTGAGCTCGGCATCGATGAATCGTGCACCGCTGCAATCGGCCCGCTGCCATGACGTCTGGTAGGCGTCGGCACCGCAGATATTCGCTTCCGCCGCACAGGCCTTGTCCAGCAGCGCCTGGCGCAGGATCGCACCGCTCAAGTCGCAGCCGGCCAGGTTGGCTTCGATGAACAACGCGTTGGCCGCCCTGGCATTTGAAAGATTTGCGCCGCGCAAATCAGCCCCCTGAAAATTGCACTGTTCCAGGTTCGCCCCCGACAGGTTTGCTCCAGCCAGATTCGCATTGGTGAATTGGGTGCAGGCAAAATCGATGCCGCCGAGATCCATTCCGGCAAGTCTCGCCTCGACGAGAACCGAGAGATAAAAGCTCGTGCCTTCAAGGTTCGACCCTTCGAGGTTGGCGCGCAGCAGCACGATGCGATGAAGATGCGTGCGCGAGAAGTTAGGACGCACCAGGTTGACGTCGACGAAGGTAGTGAAATCGATTTCGGCTCCGCAAAAGACGGTGTCCTGTACAGCCCCCTCGATAAAATTCGTGTCCTTAAGGTATGCATTGCGGAAGCTGGCGGCGTTGACGCTGCAGGAAGTGATATTGGCTTGTTCCAGGCGCGCATCGTCGAACGCAGTTCCGTTCATGCTGCTTTGATGGAACACAGAACGCTCGAAATCGCTTGCGCGCAGATTTGCGTCGCTGAGATTGCAGTTCGAGAACGTGCAATCGCGCAGGTCGCAACGCGACAGATCGCAGCCCTGAAAATCCACCGAATCGAAGATCGCGCCCGACCAGTTCTGCGCCGCAAGCGACTGGCCGCCCAGAGACACGTCCGACACCGGGTCTCCGTCTTCGACCCGTTGCCGAAATTCCGCCATCGAGATCGGCGTGCTCATTCACTCACCTCCGCGCTATCCGGGAACTTTCGCGGATAGGTGCGCATCCGGGCAGTCAGCGCCTCGTCGAAATCGGTCGAGTGATCGACGTGCACGCGCGCCAGGTCGGCCTGGTAAAGATTGGCTCCGTGCACGCTGGCCCCGCGAAGATCGGCCCGCTCGAGCGACGCCCCGGACAGGTCGGCGCCCGACAGGTCGGCGCCGCCGAGTTCCGCGTCGACCATGCGCCCGCCCGCGACATTCGCGGCCCTGAAGGTGCATCGGGCGGCCCGGGTTTCGCTGAAATCCGCGGCCGACGCGTCGGCCCGGTCGAAGATTGCCGACTCGATCACACTGCCTCTCAGATTCGCCTCGGTCAGGTCGGCACCGGAAAAATCGACCTCGCCGAAGTCGCATTCCTCGACCAGTCGCAGGTTTCGCGTCCGCGCCTTTTTGAACCTCGCCCCGCGACAGTCGCAGCCGATAAATACAGCCTCTTCCAGGTTGGCGCCGTCGAATCCGGCTTCGGCGAACCGAGTCCTGATGAAAATCGCGTCGCTCAGACATGCGCCGGAAAAATCCACGTTGTCCAGACGGGAATCCATGAGCACGATACCGGGTGCGTTGGCACGCGCCAGTCTGGTGCCGGCGATTTCGAGCTTCCTGATTTCCGCATCCTCCAGATTGCTCTCGGAGAGATCGGCGTCTTTCAACCCGGCTTCGAGAAGAATCGTGCCGGACAAGTTCGCTGCGACCGCCGACGCCTCTTGCATGCGCGCCCGACCGAAGTTTGCTCTGGGCGCATGCGCGCCGTCGAGATGGGCCGCTTCGAGGTTGGCGTGCGCCAGCACCGCATCGTCGAGACGCGCGCCGTCCAGCCGCGCATTCTCCAGCGAGGCGGATTCGAGAAACGCGCCCCGCAAGTCAGCGCCCGTCAGATCGGCATCGGACAGGTCCACGCCGGAAAAATCCCGGCCGGAAAGCGATTCCCCGGCGGCCAGCGCTGCGAGAAAGGCCTTGCGACGCGCCGGTTCGGGATTGAATGGAACCGCCTGCTGATGATGCGCCGTCAAGCGGTACATCCTGAGCATTCCGGCCTCGGCGTTCTTCAGCATGGCTATCATTTCGTCGCCGAGAAGCGACTGCTTCATTTCGGCAAGATCCGCCCCGGTCTCCTCGAGCTCCGCCATCTGCTCGCGAATCCTCGCCATCTGCTCGTCGGCCGAAAATCGCGGCGGGCCGACGGCGACCGCCGCCTCTTGTTCGCCTTCCTCGTCGCCCTCCGGCGCAACCGTCTTCAGTTCCTCGGCCAGATCCTTCATGCCCTGGTCCAGCCGCTGCTGTCCGCCGGCCGCGAACTGGCGGCCCTGTTCGTCCAGTTTTTCGGCAAGCTCCAGCAACTGCGGCAGCTTCATTGAGCCGAGCTTGTCAGGGTCGGTCTCCAGGCCCTGAATGCGAGGCGGCTCCTCGTCACCCTGATCCATTCCCTCTTTTGCCAGTTGCTGGCGCGCCTCTTCCAGCCGCCGGTCGGTCTGCGCGCCCGCTCGCTCGCCCCATGCCGACGGCCGGAATCCCGAATCGCTGCCGCCGATCACGCCTTCGAATTCGACTTCGGCAGGCACCAGGTCCTTGTCGTCGAGCACTTCGAGATGACCCGTGTCCTTGTCCTGCCGACGCTCGAAAGCGCCAAGGTAATGCCCGCCATCGCGCGACTCGTCCAGACCTTCGGCCGCGATCATGATCGTGGCGACGTCGGACGCATCCGGCAGCCGAACCCGGGCCGCTGCATGGAAGACAAGCACCACGCATTGCTGATCCGGCAGAAACCAGACGGTTGTCAGTCGAGTGTCGATCTCGCTGAGCGAGCCATCTGCATCAGTCGTCATGAAGCAGCGGGCGCGAATACCGGGCAACTTGCCATTGACCCGGCGCTGCGAAGGGTGAACCCCGGTCAGAACGTACTCCTCGTCGCCGCTGAAAGGCTTCGTACGTTGCTGATCCTCGGCGCCGATCTGAAAGAAGCGCCAGTCGATGTCCGCCGGGAAGCCCGGGTATTCCGTTTCAAGCCAACGCTTGTCGTAGGTGCCGGCGCGCTTCTGCCGCGTTCTGGACATCAGATTCACCGCCGAAAATCCGGCGGGCCTGACTTTCTGGCCGGGAAGCTTGAGCATTTCGTCGGGATCCTCGATGTTTGGCAGCGGAATCCGTCCTGAATCATCGGGCTTGATGCCCTTCCCTACCGGATTGAAGGGATTGCCTTCGCCGCCGAAGGCGTTCTCCCAGGTCAACGCAATCCGTTCGAACGGCTCCGGCCGCGTGATCTGGTTCCGGACGAAGTAGCGGTCACCGAATACGTTGAGACCCTTGGTGAGACCACCGATCTCGACTTGAACGCGAGCCGCGCCAGCCTTGGAATCTTCTTGCGGATAAGCGTGACCGGCCAGCAGGTACTCTGCACCACGCTTGGGGATGCCCTCGTCGATCACCGCGTCGGGCCCCAGTGCTTCGGCTATTGCCGGCCACATCAGCATCTCGGAAAACAGCTTCCGGCCCGATCCGAGTGATGCACAGGCCATGATCGAGATGCCACAAAACGACTCGCCCCGATATTCGAACGGCCGTGTCATCAGGCTCAGTGTCTGTGGCTTGAAAACTCTCATTCTTCATCCATTTCGATTGCCGGTCAGCTGCTCGCTAGAGCATCATCTTCAACTGGCCCTTTTCCAGGCCAAAGACCTTCTGGCTGATGTCGGTATAGGTCGTGCCCATCGAGACATCCTTGTGCGAGATATCGACCGCGGTCACCGAATTGCTGAGCTGCGTGATGCTCTGGCCCAGAACCGTATTGCTCAGCGAGAGCACCTTGAACGACTTCTTCATTTGACTGATGTCTTCGTTGAGCTGATCGATGACCGTACGGATCATCCCGGTATCGGCGTGCGGGTTGTGCATAATCGAGACACCGGCTGCCGAAGAGATGCTTATCGGGCCTGCGGCCTTGAGCGTCATCGCACCGCCGGCATCCAGTGACATCACCGCACCGGCCTTCATGGCGAACATGGCGCCGGCGGTCGCCGAGAAGTTGCCGGTGACGTTCAACGTATCGCTGACTCCGACGGTGGTCGAACGAGTGGTTCCGATGGTGTTTTTTTCGGACGTCCCGATAGTCTTGGTACGCTCGATTCCGACGGTCAATTTCTCGTTCAGCCCGATAGTCGATTCCCGGTTCTTGCCGATCATGGTCGTCTCGTCCACATCGACATTCTTTTCCCGGTTGTTCTTGACGTGATGCTTCTCGTCGTTGCCCACCGTGACCGAGCGGTTGACGTCGACGTTGAGCGTTTGACAGTGTTCGACCCGCGTATCCAGGTTCTTCTCGGCGTGCATGTACAACTGCTCTGAGCCCTTCTTGTCCTCGAACCGGATTTCGTTGAAGTTATCGCGCGTGCCGGACTTGCTCGACCGGGTCTTTACGCCCGATTGAGTGGCGTTGCCCGGCAGTTCGTACGGCGGCTTGTTTTCGGCGTTGTAGACCGAGCCGGTGATGATCGGGCGATCCGGGTCGCCTTCGAGAAACTCGACGATGACTTCGTGGCCGATGCGCGGCAGGAACTGCGCACCCCATTGCTTGCCGGCCCAGGCCTGCGACACCCTTACCCAGCATGAGCTGTCCTGGTCGTTCTTGCCGTCGCGATCCCAGTGAAACTGGACCTTGACCTGGCCATGCTCGTTGGTCCAGATTTCCTCTCCGGATTCGCCCACGACGATCGCGGTCTGAGGACCGTGCACCACCGGCCGCGGCGTGGTACGTGGCGGCCTGTAGGGCTCGCTGGACGGCATCGCCTGCAGCGAACAGCCGTATTCGAAGTCATCGCTTGAATCGGCACCGCCCGAGTCATAGCCGCCCTGGTGGAGCCGGTGGGTGACATGGGTAATCAGATACTCGCGATTCTGATCGTCGCGCGGGAACAGCTCGAGCGTGAACAGGAAACCGGGCAACATCCCGCGCGCGTTGCCGCGGCCCTGCAGAACTTCATGGTCGGCCTGGTCGGCCTCGAGCCGGTTGCGTGCGATCGCCTCGCCCTTTTGCACCTCGGAGTAGCCGCCCGGATATTGATACTGCTCGAACTCGGCCTGGGCATGCGGCTTGGCGATGCGCGACACCACCTCGAGATTGGCTCCGGGCTTGGTGAAGTCGTAGTCGCGCTGGGTGAATTTGCCGCTGCGCACACCGCGTGCCATGGACCAGTCGTCGAGATGCTCGCGCTCGCGGTGGTCGTGGGCATCGGGCGGATACCAGGGCACGACGTCGTACTTGCCGAAGGTCTCGTGGGCGTTCGGGGCATCGGCCAGGACCACCGTGTGCTTGCCTTCTTCGTGTTCGAAGAAGTAGTAGATGCCCTCTTCTTCCATCAGCCGCGAAAGAAAATCGAAATCGGTTTCGTTGTACTGGACGCAGAACACGCGCTCGGCATACTGCCCGCTCAGCCGGCTATCGATATCGGTAAAGCCGTGGTCCTGGCAGACCTGCTTGATGATGTCCGGTACGGTCTTGCCCTGAAAGATCCGGTTGTTGCTGGCGCGCGTGAGCAACCACAGCCATGGCCGAAGCACGATCCGGTATTCGGCCAGGTTGTCGCGAAAGGAGGCAAAGCTGAATTCGGCGACGTGGCCGGAAAAGTACCGCATGCCGCCGCCTGGCAGTTCGAACTCCACCCGCGCGTGCTCGCCCAGGATCTGGTAGAGGTCGATGTTTTCGTCCTCGCTGACGACGGTGAGTTCGTACTCGAACAGGCCGCTGACCTGCTCGCGCGCGAGCATGCTGTTGAGCATCAGCGCGTCGGGATCGAGCGATGACTTGAAGTTCGCCTGGCGATTGCTCTGGCTTCGCTTCATGGATCAGGCACCCTCGAAGCTGTAGGCAAAGTGGTCGTCTGCCGCGTCGATGGCAATTGCCTCGACCTCGCGCCCTTCGAGGCGGCGGTTGAGCAGTTCCCGGCTGATTTCCGGCAGCATGGTGTTGGTCAGGATCGAATCAATCATCCGCCCGCCGCTTTCGACTTCCTTGCAACGGCTGACCACCAGGCCGAGCACGTCATCGGAATAGGTAAACGGCACACCGTAATTGTCGGTCACGCGACGTTCGATGCGAGCGAGCTGCAGCTTGGCGATTTCGCGCAGGATTTCGTCGTCCAGCGGGTAGTAGGGGATGACCACAAGCCGCCCGAGCAGCGCGGCCGGGAAAGTCTTGAGCAGCGGTTCGCGCAGCGCGTTGGCCAGGCCATCCGACTCGGGCTTGAGGTCCGGATCCTGGCACATGTTCATGATCATGTCGCTGCCGACGTTGGAGGTCAGCAGGATGACCGTGTTCTTGAAATCGATCAGGCGCCCCTCGCCATCTTCCATCATGCCCTTGTCGAAGACCTGGAAGAAGATCTCGTGGACATCCGGATGGGCCTTCTCGACCTCGTCGAGCAGCACCACGCTGTAGGGTTTGCGCCGCACTGCCTCGGTCAGCACGCCACCTTCACCGTAGCCCACGTAGCCCGGCGGCGCGCCTTTCAGGCTGGAGACCGTGTGCGCTTCCTGGTACTCGCTCATATTGATCGTGATCAGGTTGCGCTCGCCGCCGTACAGTGTCTCGGCCAGGGCCAGCGCGGTTTCGGTCTTGCCCACGCCCGACGGGCCGGCCAGCAAGAACACCCCGATCGGCTTGGACGGGTTGTCCAGCTTGGCCCGGGCGGTTTCGATACGGCGTGCGATCATGCCCAGCGCGTGGTCCTGGCCGATGACGCGGCCGGCCAGGGTCTTTTCCAGCTCGAGAATGGCGCGGATCTCGTCCTTGACCATGCGTCCGACAGGAATGCCGGTCCAGTCGGCCAGCACCGAGGCCACCGATTGTTCGCTGACCGCAGGGTGCAGAAGGGGGTTCTCACCCTGCAGCTGCTCGAGCTCGTCGTTGAGCTGCTTGAGCTGATCCCAGAGATTCTGGCGTTCGGCGTCGTCCAGTCCGGTTGCAGGCTTCGAGGGCGGCGCCGATTCGACCGCCACGCGTTCGCCGGATGATGCTTCTTCGCCGGGCTGTTCCGGCCCGCTGGATTCTGCCGCCGCGCCCTGCGCTTCACCGGCTGGCGCGTCTTTCTCCTCGGCGTTGTCGCCCGGATGCAGCCGGGCTCGCAGTTCGAGAATCTGCGTGATCAGCTTCTTCTCGTCCTGCCAACGCTTTTCGAGTTCTTCGCGGCGCTTTTCGGCATCGGCCATGGCCGAATCCACGATCTCGGCGCGATCACCGGTCGGAATGCCCACATCGCGCTCGCGCCCGATGATCCGGCGTTCTGTCTCAAGCGACTGAATGTTGCGCCGGCAGTCCTCCAGTTCGGCCGGAACAGCGTGCAGCGCGGTGGCGACGCGGGCACAGGCGGTATCGAGCAGGCTCACCGACTTGTCCGGCAGCTGGCGGTCGGGCACGTAACGGCTGGACAGTTTGACTGCAGCCTCCAGCGCCTCGTCGAGAATCAACACCTTGTGGTGTTGCTCCATGGCCGGCGCGATCGCGCGCATCATGCGAACGGCATTCTTTATTGACGGCTCGGCGATCTTGACGACCTGGAAGCGGCGGGTAAGCGCCGGATCCTTCTCGATGTGTTTCTTGTATTCGGCCCAGGTGGTGGCGGCAATGGTGCGCAGTTCACCCCGTGCCAGTGCCGGCTTGAGCAGGTTGGCCGCATCTCCGGTGCCGGCCGCGCCGCCGGCGCCGATCAGCGTATGCGCCTCGTCGATGAACAGGATGATCGGCGTTTCCGAGGCCTGAACTTCCTGGATGACGTTTTTGAGCCGGTTCTCGAACTCGCCTTTCATGCTGGCCCCGGCCTGCAGCAGGCCGACGTCGAGGATCCTGAGCTCGACATTGGCGAGCATGGGCGGCACTTCGCCGCGCGCAATCCTGAGCGCGAAGCCCTCGACCGCGGCGGTCTTGCCGACGCCGGCTTCGCCGGTCAGGATCGGGTTGTTCTGCTTGCGCCGCATCAAAATGTCGATGACCTGGCGAATCTCGTCGTCGCGGCCGACGATCTCGTCGAGCTTTCCGCTGCGGGCCTGTTCGGTCAGGTTGATCGAGAATTGTTCCAGCGCCTCCTGCTTGCCCATCTCGGCCGGCCCCATCGCGCCGCTGGCCTCGCCGGGCGCGGCATCGGTTTCCGCGCGCGCCTCGCGATCTTCCGGCGATCCGGAAACGACGTCGGAGAACTCGTCGCTCAGGCGCTCAGCCTTGATTTTTCCGAATTCCTCCGAGATTCCCGTTAGCGCATGCGCCAGGCCCTTGGTACGCAGGATACCCAGCACCAGGTGCCCTGAACGCACTTTGCTGGCGTTATAAAGCAACGAGGCCCAGACCCAGGCGCGTTCGACCGCCTCCTCGACATGTGACGAGAGGTCCGAGATCGAGGTGGCGCCGCGCGGCAGCTGGTCCAGCGCCGCCGTGACATCCTTCGCCAGGCGCGAATCGTTGATATCGAAATGATCGATGATTCGCCTCAAGTCGGAGTCTTCGAGCTGCAGCAGCTGCTGGATCCAGTGGACCAGTTCAACGTACGGGTTACCGCGCATCTTGCAGAACACCGTGGCGCTTTCGATCGCCTTGTAGCAGGTCGGGTTGAGCTTGTTGAACAATGCGACGCGTGAAATCTCAGCCATGTAATGCCTCCATCGGTCTTGGTTCCGGCTCCGGCAGGTGGAAGAAATCGGGACGCGCGGGATCCCGTTGGCGGCCCTCAAGCCAGCTCGACCAGCCCAATTGGCCGTAGCGGCCAAGGCAGGTCACGGGACGCTCTTCTTCGCGCACCACGACCCGGTATTCCCATGAAAATTCGAACCCGACGAAATTGCGTACCAGCGCGGCCAGGCGCGACGGCGCCGGCTGGTCCGGCAACAGCGACTCGAACGCCTCGCGCGAGACCGGTCCGAATACCAGCGCGAAGCGGAACTGTCGCTCCCAGGTTCGCGCGCCGATCACCGTGTTCACGCCCAGCCGCCCGGTGGCCGGGGTCATGCCCAGATGCAGTCGGCTGTATTCCGGCAGTTCCAGCCATTCGGGCTCGAACTCATGCAGTTGCACCGGCATCGAGAACTGCTGGGAAAGAATGCCCAGAAGCGCCCCGGGACTGCGCTTCTGGTTGGCGAAGTGACCGGCGTGAAAAAGTTTCGCCTCGTCGGAACACGCGTCCTGGTCGCGCAGCGCCGGCGAACCCAGACCGAAAAGCGCGCCGACGTAGATGCGAAAGCGATTGTCGGCCGGCCGATCCTCGCAGATCGCCGGGTCGGCATTGGCCCGGATACGGAAAAACAGCGACAGCATGCGGTGGTGGAAGACGTCGCAGAAGCGCTCGAAAGTCGGATCGTGATGCCGCAGCCGACGCTCCATCGCGTATTCGCTCAGGTGCACCGGCAGCGGGCCGTTGGGTCCGAACACGCCGTGAAAATTCTGCAGCAGGCGCCCGGGCCGCTGGTCGGTCGCCGGCTGAAGGGCCGCCAACGTGGAACTGGCGAACGACAGGCTGGCCGACTGGCCCAGCCGCAGCGGATCCTGCGAGGCACGCCGCGACCTGCCGAAACCCGGACATTCCGGGTTTTCGGCCTCGATCCGTCTCAGCGCCTGGAAGAAACCGAACCGGTGCGGCTCGGCTGCCAGCCGGCCGATCAGATCGTCATGCGTTGACCGGTCTTCAGCGGCCATCGGACAATCTCCCCACGGTCGGTGGAGACCACTCGGGTCTCGGTGAATGAATTGATGCTCGCGTAGCGGGCGAAGAACTCGGCCAGGATGCGCCCGATCAGGAAAATGCCCACACCCTCAAACGCGCTCTCATCCAGCGTCAGGCTTATGCCTATTCCCCGCCCGGCAGTGATCGGTCCGGCCAGCGGCAGACGGCGCACGATGCTGTCGGCCTCGATCGCCGCCACGCCCTCGACCTGGCGCCGGATCGACGAATCCGACAGGTCGGCGTAAAGCTCCAGCATTTCGCGCAGCGAGGCCGCGCCGTTGCCTTCAGCGCTGTTGAGCAGCGACAGGTAATTCAGGTTGAGATGGCTGACCAGCCGCCAGTTGGTATCGCCCGGCGCAAACCGCGCACGCGGTCGGGTCGGCCCGCGCAGGCACTCGACGACCTTGACCGGCGCGCTGGAAAGCAGCGAAAAGTCGCTGTCGCCGCCTACCGGCATGTGCAGCGGCAAATCGCGGTTGGTGCACAAGCCCTCCACGGCCACCTGGCGTATCGACTCGGCGTACGGCGCGTGCCGGCCGTCGACCAGCGTCAGGAAAAGCTCGCTGCCGACGTAGCTTGAGCGCGCGCCGTCGCGCTGCTGCCGGGCCGACAGCTTGCGCGGCAGACGATGCTGGGTGTAGAACGCGGAGTGACCGCGATCGGCAACCCGATCGTGCGACCAGAAGAAAGGCTTGAACGCATCGCCCTCGTGGACCCCGGTACGGTAGCCTTTCACCGACGTGATCGTATGCAGTTCGAAATCCATCGGCCGGGTTCGATCGGGCACTGCGTGCAGTTCGGTATCCCGTTCGGAGACGTGTATGCGGTCGCAATGGCGCGGAAACAGGTTGACCGCCGGCGCGCAGTGAAGCACAAAATTGTCGGCATCAAGCGTGTTTTCGAGGCTGTCGGCCTTGCGGTCGAAAGCGAAAATGATCTCCAGGGATTCACCGTCGGCGGCCGCGGCAATGGGCCCCAGGCCATCGAAGCGGACAAAATTGAAGCGGTCCGGAAATGCGAAGTATTCCTGCAGCAGCCGGTAGCCGTGAAAGGAGCGATATCCGTAGGGCAGCACCGCCTCTTCGGATTTGAAACCGGGCATGTCGATATGCTCGGCCGACATGAACTGCTGCCGGTTCTCGCCTTCGGCCGAGCCGCGGACAAAATATCCGACACACGCGGCGTGCAGCTGCTCCATCAACACCGCAACCCGCTCGCCGGCGCCGTTGATGTAAAGCTCGAGCTGGTCGATCGCGATTTCGTTGAACTTGAACCCGCCGGTGGCCTTGAGCGTCAGCCGCAGGCCCGATCGGGTCTCGCCCGGCGGATTGACGCCCAGCGCCGCGACGTCGCCGCGGGTCGCCAGGAACTGCGCCGAATCGACCTTGATCGGCCACAACGTGATCTTCTGCCGGGTTCGAAACTCACAGGCCGTCTGCTCGCCCCGCCCGATGCGTCCGCGCAGCGGCGTATCGCGAGGAATTTCAAATCCGTCGCACAGGCTGCCCTCGTTCATGTCCGGATCGAAGCGCGCGATGCACATCGACGGGACCGGCGCGAGGAAGTGCGGAAACACGATCTCGAAAAGATGCTGGGTGAAGCGCTCGTATTCCTTGTCGATCTTCAGCTGCAGCCGGGCGGCGAGGAAGGCGAAACCCTCCAGCAAGCGCTCGACATAGGGGTCGGCGCACTCGAATTCGTCGAGCCCGATGCGACCGGCGATCTTCGGGTACTCGCGGGCGAACTCCGCGCCCATGTCGCGCAGGTGCTCCAGCTCGCTGTTGTAGAACTTGAGAAAGCCCGGATCCATCCTAGTGGTCCCTCAACCCGATAATTTCGAATTCAGTTGGTCTGTCAGCGTTCAGGGCGAGGCGCGGCTCGCAGTGAATGGCCATACCCTTTACAAGAGCCGTAACGCTGCCATGGACGCTGACAGGCCAACCCTTCGGGCGCTCCTGTGGCGCTCCGCTGCGGCGTTCCCGTGCTTGCCAAGGGAGGCGGCCATTGACTGCGCACGGCGCCTTGCCGCGAAGCGCCACAGGAACGCTGAAACCTGAATGATCGGGTTGAAGGACCACTACCGCCCCCCGGCCATGTCGGCGGCGTCGCGCACATCGACCTGTCCGCTCTCCAGGTCTATCTCTGTCTTGAGGAACAGCTCGGCGGGCATCGGCTGGGCCCAGAGCTGACCCTCGATCTCGAAAACGATCGCGTTCTGGCTCATGCGGTCGGCCGACACTTCGGCCCGCACGCGCAGACTCTTTGCCAGGATTCTCGGCTCGAAGATCAGAACGGCGTTCTTGATGATGCGTTCGATCTCTTCGCGGTCGAGGTCGGCAACCGCCGAGCCCGACAGATCCGGGATGCCGTAGTTGATGACCGAATCCCGAACCGCCGGATAAGGCGAGAGATCGACCAGCGGCTCCATGTGGCCGGCGTTGAGCAGCCAGCCCAGATCGCGCCGCACGAGACTGCGCAACCGCGTCAGGCTGATGACTCGCCGGCTGCGCGCCTCGTCGCGCTGTTCGGGCGCTTCGTCTGCAAGGCGATCGAGCAGCGAAGGCTGCAGTCGCTCGTTGAAGCTCAGCTCGGCCACTAACCCGCCTCTGTCGGGGCGTCGACTATCGCCTCGGCTGCGCTGCCGATGGTGATCTCGCGAACGCCCAGCAACGGATAGTCGCCCTCGTCGGTCACCAGCAGGCGCTGGCCCAGCCCGACCTGCAGGCCGACGTCATCGCCCTCGTCGCCGGCATCGCCAAGCCACTCGGTCATGCGGCTGAGCTTCAGCCTGTCGTCGGTGGCGTTCTCGGTGCCGGGATAACGCGTCGGAATGAAACCGACCGCCTGGCCGCCGTTGGTCCACTGAAACTGGGCTGGCGTCCAGACCAGGTCGCGCAGGTCCTCGGGCGGGTCGATTCTCACCACGCGCACGTGTTCCATCGGCACCCAGTAATAGTGGCCCTTGAGAAAGACCTCCAGTACCGGACCCAGCCGGCCGTCCGCGTCGGCTATCCATTCGAACGACTCGGAATCCTCGCGCTCTCCGCTTTTGAGACGGCCGCTGCTGGCGGGTGCCTGATCGAACGCCTCGGCCTGCATTTCCAGCCCTTCCTCCAGCCGGCCGGCGGCGAAATGCGGCAGCGCCTGGCACAGCGTCGCCAGCCAGTCGCGCGGTTCGCCGAACAACAGCGGGCTGCGCTGACCGCCGAACACAGCCTGGCGAAACATCTCGCACTGGATGACCGGCTCGTAGGTCTCGAACATCGGAATGGTTTCAGCATCGATGTCCTTGAGCACGTACAGCTGGCGTCTGGCCTTTTCCCAGTCGCCGTTCAGGCACATCAACTGAAAAAGCAGAATGCGCGCCTTGGCATTTCCGGCATCGGCGCGGACTGCGTCCATGGCCTCGCCAATGGATGCACCCAGATCGCCGGCCTGCAACAATTCGTGAACTTGATTCAACACGGGATCTCCTCAACGACCGGGCCGAAGGGTTCGGCCCGGTCCATTGTCAGCGGATGCGATATCAGGCTTCCACGTTCTCGCGGATATTCCATCCTGTCTCCACCGTGGCCCCGGCCGAACCGTCAGCTTCCTGCGGGGTGTACTCGAGCTTGAACTCGGCGAAGTTCAGCGTGATCGATTCGGTCACGTTTTCCTCGCCGTCGGATCCGCCGGTCTGCATATCGGCGACCAGCACCTCCTTCAGCGTGATCTTGAGGTACTCCAGCGCACTGTCACCACCGGCCTTGCGCAGCGTCAGAACGGCTTCATCCTCGTGCTTGCCATTGCAGCAAAGCTTCCACAGGTTCGGTGTTGCCTGGTCGACGTACTTGGTGATCGAGAGATCGTTGACCGACACCTTGCCGGCGCCGCCGCCCTTGCCGCGGTGCATGGTGCCCGACTGATGCGCCCCCCAGGACCAGCCGAGGACTTCGACCTCGTCCTTGTGATCCTTGTCCTGGGAATCACCCTTGATGCTCGCGAACTTCAGAAATGTGTCAACTGCCATGATCTACCTCCAGATTGTCTGATTGAGCCGGCCGATCCTTCGGCCGGGTAAGATTGGACTTGCCGATCGATACTTGCTCACGCGCCCTTGGCTGAGGGCAGGCGAGATACCAGCCTCAGAGAGACCGATAAACCCTCCAGCTGGTAATGCGGCCGCAGATAGAACTGCGAGGTGTAATACCCCGGGTTTCCCTCGACTTCCTGCACGCGGACTTCTGCAGCGGCCAGCGGTTTGCGTGCCTTGGTCTCTTCCGACGAATTGTCGGGATCGCCGTCGACGTACTTCATGATCCAGCTCGACAGCCAGCGCTCCATGTCGTCGCGCTCGCGGAACGAGCCGATCTTGTCGCGCACGATGCACTTCAGATAATGCGCGAACCGGCAGCATGCGAACAGGTACGGCAGGCGCGCCGACAGATTCGCATTCGCGGTCGCATCCGGATCGTCGTACTCGGCCGGCTTCTGCAGCGACTGGGCGCCGATGAAGGCGGCAAAGTCGGTGTTCTTCCGATGCACCAGCGGCATCAGTCCGATCTTCGACAGCTCGCCCTCGCGCCGATCGCTGATCGCGATCTCGGTCGGGCACTTCATGTCCACGCCGCCATCGTCGGTGGGGAAGGTATGGGTGGGCAACCCTTCCACCGCGCCGCCGGATTCGACCCCGCGAATCCGCGTGCACCAGCCGTATTGCTTGAATGCGTTGGTGATGTTGGTTGCCATTGCATAGGCCGAATTGGCCCACGCGTACTTGCCCGAATCGGCGCCTTCGGTGTCTTCCTCGAAATTGAACTCCTCGACCGGATCGGTCTTGGACCCGTACGGGATTCGCGCAAGAAACCGGGGCATGGTCAACGCGATGTAGCGTGAGTCGTCCGACTCGCGCAACGAATTCCAGGCCGCGTATTCGGGGGTCGAGGTAAGCTTGCCGAGATCGCGCGGATTGGCCAGCTCGTCCCAGGAATCCATCTGCAACAAATTGGGCCCGGCCGCGGCCAGGAACGGCGCGTGCGCCGCGGCGGCAATCTGTGCCATCCCGTTGAGGATAGAGACGTCGCGCGCGTTGTGATCGAACACGTAGTCGCCGACGATGGCACCGAAAGGCTCGCCGCCCAGTTGTCCGTATTCTTCCTCGTAGATCTTCTTGAACAGCGGGCTCTGGTCCCACGAGGCGCCCGGGTAGCGTCTGAACATCTTGGCCAGTTCGTCCTTGGTGATGTTCATCACCCGGATCTTGAGCATTTCATCGGTCTCGGTATTCATCACGTGGTAGTGCAGCCCGCGCCAGGCGCCTTCGAGCTGTTGGAACTCCTCGTGATGAAGAATCTCGTTGACCTGCTCGGTCAAGCGCGAATCGATTTCGGCTATAAGCGCATTGATGGTGGTGACGGCATCTTCAGAGACAAGCGCCGTGCCCTCCAGCACCTGCTGTGCGAGCGTACGAACGGCGGATTCCACTTCGCTCTTTGCGCGTTCGCTCTTGGGCTTGAATTCCTTCTGCAGCAGGGAAGTGAAATCATCCTGCTCCAGCGCTTCACCCTGTTGCTGGGCGGCGGTTTCCTTTTGCTTCGCCATGTCTTACTTCTCCTTCTCGCTGCCGGATTCGTCATTGCCCGAAGCCTTGGGGGCCGAAGTCAGGGACTTCAGCAACTCGGGATCGTTGATAGCCTTGGACACCAGATCCTCGGCCCCTGCCTTGCCATCCATGTAGGTGACCAGATTCGATAGCTGCGTGCGCGCCTCGAGCAGCTTGCGCAGAGGCTCGACCTTGCGTGCCACGGCCGCCGGCGAAAAATCGTCAAGACTTTCGAATGTGAGGTCGACCGAAAGCTCGCCCTCGTCGTCGGTCAGCGTGTTCTTGACCCGGAATGCGGCGCGCGGCTTCATCGCCTTGATCCGGTCGTCAAAGTTGTCCATGTCGAATTCGAGAAACTTGCGCTGCTCGATCGGCGGAAGCGGTTCTTCCTGCTTGCCTGCCAGATCGGCCATTACGCCCATGACGAACGGGATCTGGATTTTCTTTTCCGCCCCGTACAACTCGACGTCGTACTCGATATGTACCCGCGGCGCCCGATTGCGGGCAATGAACTTCTGTCGACTTTGCTTAGCCATATTGCTTACTCCTCAAGCAGTACCTTTGAAATGAACATTCATGTAACTCAATCCGGTTCTGGATTTCCTTTGATTTCAATCCTCGCTGTCGCCGCTTCCAAGCAGGCGGTCGGCCTGCTTGGCCCCGTCGGAAGCAATATCCTTGATGATGGCCATGAAATCGGCCGATACCAGGCGCTTGGCCCGCTGCACCAACAGCGGAACCGGGCTGGAAGGTTCGTTGCGGTTGTAGTACTCGGTAATCCGGTCGAGCATGCGGACCACATCCTCGCGACTGCGAATTTCGCCCGAAGCCGGCGCGGATGCGCCGGCACCCGGTTCCTCGCCGGTCTCCTGCGTGCCGGCGCCCTCGACGACGACGCCACGCCGGCCAAGCACTTCCTGAAGTGCCGGCCGGATCTCGGCGAACAGTTTCGTGAACGGATCCAGGTCGATCAGATACTGCGAGGCAACGTTTTGGTTGAATTGCGTTTCGATTGCGCCGGCGGTTTCCACCGCGTCATCGATATTGACGATCATCTGCTGCAGGTCGTCGAGCTCGCAATCCATCAGCGCCTGATTGATCGAGGTCAGCGTGGCGGCGTCCTCGTCCTTGCCTGCAGTGAGTTTGTCCGTGGCGATCAGGTAATCGCGAATCGTATACGTACCGATTGCCGGTGAACTGACCAGCTCGGACTGCCGAATCAAGCGAAGGAGCCCCTGTTCGCTCGCGATTTCGGCCACCGTATGCAGTCGTTCGGTGGCGTCGCCGTCGTCGATCAGCGGCTCGACTTGATCCCAGTACCGATCGAGCAGGCCGCGGACAATCGCCAGGCCCTGGACCATGCCGGGAATGCCGTCGCGCGCGCACGAAGCCTTGGTCAGGAACACCGCTACCCGCAGACTGCGCACGCGCTCGAATAGCGCCAGCGATTTTTCCCGAACGGCACGCCAGTCCGGCTCCTCGGCCGCGATGACCTCGTCGCCCATGACCTTTTCGGGCTTGCCCTGGGCAAGGCGGTCCAGCTCCGCGTAATCGGGATCGAACACCAGGTCGTCCAGGCCCTCGCCGCAAGGATTCTCTTCATCCACCGGCGCGGTCAGTTTCTCGATATCAAGCGATTCAGCCATATTCCGGTTCCAGTTGTCTGTTCGAGTCCAATCCAGTCCTGGCGGCATTCGCCCCTGGTCCGTG
>Ga0209931_1000149_pt1 | contig 39283 bp, 29 predicted proteins | sample SalPonR1_B_D1_MG_FD_185697 | JGI IMG/M metagenome (GOLD analysis project Ga0209931, IMG submission 185697) | Salt pond soil microbial communities from South San Francisco under conditions of wetland restoration - Salt Pond MetaG R1_B_D1_MG... ...
TCGCTGGAGGATGGAGGTGTATCTGTGTTTATTAATAAGAACGTATGCGACTTATCCTCAAGATTACCATCGGTTAAATCGAGTACCACATTAGCATCGGGATCTAAGATACCGGCATAAGGATGACCGGTAGTGAGGAGCACTAAAAACCCGTTACTGCCAAAACTCAGACCGCTTAAGTCGATGAGGTCAGACTCCACATCTCCGGGTTCGCCACTCTCTTCATCGCCTTCTATCTTTACAATGTAAGTTCCATTGGGAATCGTTGCATTTGGGGTGCCGCGCAATTCTATAAATTCTCTCGGTGAATCTGTACCGGGAGGAGTAACCATGATTTCATTCAGGTATATTTGAGAATATATTGTATTAATAATTAAAAAAAATATCGTTGAAAGCAAAATATTTTTCATAACACAAAAATTTTATCAAATTTAAAATAAAGCATAAAGGCTTAGAGAAAATATCATACGTAAAAGGTTGATTATTGTCCTTTTACACCATAATTATTGAAATATGCGCTTTTCAATTATTTATAATACCTATTGTTAAGTCGTCTTATTTAAATTTAAAACAGTTCATCCATCAGATAGTATATGTGTATTATAAAATTGACGGAAATCCACTCCTTCAACCCGATTTTATATTTGAGTGTCTTCTAATGCACATTGTTAAAAATACTTAACCAATATTTTGTTCTTCCAAATAATTGTGATCAAGCTGTTTGTCAGTTTAAGGGCAGCATTAATCGAAATGTGTCATTGCTTTTTTAAACCCGAAGTTTTAAAATATCGACTTAAAATTCATTAAATAGTATTCAAACCAAATATATTTAGCTACTGATATTTACATACCAGACCTTTTTCTGACTATTTACCTAAGGACTGTGCACAAATTTTCTAATGTTTCATTGAAGTTTTATTACTATACGATAAGCGTTTCATTTTAGGGTTTCCGTATAATTCAAAAAAAGCAGGTCAAATATATTCAACCTGCTTTTTTAAAGATATATAATATTTATTGTATGATAATTTTTTTTGTAAAAGCTTCTGAACCTGATATTAAACGTAGTATATACATACCGGAATTTAAATCAGAGACATTCAACTGATTAGAGTCAAGCTTATCTGTACTCAATACTTTAGACCCTAATATAGAATAGATTTCTAACCTGTCTAATTTAAGATTATTTTCAACTTTAATGTTTAGTATAGCATCAGCGGGATTTGGATAAATAGTAATATTGTTTGAAATATCAACTTGTTCCACACTTAGTGATGGTGGAATTGGATTTTCAGAACCGAGATGATCAACCACATAACCTGCGTAAGCTTCCGGGAAATTATTTTCAGGCGTTGAGCTGGTAACCCAATTGTCCACACTAAGGTCTGTCGTACTCAAGTCGCCGCCCATCCAGTCTGAGGTGGCATCGTTGGATACCGTTGACCCCGTAGAATTTCCTACTCTGGCAAAATAATCAAATTCGTTTGGTGTACCTATGATTGTTGCTGTTGGTGGTGCTTTTACAGCTCCATTGTCTAAAGTAACCTGATCTACGAAGACTACATCAGAGTAGGCATGCTCAAATTCTCCTGCACCATTGTCATCATCAAGCATTGAAATACCGTCTAATATGGTCCAGCTATCATAAACGGCGCCATCAGGTACACCATCATTATCGCTGTCTATATCATCATTAGTAGAAGGTTCTACGGGTGCATTGATCAATAAAAATGTATGTGATTTATCTTCTAATGTACCGTCAGTAACACCTGTAATAACTGTGGCATCAGGATTTAAAATATTGTCGTAAGGATGACCATTGGTTAAAATAACCAAAAATCCATTAGGCCCTAAAGTGATGCCACCAAGGTCTATCACACCGCCCTGAGGGGTTCCGGTAGAACTGCTGGTTGAGTTAGATTCAACATCGCCCGGCTCACCGCTTTCTTCATCACCCTCTATTTGAACCATATATGTACCTTCAGGAATAGTAGCTCCCGGCATACCACGAAGTTCAATAAATTCATTAGGGGAATCCGATCCCGGTGGGCTGACCATGATTTCATTGATATATAAATCTATAGGCTCTGCAAATGGAACTGTATTTTCTGATCCTAAATGGTCTATAACATAATCTGCATAAGCATTAGGGTAACTGTTTTCCGGTGTTGAACTTGTTTGCCAGTTTTCCACTGTTAAATCACTTACACTGCTTAGATTTCCTCCCATCCAATCAGAATTTTCATCATTACTTAAATTAAATCCGGTTGAATTACCTACTCTGGAAAAGTAGTCGTATTCTGTCGGTGTTCCTACAATGGTTGCTGTTGGCGGAGCAAGAACATTTCCGTTATCTAAGGTGACCTGATCTACAAAAACTACATCGGCATAGGCATATTCGGGACCACCATCGCCATTATCATCATCCAACATAGATATTCCGTCTAATATTGTCCAATTGTTATAAACTGCGCCATCAGGCACACCGTCGTTATCACTATCGATATCATCGCTCGTTGTTGGCGGTGTATCCGTATTAATGAGTAAGAATGTGTGAGATTTGTCTTCTAAAGTTCCATCGGTGACGTCTGTAATTACAGTAGCGTCAGGATCCAAAATATTTGCGTAGGGATGACCATTAGTTAGTATGACCAAAAATCCATTAGACCCTAAGCTAAGACCGCTGAGATCTATGATACCACCTTGAGGTGTTCCGGTTGAACTACTGGTAGAATTGGATTCTACGTCTCCTGGTTCTCCGCTTTCAATATCTCCTTCAATTTGAACTAAATACGTTCCATCCGGAATTACTGCGTCTGGGGTTCCACGAAGCTCAATAAATTCTCTCGGCGAGTCGTTTCCTGGTGGACTCACCAGAATCTCGCTAATGTAAAGTTGTGCAGTTATGATGTTCGACATCATAAGAAGCGATAATAAAAGTAAATTCTTTTTCATTGTTTTAATCTTTTTAAATTATAATTTTAAAGTTAAGTAATTATTAAATTGTAAAAATTCAGATATGGTGTAAAATTGTCCAGGTGTCTTAGTTTACGGTGAGGTATGTGCCTTTAAAGCTTTGATTAAGTACCATAACTTTTAATTGTTCTTCTTTATTGTTTCTTTCAATTTCAATGGAAGCTTTTCCGTTGGCCATTTCAATCACCAAACTTCCAGTTGGCGTACCGAGATGCTTTTTGGCTTTACCACCAGACAAACACTGAAAGTAAACACGATCTTCATAATCAAGACAACGTAAACCGTTTTTGTCTAAAGCGGTTGCCGTGATCAAGTAGTTGCCGTTATCTAATTCTGAATACTCCAGTTGAAGTTTTTTGGCTTTTCCATTTTTGGTAAATCTGTAATTGACTTCAAGTTCGTCCTCTACTTGTGTTCCGTCTTTGAAAGTCCCAATGGACTTCAAATTGTTTTCACCTTCAATAAAGTTCACAGACCAATTTAAACCCTGAGCCGGAAAGGCTTTACTATTTTTTTCTTTGACCCCAAGGCTTTTTCCATTTAGGAATAATTCAACTTCATCACAGTTACTATAAACGCTAACAGATCGCGGCAAGCCTTTCTTGCCTTGTCTTTCCATCCAGGTATGAGACTCTATATAGGTGAAGGGATCTTTATCATTCCAATAACTTTTGAATACATAAAATGCATCTTTTGGGTTGTTGGCTCTATCGACCAAGCCTTTTTGATTCATGTACGGAATAGGATTTTCCGGTCTTAAGGGTGTACCAAAATCTTTGAATGCCCACTGTGCATTACCTATAAATGTAGAGTCGTTTTCGGTAATTCTTAGATGCCAGTCAAATAAATCTACGATGTAATTTTCACTCCAATCGCCGACCTGAGCTATATTGGCGACATCGGTCTGTACGATAGCTTCTTCCCAACCGTCTGATTGTATGGTGCCTTCTCCGGTAATTGGGTTTTCCGTATGTCTACCCAGATGACTCGAACCTCCATACTCAGTATGTAAAAAATGTGGGTACTCTTTTTTATATTTATCAATGGCCTTCTGGTAACTTTTGTAGCTTCCGGAATACCAGCCTGACCAGATTGAGGGCGAAAATACATCTACAATATCTGAGCCTTCATAGTATTTACGAATCGCTGTTTTTCTGGTAGGATCTAACTCATGGGCTAAATCGTTCAAGCCTTTCAAGTAGGTGTTTATTTCCTCTCTGTCATCTCCATTTTCAAAATCGGGCAACCAATAGATTTCGTTACCAAGCGACCATAAAATAATACTCGGATGATTATAATTTTGTTCAATTATTTCGGTGAGCATATTTTTGGTGTTGGTCTTCCAGTTGTCGTTCCCTAAACCGCCTCTACACCATGGTAATTCGTCCCAAACCAACAGCCCGAGTTCATCACAGGCTTTATAAACTTCAGGATCTTGAGGGTAATGGGCCAGCCTGACGAAATTGGCGCCCATATCCTTGATGAGCTCCATGTCTGCTCTGTGTTGTTTGTTTCTCATAGCAGCACCAACGCCGGCGTGTTCTTCGTGCCGATGCGTTCCCCTAAGTAAAAGCCTTTGCCCGTTGAGGTAAAATGCGCCATAATCCTTAAACTCGAACCACCTAAAACCGACGTGATGCGAAATTTCATCAATGATATTATCATTTTCTATCAATTGAATTTCTAAATCGTATAGATTAGGCGTTTCGGTATCCCATAGTTTAGGATTTTTAATGTTTTTGAAGTTGATGGTTGAGGTGTTTTCAGATATTTCAAAAGTAGAAGTCTTGACTTCATTGCCATCTGCATCTTTTAATATGGCTTTGATCTTTGCATCTTTTGGGTTTTCAACTGAAACAGTTGCCATCAATTCTGCTGTTTCTTTGGAGACATTTGGTGTTGTAATTTTTAGATTTGACAGGTGTTGAAGTGGTAAAGTCTTCAACCAAACATCCCGGGTTATGCCGCCAAAAATAAAGAAATCACTTTTCTGTGATGGGATGACCTCAGGATTGTAGCCATTATCTACCTTGACTAAAATTTCATTTTTACCACTTTTTAAGGCGTCCGTAATGTCTATGGTGAAGCCGATATAACCGCCAATATGACCACCTACTTTTTGGCTGTTTACGTAAACTTCAGATGTAATATTTACCCCTTCAAAATACAATTGATAAATATTATTTGGATTTACCTTAGGAATGTCAAGACTTTTTTTATACCAACTTGTATTTCTTCTGTAGCCGGGCGTTAAGTCTGTAGCATCTAAGGCATTCCATGTATGCGGCAAAGTTATACTGTCCCATTTATTGTTGTCTAAAACCTCCTCAAGCGAAGCCGTTTCATTGTCATAATACAACCAGTTTTCATTTAAGTTTTTAATTTCTCTGCCCTTAGCCTCATTATTATCAGTATTTGTCTGGCAGGACCCAAAAAGTACCGCGACTAATACTAAAATTAATTTGAATATAAAAGTGTTTTTCATCTTAAAGATTTTTTAATCTTAGTAGTGTTTCGAGGAAATAATAATCAGCATATACTATCGGTTCATCTATTTCATCATCTTTTGGCCAATTTCCTGTGCTGTGGTCTAAGATGAAAGGTGCCTTAAAATCTGCATCGAGTAAAAATTGATCAGTTTTCAGCGTTTCTACCAAAGTATTACTATAGTCCAAAAACGTTTTATCTTTTGTGTATCCGTAGAGCTCGACGAAAGCAGAGGCTATAATTGTTGAGGCAGAGACGTCCAACGGGGCATCCGGAATATCCGGGTCTAACAAATCCCAGTAAGGAATACCATTTTCCGGTAAATTTGGATGGCTTAAAAAGAAGTCTGCCGTGGCTTTAGCCTGATTGAGATAGTTTTCATCTTTGGTATAGCGATACGCCATGGTATAGCCATAAATGGCCCAGGCCTGGCCCCTTGACCAAACCGAATTATCGTTATAACCCTGATGGGTAACTTTCATTCTTACATCGCCAGAAATTGTATCGTAATCTACAACATGCCATGTAGAATTGTCCGGTCTGAAATGGTTTTTTAAAGTGGTATTGGCGTGAGTCACTGCGATATCATGAAAAATACTGTCGCCTGAAATTTTAGTCGCTTCAAACAATAATTCCAGATTCATCATATTATCTATAATGACGGGAAATTGCCAGGTTTTTTTATTAAAATCCCAGGACCTTAAACTCTTTACGTTTTTATTATAACGGGTAATCAGCGTTTCAGCACTTTCAACGATTACCTTTTGATATTTTTCGTTATCGGTATGTTTTAGACCGTTTCCAAAACTGCAAAACACCTTAAAACCCATGTCATGGGTGCGGTCATTAAATTTTTCTTTTTCAATAAAAGCCGTCCATGTTTTGGCTTTTTCTTTATAGGCCTCATTGCCGGTAAGTTCATAGATTTGCCATAAATTACCTGCAAAAAATCCACTGGTCCAGTCTTTGGATGGTACTTTTTTGATTTGTTTGCTTTTAGGGCTATAACTTCTTGGAAATGCAGTAGAGTCTACCTTATATGTCAAGAGATATGGAAATCGAGTTTCTAAGCTCCCTGTCTTTTCAACAATTTTTTGCTTAGGTTTTTCTTTGCAAGCGGTAAATGCAACTATAAGAAAACAGGAATATATCAAAAAACGCATAGTAACAGATTATAAATTAAATGTAATTTAAGCCAAATAAATAAGCCCTAAGCTCAAAACAAGAATTAGGACAACTAAAGAAAATATTAAAATGTTTAGAATTTTAAATCTTTTCATATTTCAAAATTATAGGAAATAGTAGTTGTAAAAATCCAAAATAGGGTATGCAATAATCTAAAAGTGGTGAAAATTGCTTAAAAAAACGAACTGTTACATTAGAGTATTAATCTTTATGGAATTTGTTGGCGTATTGTGAAGGGGTTTGGCCAAATTTCTTCTGAAAACATTTACTGAAGTATTTGGGGTTTTTAAAACCCACTTTGTAACTTACCTGAGATATGTTAATTTTACCCTGTTCTAAAAGTTGGGTTGCTCTTTTCATTCTAAAATGCTGTATGAATTCGTTTGGAGTGAAGTTTGTCCATGCTTTTATTTTTACAAACAACATAGTGCGACTTACGCCTAGTTCTGAACAAAAAAGAGGAATGTCAAATTGTTCATTACTGATGTTTTCCTCAACTATCTTAAGGGCTTTTTTATAGAGTTTTTCATCTAATGATGAGACGATCACTTCATTGGGTTGAAGCGGGTCTTCACTGGTAAATTTTTCTTTTAACTTAGAAGTGGAGTTTAAAATATTTTTTATCCTAAGCTTAAATTCTTTAATATCAAAAGGTTTGCTTATGTAGTCGTCTGCTCCGCTTTCCAGACCTTCTATTTTATAAACCAGTGCTGTTCTGGAAGTTAATAGTATGATAGGTATATGGCTGGTGCGCATATCATTTTTTATAGCAGAACACAGTTCAGTTCCTACCATTACAGGCATAATAACATCGCTAATTATTAAGTCCGGAGAATGTTCAATGGCAGTATCTAATGCTTTTTTCCCGTTTTCCGCTTCTAGAATATTGTAGTCTTCTTTGAGCAAACTTTTCATGAATTTCCTAAGCGGTTTATTATCTTCTACGAGTAAAATTGTGGATTTATTTTCAGAAGGCGGTAAATGGGGTAAATCATCATCTATAAAACTGATGTCTTCATTAAGTTGATTAGTATATTGAGATACATCATCACTAAATTTAAAATCTTTTATAATTTCATCATCCCTAATATGATCCTTACCTAATGGAAGAACTACTGTAAATACAGTTCCTTGTTGATTAGAATTATCGGAAACAGTGATGTTTCCTTTATGAATTTGCACAATATTTTTGGCAATAGCTAAACCAATACCGCTACCTTGATTGTAGTCTTGCTCGGAGTTATTATTTGAGGCTTCAAAAAAACGATCAAAAATCTTATCTTGGTCTTCTTTAGAAATACCAACGCCTGTATCTTCAACTTTAATTTCAATCTGATTGTCGTGTTTAATAATTCGCAAAGAAATACTACCGCCTTTTGGTGTATATCTAAAGGCATTTGAGATCAGATTATAAAACACACGTTCAAGTTTGAAGCGGTCATAATAGACTAATATTTCATCGTGTGTAGTATGAAAGGTGTAGTCGTACTCGCCCAACTTGGCATGTTCTGAAAAGGAGAGATATATTTCTCTTAGAAACTTGACGATGTTACCCTCAGCACACTCAAGTTTGTAAGTATTATTTTCAAATTTTCTAAAATCCATCAACCTATTAATAAGTTGTAGTAAATGTTTTGCGCTACTTTCAATAACCAAGAGTTGTTTATACATTTTGCTACTGCCTTGATAATCTGAAATAATTTGATTTAAAGGTCCTAAAATCAACGTTAGTGGAGTTCTAAATTCATGAGAGATGTTTGTAAAGAATTCTAACTTAGCTTTATTGATTTGCTTGGTACGTTCAACCTCGAGATGTTCAAGCTCTAATTCTGTTTGAAGTCTGGTTCTTGATTTTAGAATCTTGATCAGAAAATAAAGCGCTGTCAATATCAATACTGCATAGATTAAAAATGCCCACCAACTCTGCCAAGGTGCCGGGTTTACTCTTATGTTTAGGCGGGTTGGGTTTTCATTCCAAACGCCATCGCTATTGGCACCATAGACTTCAAAAATATAATTTCCCGCTTTTTGTATGGTGTAAGTTGCTGTATTCTTTTTGGTTTCAACCCATTCCTGTTCAAGGTTTTTGAGCCTGTATTTGTATTTATTATTGGAGGCGTTAATAAAATTTGGGATAGAAAATGATACACTAAAGTTACCTTGGAGATGGCTCAGCTCCACATCTTCTGTAAATGAAATAGATTGTGTGAGAACGGTTTTAGAATTAGAAATGGGTACGCTTTTATTATTTATTTTAAAATCCGTTAATATAACCTGTGGTGCATATTGGTTTGTTTTTAAATTATCTGCGTTAAAATATACAACACCATTTGGTCCACCAAAGAAAAATTCATTGTCATTGGTTTTAAGTGATGCGTTATCATTAAATTCATTACTCACTAAACCATCTGTTTGGTTGTAAAATGTCGTTTTTTGCTCATCTAATCGATAATTGACTAAACCTTGATTTGTTGAAATCCAAAGGTCATTATTATTTCCTTCAAATATACCATGTACAGTGTTTATTTTTATGGTGTTGTCTTTTAGTTCAATATTTTTAAAAGACCCATTATCAAATTTATATAAGCCTTTAGACCTGGTTCCTACCCAAATCTTGCCTTGACTATCTTGATAAACAGATAAAATATCTTCTCCGGATTGCATGGTTTTGTCAAAAAAATATTGAATAACTTTACCTTTATTGTCCAACAGGTTTAGTCCTTTTTCTGTTCCAATCCAAAGCTTATTGTCTACATCAAAAAACAAAGTTCTAATTAAGTTACTCGACAATGAATTTAATCCTTCATTATACGTATATGCTTTAATGTTTTTATCAAGCAAGTTGTATTTTATCAATCCTTTGCCGAAAGTGCCAATCCACATATTATTTTTGTCATCACTTACTATACTGTAAACGCCAACGTCTTTGAGTTCATTTTTAAGTTCTTCAGAAATTAAATTGTTTTCAAAAGTGTTTGTTTTGAGGTTGAGAATATCTATTCCGGAGTTTAGTGTGCCAATCCAAAGCAAATCTTCTTTTAAAAGATAAAGTTCTTTAATGTTATCGTTTGATAGCTTTGGAGAATTTTTGGTATTGATATATGCAAAATTTTCATTGGTTGTATTGTAAATATTCAGCCCGCCACCTTCTGTGCCAAAATATATGTTATCCTTGTATTTTTCAATAGAACTTATCACCTCATAATTCAAACCGGTGTTGTACGATATTCTTTGTATAGCCTTAAAGTTAGTATTAGATTTATCCCAAATGTTTATACCGCCATAATAAGTCCCTATCCAAATCGATCCTTTTTTGTCTTTAAACAGGGTTTTTACTGAATTTTTTGAAAGACTGCCTGGTTCGTTTAGATTGTTTTGTAGTAAGCTAAATTCTTTGTTTTGCTTGAGCACACCCAACCCATTGTATGTGCCTATCCAAAGATTATCGTCATCATCAAATACTAATTTTCTGATGTTTTTTAAATCATATTTTTCAAAAAGTTCGGCTTGAAAAGGAGTGATATTTTGGTCTTCCGGATCAAAATTAAGAACACCTTTTTCTTTTGTCGCTAAAAGAATTTTCCCTTCTTGTGTTTCAATTAAATCCTGTATGACATAGGATGAGGTGTTATCTATGCTTTTAAATAATTTTTTTTTCGGAAAATAAACACTCAACCCTTTTGACGTACCGACGTAAAGGTTTTCGTTTTCTAATTCTTGTATAGCCAAAATACGACTGTTTGAAATGCTATTGGCTTGGGTAGTATTGTAGATGTTTTTAAAGGCTTGAGTGTTTTGATCAAAAATTGAAAGTCCTGTTGAAGTTCCAATCCAGATGTCTCCGTTTTTCATTTCTTCTATAGCCCAGATGGTGTTATTGGATAGAGATTCTTTATGTTGCGTATGATAATAACGTTTAAATTTGTTGGTTTTGGGATTGTATTTATTTAAACCATTATAGGTTCCTACCCACAGGAATCCTTTTCTATCTTCTTTTATAGACAATATATCATTATTGCTTATGCTGGTACTGTCATTTAGTTTGGTTCTAAAGGTTGTAAACTCTGTTCCATCAAATTTGTTGAGCCCATCTCTAGTACCAATCCATATTTGTCCTAAAGCATCCTGTTCTATGGCAATAACCGTGCTTTGTGATAAACCATTTGATGATGAAATATGAGTAAATCTATAAGAATTGCTCTGACCTGATGCTGTCAAACTGATAAAGGCAATACATAGATTTAAAATAAATGATTTCATGAATTAAATATTCTAAAGTTAAATATAAAAAATTAGAAAACAATAAAAAGTGATATGAAACAGCTCTAGGCAGATATTTTAAACTAATCAGACAGCCTGTTTTTAAGTTGATAATAATAAAGAGAGGGTATATTGAGAATTTTGTTCACAGATGAAATATAAGCATTAGGGCTGTATTCTATATCAACGTTGTGATTGCCAAAAACACCTATGACATTAGCTTGTACACCATCCTTCATCCCGTTGAGCAGTATAGGTGACTTTTTGTTTAAACCATCAAGAAAATGTACATCAATATTCCAAAATGTACTATAGGCTCCGTGACTGGGTTTCCAATAGCCAGCCCCACCACCCTTAAAAAGCGGATAAGAGCGGTCTGGCTGAACAGGAACGTGCACCTTAATATTATCAAATAAATTTTGATGATTGGCACCGGAATGTTGGTCAAGAATAGGGTCTATAAAAACTTCACAATCTGTATAAACGCTTTTGGTAGCAAACGTATTGAAACTTAAAGGATGTTCTGATTTGTTATAAACCTTTATACCTTCTGCAAGCACATTGTAAGTGCCCTGCATCATCACAGTGTAGTGGGCATAATTATCTCCTGTCGTGGTTATGTTTTTCATAGTAACATTGGCAATGTGTTCTGTAATGATACCGCTTTCTGCATTATTGATAACGACATCTTTCACCCAACTGTCATAAACCCTGGTGAGATAAATAGCATTGTAACCTGACTCTACGTGATGCGCAATACGGGGAAACTTCGGAAAACGAAAACTAAGGTGTTCTATACCTACTTCCTTCAGATGTTTCCATTCTACAAGTTGTGCCTTATAACTTGGTTTAATATTAATGGTAAGCGGGCTGTTTATGGTAATGGTATTGCCCTTTATGGCTGTAATTTCAACCTGCTGTCTTACAATGGGTAAATCCGGAAAATTCCAGTGATGACCACCTACCTTAACATCCTCTTTTTTATAAAGTTGATTTATAATGTCTCCATTTTCACCGTCTTTATTGAAGAGCTGCAATTCTACCACATCACCAACTTTAAGGTTAATAACTTCAGAAGCTTGCATTTTAAATTCTGAGCGCTTGCCAGATTCTATTCTTGCCAGAACTTTATGCGGCTTGTCGTACTTTTTTAAATAAGATTTGACACGTTCACCCGGGTATTGCGTCCATATAAAGCCACCGGACCAGGCGTATTGCGAAAACGCTAAATCTATATTGTTTTCTTTTTCACGCTGTCTTTTGTCAAATTCTAAAAGATATTCTCGCAGCTCTTTTAATGCGGGAGGGTCTTCTGCATACATGAGTGGTCTTGGGCAGTAAAGTTCTGTACCATTTTTACCGGAACCAGCCCCTCTTAACACAAAATTACTGCGTTCTATATAAATAATGTCACTGATGATAATTTGCCCTGCTGGTAGTTGTAGTATAACATTATCTTCAATTTCAGCAATTTCAGCAATAGCTTTTTTAAGCGCTTTGGTATCGTCTAGGCCATCGTTGGCGATAACCCCGTAGTCTGTAGCATAGAAAATCTTGCCCTCCAATTGCGGGATTGGCTTTATACCATTACGATAGCCGGCAAAACTGTAGTCCGGGAGATAAATGTTTTGTTGATTAATTTGTTTAATTTCAGGTTGAGTGTAGGCATTTTGACAAATTAAAATCATCAAACCAAGCGACACTATTTTCATTTTAATCATGCTTTCAGTCATAAAAATTTTAGCTTATAAATTTAACGCTAAATACCTTATTCAAAGTTCAATTTTAGGGATAAAATAGTCTTAATCTCAACTAAATTAATAAGTTTTAAAAATTTTCCAAGCATATCAAGTACACCAATTATATAAGGCAATCAATAGCATTTAAATTATGTTTTTTGAAAAGAAATTAAAGTCATGCAGTGCCATTAGTTTTGAATTTGAACTCAGGTCCTTAAAACATTTTTAAATCCTCTTATTTAATTGTCTTGTATTTGATGGATTTATAATTTGTTTATACAATCTAGCAAAGTTAAAGGCAAAGGTAAGATTAAACCTAGTAGGAAGTTAGTAGAAAGTTATTGCGACCCCTCTACAAAAATCAGAAGTACGTAACATTCAGACCTTAGAGGGCCTCCCTTTTGCCCGCCGAGCAAAAATATCTTACCAACGAAAAAGAATTTGTTCTTAACGATTTAGGCTTACTCACTAAAAACGTAAAACCAGAATTTGAAGTTGGAGAGCCCCACCATGGCGCTTGTTCTTGCGTAGATTTTAAGTCTCGTCGAAAAAGCGGTATTTTAGAATTTTAAACAAGAACCTTTACAGAAATGCAAGTCAAATATTTCTTGAAATAATTATTAGTCAGCTGCTGATGCAAAAAGTAGGCAGACATTTTTTCAGCAAGGTAAAAGAAGCTTACTTTATTCACCTATCATATAAAATCGGTTTCAAGGATGACACTGTGTATAATGCTTGAGATGTATTGGCTCTAAAATGCAGTCTAACACAAAAAATTGAAACCAAGTTATGCAATAGGAGGTGAAGAATGAGCCGAACTACCTACCGGCCGCAGGCAGGCTTGCACTAGTTGGGTTTAAGCTCCCAATAAAACGAAATTATTATTTCTATTTTATGCGAGAGTCCTTGATTTTGTACTTTAATTCAAGGTATTGAATTAAAACAGATCCGGTACCAGAGATAGAAAAACACCATTTTGATATTTTGCAGAAACATCGAAATGGTAGAGTGTTCATGACCTGTGCCGAAGTAAATTTTAAGGAACTCGAAAACACGAGAGACAACTTATCCCGAGCATCGGGATTAAAATTACTTTCGGTATTCGTTTATGCATTAGTATGATTTCTAATGCATAATGTGGGTTGTTTCAAAAATCCCGATTGAAGCTTTAAAAGGTGGTACTACAGCACCCGTGGCGTGCACCCAAACCCAATATTGTTTTGCTATCGCAAGTATGTTATTTGGGTACAACCGCTACTAAATAATTGTGCGAGCCTGCTTGTCACAACTGGCGGATAGTTTGTTACATAGTTTTAGGGGTTTATCAGCCTTTTTCCCAAAACACCAGTTGTTCCTCTCGCAGTCGGCTCGCGCCTTTGGATTACCTGCCGTAAAGACGTTTATAATACTTTTATAATTAACAGTTACTGTAAATTTGTTGCCAATTTTTTATTTTAAGTTTCAAAATTTAAATACATAAATTTAACTTGCAGGTGTGTTTGATATGCTATCACATAACAGTCGTATACTGCTATAATAAAAATTTCCATGGTTCAACTTCTTGTTTAAAATAAACAAAAGTGTTTACTTGATATATATTTTCCATTTTACATAAACTATAATGTATAATGTTACCTAAATTGCATAAAATAAAAGGATTGCACTCTGGAGATTCATTAAGGTGGGAATTAAATAATCAAAAACTAAAAAGCTCAGAATTAGCTAAAAAAAAAGGTGAGCATAAACAAACTATAAGTGCTATTTTTAATAAAAGGAGAAGCATAAATCCTAATCTTTCTATAAAACTGTCAAAAGCTTTTAATACAGATAAAGATTACTTTATGCTTTTACAGGCAAGTCATGATGTAAAAAGGATAGCTGAATCTGAAATAAAAGCCACACCGATTATTAAAAATATTAGAAGAGTAATTTTTTGGGACACAGATTTTGATAAAATTGATTGGTATAAAAATAAAAAAGCCATTATCAAAAGGGTTTTAGAAAGAGGTAATGCTGAAGAAATAAATGAAATATATCATTCTATGGCAGAAAAACTATTTCTAAAGAGATAAAATCAATAAAAGAAGGTCGGTTAGCATCTTTTCAGAAAAACATAAAAGAGCATAATTTGATGTAGTAAAGTGGTGATATATCCTAATACGGTTTCTGATTTGCTTAGGCATTCTCTGAAACAATTAACGTCAAATAAGGAATTTGATAATTTTAGAATTGTAGGCGGTATTTCTTTGAGTCTTCAATTAGGTCATAGGGTGTCTATTGATATCGATTTATTTACGGACGCTGATTATAACAGTATAGATTTCTCAGTACTCGAAAATAAATCACATGAGTTATTTTATCATTAATCTAATTTGAACCCTTGTTAAAAAAATAATCCCTAAAAGCTTGATGGTAAAGCGATTAGGGATTTAAACGTGGTGCCTCCAGGAATCGAACCAGGGACACAAGGATTTTCAGTCCTTTGCTCTACCAACTGAGCTAAGGCACCAAATTTGGGAGTGCAAATATATATTCAATTATTGTATTGCCAAAACAATTAATCAAAAAAATGATTTATTACTTTTGTAAGCTATGAACATTGTTGTCGATATTGGAAATACGTTTATCAAATCAGCTGTTTTCAGTCAACAAAACATGATTTGGCAAAGCAAAACCAAATTTGATGCTTTTCTCGTTGAATTAAAACAAACAATGCTCAACTATCCAATGATTGATAATCTGATGTATTCAACCTCTGGAAAACTTCATCCAGAGCTCATTAATTTTTTTAATAAGAATTTTAATGTCGTAACGTTCAACCATAAAAGCCCTTTACCTTTCAATAACTTATACGAAACACCCGCAACACTTGGCTTAGACAGAATTGCATTAATTGCCGCTGCACACCACTTATACCCCAAAAAGAATGTATTGGTTATTGATGCCGGCACCTGTATTACTTACGATTTAATTACAGAAAATAAAAACTATGTGGGCGGTAATATTTCTCCGGGACTGAAAATGCGGTTTAAAGCACTACATCATTATACAGCAAATCTTCCCGAGCTTAAGCTGGAAAACCCTAAAACCTTTCCACTCGGCAAAAACACAAAAGATGCTATACTTAATGGCGTTATACAAGGTGTAAGCTCTGAAATAGATCAAAATATTGAACGTTATATCTCTGATTATAAAGATTTAACAGTTATTTTAACAGGCGGGGACCAACAATATTTGTCAACACAATTAAAAAATAGCATATTTGCGAATTCAAATTTTCAGTTAGTAGGCCTTAATGCCTTACTTGAATTTCTTTTGAATGATTAAAAAATCGGGTTTATTACTTTTATTACTTATGACTCTTAATGTTACAGCACAGGAAGGGACATTTTCTCCGTATTCTTTTTTTGGGATAGGCGACAATACTTTTAAAGGTACCGCAGAAAACAGATCCATGGGTGGATTGAGTGTATTTTCAGACAGCATTCACCTCAACCTTCAAAACCCAGCCTCTTATTCCAAACTTAGACTTACGACATTTACAACCGGGGTGGCTGCTAACACTTTAAACTTAGAAAGCAGTACCGCAACAGATGAGCTCAATTTTTCAACCTTTGACTATATTTCCGTTGGAATACCCTTAAATAAATTTGGTGTAGGTTTTGGATTAAAACCTTTATCTTCTGTTGGTTATGATATTCAGACCCTTGAGGATGAAGTGGCGAGCTCATTAAGTGGTCGCGGAGGCGTCAATACAGTTTACCTCTCTACGGGTTTAAACCTTATAAAAAATTTAAGTGTCGGCGTAACTGCAAACTATAATTTTGGAAATATTGAAAACAAAAACATACTGGCACAAGTTGACATTGAGCGTTCTTCAAGAGAGATCAATACAAGCGATATTAACGGCTTAACATTAGACTTTGGACTACAACATGAGTTTAAAATCAAAAAACGATTTACAGTAAGAACTTCTCTGGCCTACTCTCCGGCAAATTCCCTTAACCTGGAAAATGACAGACAACTAGCAACCATTATTTTTGGAAACGACGGAAGTGAAATCGTAGTTGACCAGAATACAGCAGAAAGCACTTCGTCTAAAGTTGATTTTGGTCAAAAATACAATGCTGGTCTTGGGGTTGGACAAGACAGAAAATGGTTTGTAGGTCTTGAATACACCCATCAGGAAGCCAGTAATTTTGATGCTATTAATTTCAACAACAACATAGATTTAGACTTTATAGAATCCAATCAATTTAAAATCGGTGGATTCTATATTCCAAGATTTAACTCCCCTAGAAATTATTTCAACAGAATTGTTTACAGAGCGGGTTTACGTTATAACGAGACAGGTTTAGAGTTTAGAGGAGAATCTATTAATGAGTTTGGCATATCTTTTGGAGTAGGATTACCTGCTGGTCGATATTTTACCAATATAAATTTGGGTTTTGAATATTGGACGCGTGGTACAACTGCCGATAATTTAATACAAGAGAATTACTTGAGCTTTTATATAAGCCTATCATTTAATGATTTGTGGTTCCAAAAACCGAAATATAACTAAAAACAAAAATTATGAAAACTAAATTTTTAATTGTATTTGCAGTATCTTTTTTGAGTTTTACATCTATGTACTCACAAGCTAATTGTAAAAAAGAGTTAAGTCTGTTTAACGACAGTGCAAAAGCAGGAATTTTTGAAGACGCACTTACTAGATACAAAACGCTTATAGAAGAGTGTCCTAAAGAAAGTATTATTATATACAAGCGAGCAAATAAAATGTTCGATGACATGGTTGAAGACTTGAGTGAAGAAATTGAGAATATTGAAAAATCTATTGAAAAAGCTACCGATGAAGCCAAAAAGAAGAAACTTGAATCGGAAAAAATAGTTCTTGAAAATAAAAAGAAAGAACTTGCTAAAATGGAAATTGACAACCTAAAGTTAAGGTTAGAAAATTTCCCGGACGAATCTCCAAAAGGAAAAATCTTTAACGACATTGGTAAGGTCATGTACGAAAACCGAATTGGTAGCGTTGATGACATGTTTAAGTATTTTGATGATGCCTGGAATCAAGACCCTGACAATTTTAAAGACCCAAAAGGACTTTACATTTATTTTTTGCTTTATGATAAACTAGAAGACGCCGGCAAGAAAAGCATTAATGACCTTTTTGTAAAATACGACGAAATTATTGCCCAAGTAGAGCGAATGGAAAACGACCAGGCTCTAGTTGCCAAACCTTTAGTTAAGAAACAGGAAAATCAGGAAAAATTAACGTCTAAAGAAGCAAGAAAGTTAAAAAACTCAGGGATATACCTTAGAAATTATGCATTAATAAAAAAAGGGATAAATAACGTGTTAGGTCAAAAAGCAGATTGTGACAATCTTATCCCCATGTATGATAAAGACTTTGAAGAGAAGAAAACAGACAAAGAATGGTTAAGAGTTGCTGCTTCTAAAATGAGTGGAAAAGATTGTACGTCTGATCCATTGTTCTTTAAATTAGTTGAAGCACTTCACGAACTCGAACCTTCTGCAAGAACAGCTTTCTACTTAGGTAGATTGGCGGCTGAAAACAATGACACAAACAAAGCTCTGGAGTACTATAAAAATGCTGCTGAATTGGAAGAAGACCCATTAGACAAAGCTAAAGACTACTTTACTATTGCTGAAGTATATAAGAAAAGAGGGGCGTTTTCTTCCGCAAGAAAATATTATCAACTTGCATTAGACAATAAGCCTTCTATGGGAATTGCCTACTTGAGAATTGCAGCCATGATAGCAGGAAGTGCTAACGATTGTGGTGATACTACGTTCAACAAAAGAGCAATCTATTGGAAAGCTGCTAACTACGCCAGAAGAGCAGCCAGCGTAGACGCAAGTTTAAAAAAGAATGCCACAGAAACTGCAGACAGTTATCAACAACGAGCACCTTCAAAATCTGACATCTTTCAGGAAGGCATGCAGGGTAAAACCGTTTCTTTTTCTTGTTGGGTTGGTGGAAGTGTTAAGGTGCCAAACCTATAAAATGAAATCTAAGGTTTTAATTTTACAAAGCATTGCAGCAATTGCATTTGTTGCAATGCTTTTTGCTTGTGAAGGAAGCCTCAATGAGATGAATAAATACAACCAAGAGGTTGATGTGCCTCAGGGAGTGGCCAAGAAAATCAATCTTTTCTATACAGACTCCGGTACTGTAAAATCCAATTTAAAAAGTCCTAAAATGTATGACTATGCTCAAGAAAATTTTGCCTATAGGGTATTCCCAAATGGTGTAGAAGTCGATTTTTTTAATAGTGATTCAACAAAAAGTACCATTGTAGCCGATTCTGCAATAGTTTATATAAATACAGACCTGATAGATTTGAGGAATAATGTGAAAATTACAAGGTCAGATAGTGTAATATTAACTACCTCTCAACTCTATTGGGACACAGATAAAGAGTGGGTGTTTACAGACAGAGAATACAGCATTCAACAAGCAAATGGATCTAAAAACGATGGTTTTGGATTTGATGCCAGTCAGGATTTTAAAGTGTACAATTCCAGAATGAACAAAGGCGTACAGGTTATAAAAAATGATTCCTTATAAGCTCCCATTTATAGTTTTCCCATTAATGCCAATACCATAGAAGATTCTGCTTTTTTTAATTAAATTTGTTTAAATTAAATCCTTTAGAATTTGAAATTTTTCAAATATTTCCAGTATGCTTATTTGGCCTTTGCCATTCTATTTTTTATCGAAGCTTTCAGAATTTGGGAAGAATCAAATCAAAAAGCATATTTATTTATTTTTCTTGGCCTGGTGGCTGTATTCATGTTTTTCTTTAAACGACATTTTAGAAATAAATACAAAGACAAATCTTGATGCAAACAGACTGGCTAATTATTGTCATTTCTTTATGCTTATCTGCTTTCTTTTCAGGTATGGAGATTGCATACGTCTCATCAAACAAACTACATATTGAAATTGAAAAGAAACAAAACAGTCTCCTCGCCTCCGTTCTAAAAAAACTTACGCAACGGCCTTCAAAGTTTATTGCAACAATGCTTTTGGGTAATAATATTGCATTAGTTGTTTATGGTCTGTTTATGGGTGATATCCTTACAGAATGGATAGCTGGCATGTCTACAGATAGTGCGATCTTGTCCTATTTTTTCTCAGAAGCAAAGCTCTTTACCCAAACTCTAATTTCTACACTGCTTATTTTGATAACTGCAGAATTTCTCCCAAAAGTATTTTTTCAGATTTACGCTAATAAGATTATAAGGGCCTTGGCTATACCAGCTATTATCTTTTACTATATATTTTGGTACATCACAGATTTTATCATTTGGTTAACCGATATCATTCTTAAGAAATTGTTTAAAGTAAAAGGAGATACGGTGCAACTCAATTTTACTAAAGTAGAGCTCGGCCATTATATCAGTGAACATATAGAATCAACAGATGATAGTGAAGATGTGGATTCTGAAATTCAGATTTTTCAAAATGCGCTGGAATTTTCCAATGTCAAAGCCAGAGAAGTAATGATTCCCAGAAATGAAATCATAGCCGTAGAAATTGACGAAAACCCTAAGAAGCTCATAGAACTTTTTACCAATACAGGCTTGTCTAAAATACTGGTTTACCAACAATCCAATGATGATATTGTAGGCTATGTGCATTCGTTTGAAATGTTTAAACACCCTGAGCATATTTCAGACATTTTAAGATCGGTGGTTTTTGTGCCGGAAACTGTTCATGTAAAAGAAGTACTCAACAACCTCATCAAAAAACAAAAAAGCATTGCAGTGGTTATTGACGAATACGGTGGCACGAGTGGGATGATGACCGTAGAAGATATCGTCGAAGAACTCTTTGGTGAAATTGAAGACGAGCACGACCCTGTGGTATTGGTTGAAGAAGAAGTTGAAGAACACGTCTATCATTTTTCTGCAAGACATGAAGTGGATTATCTTAACGAAAAATATAAAATCAACATTCCCAGAAGTGAAACCTACGAAACACTTGGCGGCTACATCATGAATCATACAGAAGAAATTCCTGAAGCCAATACCAGTTTTATTATTGATAATTTCAAAATTAAGATTTTAGAAGCATCAAGCCGGAAGATAGAATTGATACAGCTTTCATTTTTAGATAATTATGATTAGGTTTTAGTATTTAGGGCCACACAACAAATATTGAAGTGATATATCTCTTATGTTCAACAAAAACCTTATTTTCGCAAACTATATTTTAAAACCTAAATCATGGCGATTTTAAATTCAATACGTAAGAAAACAGCTGTTCTTATCATAATTATTGCAATGGCATTATTTGCTTTTGTTCTATCAGATTTATTTAATACTACTGGTGGGCCATCAGAAAAAACTGTAAATGCCATAGGAATAGTTGGTGATAAAGAAATTGAGCGTGTAGAGTTTGCTCAAAATGTTGAAAATTACATCCGTCAGACTCAGGGTCGGTCTACAACTATGCAGGCCGTTAAAGCTGTTTGGGACAATAAAGTACAGGAGTTGGCCTTAGAAGAAGAATTTGAGGAGTTAGGCATAGAAGTAGGTCGTGATCAAATCATTTCTAAACTTTCTGAAACTTTGGCGGGCAATCCAAATTTTTCTAACGATGAAGGCTTCTTCGATGAGGCTGTGATGACAGAATATCTTGCCAACTTAAAAGAAACACAACCTCAGCAATACCAACAATGGCAACAATACGAACGTAGTGTTGCAAATCAGGTAAGACGAGACATTTATCTTAACCTGATTAAAGCAGGAGTTGGAGCAACACTCCTAGAGGCCAAAGAAAATTATAAGTTAGAATCAGACAATGTGAGCTTTCAGGTGGTAAGAATACCTTTTGATAAAGCAGAAGATGTAGAGGTTTCAACTTCAGACATTAAAGCTTACATCAAAAAACATCCAGAACAATACAAACAAGAAGCACAAAGAGATATCCAATATGTCTTATTTGAAGATAGGGCTTCTTCTGAAGACATCAACAAGGCTGAAGAAGACATCAAAGCACTAGTAGAAGGCTTAAAAAGCACAGACAATACAAATTCTTATATCAATATTAATTCTGATAAACCCTACTCTGCAAGTTTCAAATTTGAAAACCAATTGCAATCAGATACTAAAGAAGAACTCTTAGCATTAGAGATAGGTGACGTTTATGGGCCATACAGAAAAGGAGAAGCCTGGGTGGCCACTAAGCTTGTTGAAACCCAAAAAATGCCTGATTCTGCAAAAGTAAGTCACATCTTAATTTCTTCGCAAGGATCAGAAGTGAATAGAACTCAAGAGGAGGCCAAAAATCTCGCAGACAGTCTTTTTGCTATTGTGAAAAACGACACTTCTAAAATGGCAGAATTAGCTAAAGCTTTTTCATCAGACACCGGAAGTGCTGAAAAAGGCGGAGACTTAGGCTGGAACGCTTACGGCAGGTTTGTACCGAGTTTTAACGATGCCGTATTCAACAATGAAGAAGGCTACAAAGGTGTTGTAGAAAGTCGTTTTGGGTTTCATGTTATACATGTAAAAGAATTATCAGATAAAAGTACCATGTACAAGTTTGCAGACTTGGTATCTAACATTAAACCCTCAGAGCCAACATTAAACGAAGTTTATAGAAATGCAGGTAATTTTCTGCTGGATGCTCAGGATGGTGAGTTTACAGAGGTTGCCAAAGCTAATGATTATGAGGTAAAACCTGTGATAGGCATCAAAGCACTTGATGAAAACATTCCCGGCTTAGGCGCTCAACGTCAGATTGTAAATTGGGCTTTTAACAAAGAACGTTCAGCGGGAGACATCAAACAATTTGATATTGACAAAGGCTACGTTGTGGTTCAGTTAAACAAAATCACAAAAGAAGGCTTACAAAGTGCACAGCAGGCATCGGCAAAAGTAACGCCTATTCTGGAAAAAGAAAAGAAAGCTGAAGCTATTACATCTTCTATTAACTCTAATGATTTAACTGAAATTGCATCACAGTTTAGTGTAGCTGTTCAAAATGCCAGTGCAATTAATATGGCTAACCCATTAATACCAGGTGCAGGAAAAGAACCGAAGGTTGTCGGGGCGGCATTTGCCCTGGAAAAAGGAGAAGTAAGTGGGCCAATTATAGGCCAAAAAGGTGTATATGTGCTAAAACTTACAAAAAGAGTAGAAGCGCCAGCTCTAGCATCTTATAAAAATGCTGCTGTTAAAGAAACGCAGACTCGAGTTCAAAAGTTACAGAATCCTAACAATAATGTGATCAAAGCCATTAAAGATGCTAAAGCCATTGAAGATAATAGAGCAAAGGTCTATTAATTTTAAATTAATTGAATGTTCATACCACCTCAATTTTGGGGTGGTTTTTTTTTAAAAAGTAATGGGTATGGCTTCTAGTAGAATAAACTTTTAGACCCTAAAATATAAATTGATATCTTTTTGGAATAAGAATAAATTTAAAAAAATCTATCAAATTAGTTTTGAGTTTTTTAACTTTCACCAAAAATGAGAAAAATAGAACGCCTTTTAAAAGAGTATGGCAGTAGCCACAAGAATGACACCAATAAGAAAATTCACTGGATTTGTGTGCCGGCAATCTTTTGGTCGGTTGTTGCTTTAATTTATAGTATTCCCAACGCTTCACTCTTATCTGTTTTTGGAGATACATACTTGAGCAATTGGGCTGTAGTCGTTCTTGTTTTAGTGGTTGTGTATTATTTTACGCTTTCAATTACTTTAGGCTTTGGAATGACATTAGTGGGTGTTTTAGCCATAGCCTTATCCGAAACCGTTTCACAAATTGCAGCTTTGCCATTATGGGCTATAGCTTTGATCGTGTTTTTTATCGCATGGATTGGTCAGTTCTGGGGACATAAAATCGAAGGCAAAAAACCATCATTTTTGAAAGATTTACAATTCCTGCTTATAGGCCCTGCCTGGCTAATGCACTTCATGTTTAAACGATTGGGTATAAAATATTAAATTATTTTAGAGCCATTATGCTTTTGTAAACCACACTCTCCAAACTCGTTTTATTTGCTACTAAGACTTTGGCGGTATATTCTTTTGCTGCCTCTGCCGTGGTGTCTCCAATGCAAATGGCTAATGGCTGTTTATCATGGTGTGCATAATAAGCTTTCACCCCCAGTGGACTAAAACACAAAACCGCATCAAAATCATTTTTAAAAATCCGGACGTCCGGGATGGATTTGTACAAATGGTGCTCTTTGAACTGGATGTGATGTGTACTCAGCAAGTAAGGAAGTTCGTTCCGGCGTTGTGCTGAACAAAAAAAATCAAAACATAAGTGTGGATAATCTTTTAGAATAAGTTGAGCTAAAGCATAAGCATTCTTAGCAATACGATGCGGCTTCATACCATAATCCTCAAGAAGACAGGCTGTTTTTTCACCTACACAAAACACCTGTTCGCATTTTAGCTTATGCTTCTCAAAAGCTAAATTAACAGCATTTTGGCTTGTAAAAATGGCATGATCTACATGATCTGCATTTAAACTGAAATCTAATTCCTGAATGCTAACTGCATTGTACTCTACTAAACTTAAATTTGCATAAAACAAATGCCTTTTTTGTATCAAGGGCAATACTTTGGTAGATAGTATTAAAGGCATATTATAAAATTTCTCTGAGCTTATGCATAAGCATATCGCCGCCTTCTCTTAAAATATGTTGGGCACAGATAGTTCCAAAGTCCTTATGCTCTCCAAGTTTACGGTACTTTTTGATATGATGTTTGGTTTTACCATCAAGACTTAGAAGATTGGCTTCAAGCGTTATGGTATCGCCTTGAATTTTCGCTAAAGCGCCAATCGGTGCGGAACAGCCGCCTTCGAGTGTTCTTAGAAAAGAGCGTTCTATCTCTACACAGGTTTCAGTGGCTTTGTGATTAAGCGGTTTTAAACCTTCTAATACCTTAGTTTTATCTTCACGAGTCACTACCATCATTGCTCCTTGAGCAGGTGCAGGAATCATCCAATCTAGAGTTTGCGTGTTTTGTGGCTTAATATTGATTCGCTCTAAACCTGCAGCAGCAAAAATAGCAGCATTCCAAGCACTGCTTTCCAGTTTTCTTAGTCTCGTGTTTACGTTTCCTCTGAGGTTACTCACTTCATGGTCGGGATATTTATTCAGCCACTGGGCTTTGCGTCGTAGACTTCCCGTTGCAATATGCCCTTTTTTATCATTTAAAAAATCAAGGCCTTTGTGAACAATAACATCGTATGGGTTTGCTCGCTTAAGTACAGCACCTTTAACAAGGGTTTTAGGGAGTTGTGTGGGCACGTCTTTCATAGAATGTACAGCTAAATCAATATCTCCTTTTATAAGGGCCACATCTAGAGTTTTAGTGAATATTCCTGTAATACCCATTTCGTATAACGGCACATCAAGATTTAAGTCACCACTGGATTTTACCGGGTACAACACACTGTCTAGGCCATTTGCTTTGAGTTGCTGTTGAATCGTTTTAGCCTGCCATAAGGCCAACTGACTATCTCTTGTACCAATTATAAAAGGTGTCATGTGTTGTTTTTAGGGGTATACAAAAATAAGGATTTTTAAATTGATTTTGATTTTATTGATAAAATAATACTATATCATCAAAAATAAGGACATGTAATTTCTAAACCAATAATACCAATCTGCCTAACCTATGAAGTTAAGAACTGAAGTTTCTGAGTTTTCAATTTATTAAATTTTATACCCTTTAAATTCTGAAATAAAATTTATGTTATTATAATTCAACACTGTAATGTCACTTCGAGCTTTTGAAAATTTTGCAAATTTTATGTAATAAAATATGACGTTTAGTTGAGCCACAAACGCACGAATAAATCCAAGGATCATAAGTTTCAAAATAAGCCTTTAAATACATGATAATCAATGAAATAAACAAAACGTCATTAGTAGTCTGCCTCGCCGGCAAAGGCAGGTGTCTCGACGCAAATCGTCGGGATGTATCAAAAAGTTTTAGGCTTTGCCTAATAGTGAACTTTTTTGGTAAAACACCACCCACAGATGTCGCAGATTCCGAGAGACTTATACCGATTCCGGAAACTCCTAAACCCCTGAGCTTATACAGTCATAAACTCACCACTCCATCAAAAAATCCATTCACACAAGACTGAAAACTGCAAACTAATACCTACTTTTACATTTTTTATATAAACAACAACAATATGTCTGAACCTTCAAAAATTTGGTTATCCTCCCCGCATATGGGAGGTGGTGAATTAGATTTTATCCACGAGGCTTTTGAAGCCAACTGGATTGCCCCATTAGGGCCCAATGTTAATGGTTTTGAAAGCGATATCAAATCTTACTTAAAAACCGATAAACAAGTTGCTGCTCTTAGTAGTGGTACTGCCGCTATTCATCTGGCATTGGTTCAGCTTGGTGTTACGCATGGCGATGAAGTGATTTGCCAGAGTTTCACCTTTTGTGGCTCAATAAACCCTATCATTTATCAAGGCGCAAAGCCAATCCTGGTAGACAGTGAACCCGAAAGCTGGAACATCTGCCCGCAAGCTTTAGATGAAGCCATTGAAGACCGGATAAAATTAGGAAAAAAACCCAAAGCTATTATAGTTGTTCATTTGTATGGCATGCCTTATCAGGTAGAAGCCGTTCAGGACATTGCTCAAAAATACAATATACCTATAATTGAAGATGCTGCAGAGGCCTTAGGGTCTACTTACAAGAATCAAGCCTGTGGTACTTTTGGAGAATTTGGAGCACTGTCGTTTAATGGTAATAAAATCATAACCACCAGTGGAGGAGGAGCCCTGGTCTGTAATTCTAATGACGCTAAAAGCAAAACCGTATTTTATGCTACTCAGGCTCGTGATAACGCACCGCATTATGAACATACACATATTGGGTTCAACTATCGTATGAGTAATATCGTTGCCGGTATAGGTCGAGGCCAGATGAAGGTTTTAGATAAGCACATCGGTTTAAGACGGAAAATGCACCTGTTTTATAAAGACATTTTTAAAGGTGTAGATGCCATAGAAGTTTTTGAAGAAAAAGCAGATGCTGTGTTTTCTAACCACTGGCTTTCGGCCATAAATGTAAAAGCAGAAGCGAATTTTACACGTGAGGATCTTCGTTTATTTCTCCTTGAAGACAATATTGAAAGCCGTCCCTTATGGAAACCCATGCATATGCAGCCTGTCTTTAAAGACCTGCCGTTTTACGGTGGCCAGACAGCAGAAGACTTATTTGAAAGAGGCCTTTGTTTGCCTTCTGGATCAAATTTAACCGAAGAGGAAAAAAACAGAATTTCGACAAAAATCAATGAATTTTTAAAACAATATGGACTTATTTGAAAGCATCAAACACAGACGCTCAGTTTATCCGCATCAGTTTAAAGATGAAAAAGTTAAAGATTCAACTATTGCAAAGCTTTTAGAATTAGCAAATTGGGCCCCCACGCATCGTAAAACCGAACCCTGGCGTTTTAAAGTCATTGCAGGTGGATTTAAACAAAAAGCCGGTGAATTTTTCAAAACCATTTATCTGGAAAATACTGAAAAGCCTAAACAATTTAAGGCTAAAAAAATTGCTGAAAAATTCAATTTATCCAGCCACGTGATAGCCGTATGTATGCGGCGCGACCCTAAAGAAAGTGTCCCGGAATGGGAAGAAATTGCCGCCACGGCAATGGCCGTGGAAAACATGTGGATTGCCTCTCTTAGCCTAAACGTCGGGATGTACTGGAGTACACCGGCTTACAAAGACCAACTTAATGATTTGATACCACTAGATGAAGGAGAAAAATGTCTTGGCTTTTTGTATTGTGGGTATTTCGATGAAGAAATAGAGCAACTTGACAGACAAACAGAAATTAAAGAAAAAACCGCCTGGTTCAATTAATAGTAAAAATATTCTTATGGCACTAGTACCTGCATTGTCTCCGGATCACGATTCTGAAACAAAAGAACTCGCCGAATTTTTTAATGAAACTCTGGGGTTTTGTCCGAACTCAGTACTTACCATGCAGTACAGACCGGCTATAAGTAAGGCCTTTATCAATCTTAATAAAGCTGTAATGGCCAATGAAGGACAAGTTACCTCCGCTTTGAAACGCATGATTGCCTGGGTGAGCAGCAATACCACAGGTTGCAGATATTGTCAGGCACACGCCATTAGAGCAGCAGAACGATATGGCGCAGAGCAGGAACAACTTGAAAACATTTGGGAATATAAAACCCATCCTGCATTTTCGGAAGCAGAACGGGCGGCTTTAGATTTTTCACTAGCGGCCAGTCAGGTGCCAAATGCTGTAAACGCTGAAATTAAAAAACGACTATATGCCTATTGGAACGAAGGTGAAATTGTTGAAATGCTTGGCGTGATTTCGCTGTTTGGCTATCTAAACCGCTGGAATGATTCGATGGCTACAACTTTGGAAGATGACGCAATAAAAAGTGGTCATAAATATTTGGAAAAACATGGCTTTAATGTAGGAAAGCATGATGGTGAAATGTATTGATCACTAATATAAGAGTTCAGAGTTCATCTCATAAACTATCCCACAATATTATATCCGCCATCTACATGTCTGATTTCGCCGGTGATTCTCATGTCAGGCCTTAGCAGGTGCGTGACTTCATAAGCTAAATCCTGCGGACTGGCATTACCCAATGGGCTTTTGTTGGCGGCATGATCGACGTCTGAAAGGTTTAAAGTAGCTGTTCCTGCTTTACTGCCAAGATAGGGCGAAAAACGTACGCAATTTACGCGAGTCCCGTTTTGACGACCAAGCTCGTCTGCCAGTTCAATTGTAATACGCTCTAGAGCAGCTTTGGCTATACTAATATTTCTGTAAGGGTGGAAAGTCACTTTTTGAGCAGCGATATAACTTAATGAACAAATAGATGAACCTGCATTCAATAAGCCATGTTCTTTCAGCTTAGCCGTTAAACTCACCAAAGAGAAGGCAGAAACTTCCATAGTATCACAAAACTCTTTAAAATTAACTTCAAGCAAGGGTTTTACAATCTTATTGCGGATGGTTTTGTCCATAGCTATGGCGTGAAGTAATCCGTCTACCTTTAGGTTTTGAGCTTTTAGTGTTGAGCAAAATTCTTCTATACTTTCAGGGAGTGTGACATCTAGGATATGAGTTTCGACATCTTGACCTAATTCTTCTTTAACGCTTTCTTCAAAAAGCTGATAGCTTTCGTTGAGGAAGCTTTTTGCGCGTTCTGAAAGATTTTCATGAAATTGACTCACCCCTAATCCGGTACAAATCACTTTTCCGTCGTGTTTTACAATTTCCTTGGCGACGTACATGGCAAGAGAGTGTTGGTCTGCAATTCCCGTGATAACATAAGTTTTTCCTTTAAACATGTTTGATTTTTAGATAAATACTAGAATATTTTTGAATTACCATTTGTATAAAGCTGTTCCCCAAGTCCAACCGGCACCAACTGCAGCAAACAACAGGTAATCGTCTTCAGAAAACTTGCCTTCACGGTGGGTCTCATCAAGGACAATTGGAATGGTAGCTCCAGAGGTGTTAGCGTATTTATCCATATTAATCGTTACTCTTTCGAACGGTAAACCCACACTTTTCGCTATGCTCTTCAAAATACCTATACTGGGCTGATGCGGAATCATATAAGCCAACTGATCGACCTCTATGCTGTTGCGTTTTAGAATACTATTTATTGATTCCGGAACAACTTTAGTCGCTGTGTCATAAACCTCTCTGCCATTCATCTGAAAGTAATGCTGTTTAGCTTTTACACTTTTTTTGGATGCGGGATTTTCAGCTCCTCCGCCGGGTATTGTAAAATGCTCTTTGCCTCTTCCGTCAGAATGCAAATCAAAATCGATAAACCCTTTATTCTCTTTTGTAGCGCTCAAAACCATGGCTCCTGCCCCGTCACCAAAAAACACAGAGTCTCTTCTGTCCCAGTCGGTTATGGTAGAAAAAGTATCGGCACCGATAACCAATACATTCTGATAGGTGCCTGTTTTGATAAACTCATGAGCGACAGCTATGGTAAACAAAGCTCCGGAACAGACCGCAGCAACATCAAATGCAACCGCTTGATAAGCTTTTAATTTATCCTGTACAAAACAGGCACAGGATGGCGCTTGCCGGTCTGGTGTCGTGGTGGCCACCATAATCATGTCGATGTCTTTTATTCCAAGGCCAGCATTTTCTAGCGCTTTTCGCCCGGCTTTTGAAGCCAGATCCGAAGTGGTTTCGTCTTCAACTATTCGTCTTTCTTTAATGCCAAGAGTATTATAAATCCATTTATCATTAGAGCCTACGCGTTCAAAATAAGAATTCGGAACGACTTTTTCCGGTGTGTAAGATCCTGTTCCGCTGATATAAACATTTCGAGGCATGAGGTACTTTTTAAAATTTTGATTCACAAATCTATAAAAAATAAACCATTACTAATCAATTCGCTCTATTTTATATAAAGGCTGTATGGGTATATGTCATAAGTATCTAGTGCTTTGAGAAAATAGACCCTTGTAGTTTTAGAAATTAGTTCCTTAATGCTCGTAAAGCATATCACAGTCTTTATAACTTTATCTATTAGGGTGCGTATGTTATACTCGACTTATGCATGAGTCTCCGGATTAATTCTATAATAATTCTACAAAAAGATAACCTTACATGAAGTCCGAAATTGCAGACTTCACATAGCGGTTATAGAGTAGAATGTATTCTAATGCATAATTTGGAGTCAAAATGTATTTGTACATTTATACCATAGCCTGGCGGTCTTGAGTTTAAGTTTACGATGCTGTTGATTTTATTTTTTAAATTCTAAATATTATTCATTAACTTTTTCAAATCATGTAAGCGTTTACATTAAATTTTTGTTAATGGTATTTAAAAAAATACATATATTCACAACCGAAAACGTTTGAAATCTAAGAACAACAACCTTTAAAACGGCTCTTATGAACGATTTGTCAATTATAGATATCAGTGTCATCGTCATTTATCTTGTAGGGATCATCATTTACGGGATTAGTAAATCTAAACGAAGTGGCTCAGAAGATTACTTCCTTGGCGGCCGAACCATGACATGGCCCATTGTAGGAATTGCATTATTTTCGGCAAATATTTCAAGTTCTACCTTAGTGGGTTTAGCTTCAGATGCTTACCAAACCAACGTGCATGTCTATAATTACGAATGGATGGCGGTCATCATATTGATTTTCTTCTCCATTTTTTTCCTGCCTTTTTATTTACGCTCTAAAGTTTATACCATGCCAGAGTTTTTAGAGCGGCGATACGATAGGCGTTCCCGGTATTATTTTTCTATGATTACCGTGGTGGGCAATATTTTGGTCGATACCGCTGCCGGGCTTTATGTGGGCAAAATCGTATTATCACTGTTGTTTCCCGATATCAGTTCAACTGTTATTTTGGTCATACTCGCAGTGGCTGCTGCAGCCTATACTATTCCCGGTGGACTCAATTCTGTGATTCAAACCGAAGTCATTCAGGCCATATTATTAATCGTAGGGTCTTGTCTGATTACCTATTTTGCTTTCGACCAGCTTGGTGGTGGATGGGACGCGATGATGTCTGCCTTAGATGGGTTATTACAATCTGGTGATGTTGATTTTGCTGAACGCGCCGAAGCAGGTAAATACATACCGCAGGATTCAGGAGATGTCTTTAGTCTAGTCAGACCCTCTAATGACGAATTTATGCCTTGGTGGGGTTTGCTTACCGGAGTGCCTCTTTTAGGGTTTTACTTTTGGGCCAATAATCAATTTATGGTGCAACGTGTCTTGGGCGCTAAAGACTTAAATCACGGAAGATGGGGAGCTTTATTTGCCGGCCTTTTAAAACTTCCCGTTATCCTTATTATGGTTGTTCCCGGGGTTTTAGCTTTACTCTTATTTCATGGTCTCGATATTTCTGAACTCAATTATGTGCTTACCGATGGTAAGGTTTGTAAGGATTTGGCTAACTGTCCTAACCTTACTTATCCTGTGCTGTTGTTTAAATTGTTGCCAACTGGAATCCTTGGCTTAGTTGTGGCCGGACTTATGGCCGCGATGATGTCTTCGGTATCTGCAACTTTCAATTCGGCCTCTACACTGGTCACTATGGATTTTGTTAGAAATATCAATCCAAATCTTAGCAGTAAACAATTGGTAAGAGTCGGTCAGGTGACTACTGTAATTTTAGTGATTTTAGCCATTGCCTGGGTGCCGTTTATTGAACGGGTAAGCGATTCTCTATGGACCTATTTACAACTTGTGATTGCCTATACCAGTCCTCCCGCAGTAGCAACTTTCATTCTTGGATTATTTTGGAAACGTGCCAATGCCAATGGTTCAATTGCGAGCTTATTAATTGGGTTTGGGTTAGCACTATTTGCCATATTTTCACAAGTATTTGACTGGGTGCCTTTTATCAATAACTTGCATTTCTTGGCTATAGCGACTTGGCTGTTTGTCATATCTGTTGTAATTCATGCTGTTGTTAGTTTAGTGACATCGCCACCGCCTCAGAATCAGGTAGACGAATACACGTATAAACCCTCAATATTTACTGCTGAAACCGAAGAGTTAAAAAGCGTGAAATGGTACCATAACTTTAGAATTTTAGCTATAATTTTACTGATTGTTACTGCCATTATTATAGCTAATTTATGGTAAAACCTGTCCTTATGAAAATCCTTAGACTTCATTTGTTATGCAGCTTTTTGGTTTGCTTTATGCTCTCCTGTCAAAATGGAACTTCGGTCGATATCCTAAAACTCGAAGTTGAAAACACCCTTTCTGCCTTAGAAAAAGATGAAGATACCGATCAAGATAAAAAAATCACTAAAGATGATACCGGGGATAAAGTTTTTAGAGTCAACACCATTGAAGGAAATGAGATTGAGATAAAAAGCACCTACCACTTGTCTAATCTTTTACAGGAATTAGCAGTAGCTAAAACTGAAGGTCTGAAAATCGCTAAAATTCCACTCAACCGCATCAGAGAACAGCCCGCAGACCGCTTATCTCGACTCATCAAAACCAAGTACTGGAATAACCTGACCAGACGGATAGACAAAGGTGGCTTGGAAAGAATTCTCACCGACTCCAAGGCTACCGATAGTCTAATGCGAAGACTATATGTGCCGGCTACAGACACTGCTGGACAAGCCTATTTTAAAGCGCTTGAAGATGATTTTGAACAGTTTCAGGTGGTTGTTTTACCAAACAATATTTCATCTGAATATGTAAAATCCATCAATGACAAACCCGGCATTTTAAGCCTAAAGCTCCATGACGGCAAAGGCGTCCCTTTTGTGGTGCCCGGTGGGCGATTTAATGAAATGTACGGCTGGGATTCTTATTTTGAAGGAGTTGGACTAAACATCGATGGTAGGTCCGATTTGTCTAAAGCCATGATTGAAAATTTTACCTACCAAATTCAGCATTATGGAAAAATTCTTAACGCCAACCGAAGCTATTACCTGACCCGAAGTCAACCTCCGTTTCTGACTTCCTTTATTCGGGAAACCTACAAAACAATAGGAGAAAACGACCAGGAGTGGCTTAAAGAAATGACTAAAGCTGCCCTTGACGAGTACTTTAAAGTTTGGATGACAGAAGGCAAAAAACTTGCACCAAATGGCTTAAACCGTTATTATGCCGAAGGTATTGGCATTCCGCCAGAAACCGAAGAAGGGCATTTTGACGAGCATCTGGAACTCTATGCTGAAGAAAACAATATGAGTGTAAATGAATTCGTCGAAGCTTACCAAAACGGCACATTAGAGGGCAACACTTTAAATGAAAACACAGATTTAAACTTACCAAGCCTTGACGAATACTTTTTGCACGACCGAAGCCTGAGGGAAAGCGGTCACGACACGACCTGGCGTCTGGATGGCGTTTGTGCTGATTTGAATACGGTGTCGCTCAACAGCCTGCTTTATAAATACGAAACCGATTTTGCTTACCTGATAAAAACCTATTTTGATAATAGCTTTATGTATGAACGTCAAAATTACGATGAACAATTTTGGCTGAATAAAGCCCAAGACCGTCAAAAACTGATGAATGAGCTTCTATGGAACGAAAAAGACAACGTATTCTACGATTATAATTACGATACTGAATCGCCCTTGGTTTATCAGTCAGCAACTAATTACTACCCGCTCTGGTCAAAACTGGCTACCGTAAAACAAGCCGAACACCTCAAAAACAGTTTATTGAAGACCTTAAAAGCCAAGGGTGGGATTTTAAGTTCTTCTAAAGCTTCGGTGGACGCCTTTGCCACAAGCGATGTCGCCAGACAATGGGACTATCCTAACGGTTGGGCACCACACCAAATGATGCTGTGGAAAGGCTTGATAAATTATGGGTTTGAAGCCGAAGCCCAGGAACTCATTTACCGCTGGCTGTGGATGATTACCAAAAATGCCGTCGACTACAATGGCACTATTCCTGAAAAATACGATGTGGTAAATTGCACACATAAGGTCTATGCGGAATATGGAAACGTAGGCACTGAATTTGACTACATCACGCCTTCAGGGTTTGGCTGGATGAATGCCTCTTACCAATACGGCTTGAGTTTATTGAAGCCGGAGTTAAAAAGCAAACTCAATCAGCTTATTGATCCTGAAGAGGTTTTTGATAATTAGAACCTCTCTTCCTACACGCCTTTACCCATTAGAGGAGGGACAACTTTAGTACTATCACATGTATCCGAAAGAATGGAGAAAAGACCGCTTACTTCGGCGTAACTCAGCACAAGTCGCTGTAAGAGATATGAATAGAGACAAGTTGATTTTCAGTTTTATAAGGATTAAATCAACTCGTTTATAAAGAATTTTTACTGCGAACTTAAAATTTGAAATTGTAATCTCCGCACAGGTGATATAATTACTTTAGCGATTATAGACCTTACAGATACTGTGAAGTTTAACTCAGTCATTGAGACAAAAAGGTACTTAGAGCCCCCTCGGGTTATCGACCACCTGACCCGAAAGGTTTTTCTGACCTTTTGGGTCTTATTAATATATAGACATTCAAAATATTTGTAATAACTTCTAATAGCTATTTTAGTTTTTAAACTTAAAAGGTTTCATGCTCTTTATGGAAAGATCCCTTTCGGGTTATAAGAATACAGGTTATGTTCATTGACCGGAGCCAAAGTGAAACCTATGAGATATTATGCTTTAGGTAACTAAAACACCGCCTTTTTCAATCGCTTCCGAATACTCTTTTTATAATCATGCGGATAGGTACGATCGCCCATAAACACATCGGTCATGGCATCGGCCAGGTGCTGACCAAATTTTTTAAGCATCATGTTTCTTAAGGTTTTGTTTTCGTAGAATAATTTGGAAAGTTTTACGCCAGTACGAAGTTCAGGCAGCATTTTAGCTTCCAGTTTTTCAATATAAAGTTGTTCTGCTTTATGTAAATCTAAGTCACTTTCAGCAATGGCTTTAGCGCAAAGTTTACCGCTGTAAATGGCATTAGAAATGCCTTCGGCAGTAACGGGGTCGGCAAAACCGGCTGCATCTCCCATCAAAAACACATTTTGTTTGACGAACCCATCTTTTCGCGGGCTTATGGGAATGATAAAGCCATGAGCTTCTGAGGAAATGATATTTTGGATATCTAAAAACTCGAGGTACTTGTGGTAATACTCCCGAAGTTTGGGATTCTTTTTAGTCTTCATAAAATTACCAACGCCAACCGACAGATGATTCTTTTTAGGAAACAACCAGCCATAGCCGAGAGGAGCGGCATCAATATCAAACCGGGCTGAGTGTTTGTGCCTTTCAAATTCTTCATCGCTGACTTTAAGTTCGTATTCTAAAGCCGGACACATCATTCGGGTTTCGGTGGTCCATCCGGCGAGTTTGGCTGTTGGACTCAAAGCGCCATCGGCAGCGATGATAAACTTGGATTTAATGACTTCATTTGTGGTTTTAAGTTCGGCTATCTTACCGGGTATCACATCTTCAAGCGCTTCCCCTTGTAGTAAATCTACGCCATATTCCTGGGCTTTTTTAACGATGAGGTGGTCAAAAGAGTCCCGCATGATCATGGTGATAATAGGGTCTTTTCTTTGAGTTTTGAATGTTAGGTTCTTATCCGCAAATACAATATCTACAGAATCAAATTCATTTTCTATAACTTGAGAAATGTCAAAAGGCATGTGTTTTCGTCCACGAAATACAAAACCTCCACCACAGGTTTTATAACGGGGAAGCGTTTCTTTTTCAATGATAATGGTTTTTAAGCCATGCTTGGCGGCGTGAAAAGCAGCACTGGCTCCGGAAGGTCCACTACCAATAACGGCGACATCGTAAATCATAATGTAAATTTAGATGTAGTAAAAGTATAAAAAAATAAAGGGATTATTATAAGGAGTTTTAAATCATATTTTCTTTTTACACAAAGCAACACAACTATATCGTGTTACGTATGAATTTATATGAATTAGTACATTTCAAAGCTGCTATAATCCGCCTTTATATTTAGAGTTCTGGAAGAAGAAGAGGTTTGTTTGTTTTGGTAGATTTTAGAGTCGAATGCTTCACTGACTTTATAGTCCAGGCCTGATTTAAAATCAACATCAGATGATTTGGAGTTGATATAAAAATTGTAAGCGACATCTGGCACTTTAAGTTTGGCTGATGAGTTTTTTAAATTGATGTCTATCAGGTTGAAGTTACTATTAATGTCTTTGATTACCAAATCCCCAAAAGAACCATCAATGATGGCCTTTTGGTTGATTATTTCAATAGTAAGATCTGATGTTTTAGATGTAGATATCAATTGATTGACTTCTCCAACTCTGGCATCTTTGGAATATTTTAAATTCAAATTTAGTCCGTTAGCTCTATCAATATCTACACTAGAATATGAAGCATCTATACTGGAATTTTCACCTGTCAACTCATCAATTTGCAAACCTGAATAATTCAGGTTTGCATCGATTTGGTTAAGACTGGCGATTTTTAGTTCACTTCGTTTTACATTAAGGTCAAGTTTAGCATCTTTAGGCATTTTGATGATGATTTTCTTCTTGACTTTATGATCTGCACGAAAACCATTAAGCCGGCTTCTCTCTTCTTGCAATTTAGCCCTTTGTTCTTCTAACTCCTTTCTCATTTCTCTAAGGGCTGGTCGTATTTCGTCTTTCAACTTGTAAGTTAAGACTTTAATAGAATCTTTAAGGCCACTTTTTTCCATTTCTTCTTTAAACTTATCCTTCCATTCTTGCATTTCCTCTTTAAAGTTTGAGTCTTCAAACATTTCTCTAATTTCTTTTTGAAACTCGATGATGTATGCTTTACCTTCCTCATTAAACCTTTCCATGTCAAAGTCCATATCAATATTTCCAACAGATGGCGGTAAAGGCGGTAGAGGTGGTGCAGGTGGCGCTTCAATTCCTTTAATATCTTCAGTCAGGATTTCAATTTCACCTTTAGGAAAAAATGAAACATTTTTCGAATAAAAAAATGCCTTTCCACCGGCTCTTATTTCAACTTTACTGGAATTGCCAAGGGCTTCGAATTCAAAGTTTTCTAAAATTTCATTTGCTAATTCATCGTCTTCAATATCAATATTTATTGTAGCTTGTACATCTACCCGGCTTTTGTTCCAGGTTTCAATGATAATCTCAGCATTATTGGCATTTAAATGCACTTCTACATCCTTACTGACATTAAAACTTTCGGTGTAAGTTTTGCTTTTTTGTGCATATCCGGAGAGGACAAACAGCAGGCATAAACTAAACTTGATAAACATTGTTTTGATTTTCATTTTGTTTTTGTTTTAAATTATTCAACTTTTGTTTTAGATCCTGAAGCAATTCTAATCTAAGTTGTAAGTTGTCTATCATGGCATTGATGATGTCTTCAGTGACTCCATATTCATTCAGGTCTTTTTCTAAATCATCGTAAGCCTTATTAATATTTTTAAGTTCTTCCAGGTAAGAATTTACCATAGCCTCGTGCTCTTCTGTAGTTTCTAGTGTGGCCAATTCTACTTTTATAGAGGTGAGGTAATAGTTCTCTACGGTTTGAAGTTCTGGTGAGATGTCGCCAAGTTTTATTTTCTGAGCTTCAACCACTTGCTGTTGAGGGGTTTCTTTTGTACCTATAAAATCCTGGTTAAGCACAAATACTGTACTTAAAATAGCGACAATAGCCACAGCTACCATTTTGTAAATGGTACTGTAATCCTGTTTTGGCGCTTTGCCGAAGGCGCTGTCTAAACGGTTTTCAAATTTCTGTTCGTGCCCTTTAGACATTTTATAAGACTGAGAATCGTACTCAAAATCTTTACGCAAATCTTTCATGTCTCAATGTTTTAAGTTGTTCTTTCAATAATTTTTTTCCCCGGTGTAATTGTATTCTGGAATTGTTGGCTTTTATATTTAAAATTTCACCGATTTCATCGTGGTCATAGCCTTCCATCAAATACAATTTTAAAATTGTAGCATATTTTTCAGGTAATTTTTCAATACATGTTTTGATATCTTCAGTTGAAATATGCTCCTCAACCTCCCATGACTGGTTTTGCTCTTCAGCAACTTCTAAGGTGTGATTTTCTAAATCTTCGTGATACTTCAACTGTCTGTAATAATCTATACTTTGGTTAATGACAATACGTTTGAGCCAGGCGCCAAAAGTACTTTCCCCATCGTAATGTTCAATATTTTTAAAGGCTTTAATAAAAGCTTCCTGCACAGCATCTTCTGCCATATCTTTTTGTTTGAGGTAACGCATGGCTACACACAACATCCCATCACAATATTTATTGTAAAGCTTAAGCTGTGCTTTACGCTTTCCTTTTTTACAGTCTTCTACGAGATTTGTTTTAAACACGCCGGCAGTGTTTGGTTAATTAAACTAAAATTGCTTCACACTAAATACGAGTCAAAATTCATAGTGTTACAAACTTTATGTTTTTTCTATAAAATTTTCATGAATATAGGTTTAATTTTGCACTTTGATAGTTTTGCTGAGTTGACTTGAAGCACTATTTTCCTCCTTTTGTCGAAAAAAGTCGATGTGACAAGATTTTAAAGTTAAATCGTCTACTTATAAGAAAAATACCCGATTTACCGGTAAGGCTAAGAAATTAAAAATTATGAAAATGAGAACATGTCCTAATTGTAATTATCAATATTCTAGATTAGAATACGTTAAGGACGTATTTTTTATGACCATCAGGACTGATATAGAATGTAAGAATTGTAACCAAAATTTTACCATAGAATTATCTCGTAGAATTATTCTGGCTTTTGCATTTGGTTTTTGGTTGATCCTTGTAAATACTGCAAGAACATCGTTAGACATGAACAACTTTTTATGGATGATTTTGATCGTTTTTATATTAACGGGAGGATTGTTTATATTCACCTTTGATAATTTTAATAAGGTTGATGACTGATTGAGGAAGAATCTAATAATATATTTTATGTTCAAAACAAGTCACAATCTGATTTATTTTTGCATTTTAATTCACTAGTGTCCACTAAAACTTAATTAAAATACTTCTTAGCCTTTTATATTTGTGGCTTAACAAGCTTTTTTGGATGGTGACGATTTCAATTAACTAAGTTAGCTAATTAAATTTAGTTAGCTATGA
>Ga0209931_1000153_pt1 | contig 39045 bp, 34 predicted proteins | sample SalPonR1_B_D1_MG_FD_185697 | JGI IMG/M metagenome (GOLD analysis project Ga0209931, IMG submission 185697) | Salt pond soil microbial communities from South San Francisco under conditions of wetland restoration - Salt Pond MetaG R1_B_D1_MG... ...
CGAACTACCCAGGCAATACCTTTGGTTAGAGTCCATAATTCTTCATCGTTTTCTGTATCGTTCTCAAAGCGCAAAAGTTCTTGATAAATCACATCCATTAAAATGCCGTAGATATCGTTTTGTTTTTGTTCATAAGCGGCATTTCCAATCCTAACCGGTCTGGAATTTTGATACCCGCTCAAATGGTCAAGCACATGCTCGGTTAATTTTTTTTCCTTATTAATCCCGTACATGATTTGCAGCTTTTCGTTTTTGTCCGGAATTAAATCTACCACAAATTGGAGATAGCGTTTTGCCATACGGGTATGGCCTAATTTTGAAACTACACTCACTACCATTGAGGCATCCCGAATCCAACAAAACCTATAGTCCCAATTTCTAACTTCACCTATGGTTTCTGGTAGGGATGTCGTGGCAGCGGCAAGGATCGCCCCGCTTTTATCGTAACTCAATAGCTTAAGCGTCATCGCACTTCTAATAATTTCAGCATTAAAATGTTTAAAATTAGGAGTTTTATCACACCAATTCAACCAATATACACGCGTTCTTTGATATTCTAGGGAGACGTAATTTAAATCTGGAACATCTATTTTTTCGTTGTATGACAGTAAGAAAAACGCGTCTTGAGTCAATTTTATTTCTGTACCATTAACAATAGTTTGGTGGTCCAGATTTGAATATAAAAACATGGTGTCAAAATGCTTGTTATCCTCAACCAAACTTACAATAAATCTGTCTTTTAGATATTTTAGGGTTTTGCTTTTAGCATATTCTAATTTAGGTTCAAAATCTACTTTCAGCTTGGGTGTTCCCTTTTTTATTCTTAAAAATCGTATAATTTCCGGAGGTGCATGAAAGTTCATGTCATTTTTATGATAGCGGGGCAAAAAGTCTAATACTTCAAATGCAGCCTCATCGCTTTCAAAAGTTGTCCTTAAAATGCAAGTTTTTTTGACATATTCCTGAGAAATGCTATAACTATCATCAACGGTAAATCCAAAATGGCCGCCCTTGTTTTTGTCTAGAATTTTAGCAAAGACCGATGCGGAATCAAATTCGGGTAGACAGCACCAGTCTATTGATGCATTTTTTGAGACTAAAGCCGCTGAGCGACAGTTGCCTATTATCCCATAATCAAGATTATTCATAAAATATGTTTAGAGTAAAGGCTAAATGAAATACTTTTTTTATTTTAATACAAATTTTTCGCATAAAATCACAAAATATTATGAGTAAAACTATAATTGTTTCAAACAGACTACCACTTCAAGTTCAAACCGATGGAGAAAATATAAGTGTTACGCCTAGTGTAGGCGGGCTTGCAACAGGTATGAAGTCTGTGCATCGTGATAGTAATGGCGTTTGGGTAGGCTGGTCAGGCCTTACCGATGAGGAAATCAATCCCGAAATGCAAAAAACAGTCGATCAGGCCGTTCAAAAAGAACAGTGTGTCGGCGTCAATTTGACTGAAGATGATATTCAAAATTACTATTATGGTTTCAGTAATCGCACACTTTGGCCTTTATTTCATTATTTTTTAGAATATACCGAATTTGAAAAAGAAGCTTGGGAAAGTTACAAAAGCGTTAATGAAAAATTTGCCAAAGTGGTCATCGATCAAATAGAAGAAGGGGATAAAGTCTGGATTCACGATTATCAGCTCTTATTATTGCCACAATTGATTAAGGCGGCCAAACCTGATGTGCCGATAGGCTTTTTTCTTCACATCCCGTTTCCATCTTATGAGATTTTTAGAACCTTTCCTAAACGTAAAGAAATTTTATATGGTATGCTGGGCTCCGATTTAATTGGGTTCCATACTTATGATTACGAACGTCATTTTTTAAGTTCGGTAAAAAGAATTGCCAATGAGGAAGTGAAATTCAATAAGGTAAACCACGACAACCGCATCATTAAAGTCGATTCCTTTCCTATGGGGATTGATTATAAAAAATTTGAAAATGCCGCCAAGAACAACCAAAAACAAAGCAAAAGGCAAAAAAGTGAAGTTCAACGCCGATTGGATGAGCACCTCAATGAGAGTGGTTCAGCTAAAATGGTCCTCTCCATAGACAGATTAGATTACACTAAAGGCATCCCAAATCGTATTCGGGCTTTTGAATATTTCTTAAACAAGTATCCGGAATACAAAGAAAAAATCCGCTTAATCATGCTGGCTGTGCCATCGCGTTCTCAAGTCCCACAGTACCAAAAGTTAAAGCGCGAAACCGATGAATTGGTAGGCCGTATTAACGGGCAGTTTTCTACAGTGAGCTGGACACCAATATGGTATTTTTTTAGAACCATGCCATTCGAAAACCTGATTGATTTATATACCTCATCAGATGTGGCGCTGATTACTCCGGTTAGAGACGGCATGAATTTGGTTGCTAAGGAATACGTGGCGACTCGCACTCAACAAGACGGCGTTTTAGTGTTGAGTGAAATGACAGGTGCCTCTAAGGAAATGGGGGAAGCCCTACAAATCAATCCTTTTAATTTTGAAGAAATAGCCGATACGCTCAAGCAAGCTTTAGAAATGCCTAAAACCGAGCAAAAGTCCCGCATGTCGAGTTTACAGAAACGCCTTTCCAGATACAGTGTAGAGCGTTGGGCGGGTGAATTTATGACGGCATTAGATACATCTCAGAATGTAAGCCAATATATTCAAGCTGAGCGACTTAATCAAAATCATCAGGACAAGATTTTAAAATCAGTTGAAAATTCTAAATCTACCATCATATTTTTGGGATATAACGGCACTTTGGTAAATTATACAGACAAAACCGAAGATAAAGCACCGGACAAAGTTCTTTATCAAATATTGTCTAAAGTTTCTCAAAGGCCCAATGTTGAAATATGCATCACAAGTTGCAGTGAAAATGAAGACCTTCAAAAATGGTTTGCCGACACCGATTACAGACTGATTTCAGACCATGGCGCTTTTTACCGTAAGCATAATATATGGACAGAGCTGGAAGCTTTAAAAACCGACTGGATGGCCGATGTGATCCCGGTTTTGGAAAACTTTGTAGACAGGACCCCCGGTTCTTATCTGGATGTCAACCGATTTTCACTGGCATGGCATTATGGAGACGCCGATATAGAAATGGGCGAAAAACGGGTGACAGAAATCAATACCGTTTTGACAAGCCTGACTTCAAACACAGATTTATCGGTTTTTCACGGTAAAGAAGTTGTAGAAGTCAAAAGCACAAAAGTCAGCAAGGGCTATGCTGCTTTGCAGGTCCTTAAAGAAAAAACCTTTGATAACATCATAGCTATTGGCGATGACTGGACAGATGAATATATGTTTGAAGATTTACCAGACGAGGCGCACAGCATTAAGGTCGGTATTAGAAAAACCAATGCCAAATTTTTTGTAAAACGCGTAGAAGAGGTAAGAGCGTTTTTGGAGCATTTGGGTACATAATTGAATTGTAGAAATTCAACTCATGATGTGCTATACTACACAAAATTAATATTGTAAGAGTTTAACAAATGACATCTTAAATTTTAAGCTATACTATAAAATAGACGCTAACATGAAAATTACTATTGAATAATTAAGAGAAATAAGCGACAATGTAGAAATGAGTTATGCTAGTTTTTTGCAACAAAAAACCGGTGAAATAGAATCCTACCCCGATAATCTGGACCTTATGCATGATGAGGATAATTTGTTTCAGGAAATTATAGACAAAGTGGAAGACGATTTTGAACATCATATAGCGTTTAGCCCTATGCCTTCGAGAGAAGCTTATCAGGTGATGGTCGATTTTAAAGAAATTGTAAACGATGAGCGCATGTTGGGTAAAATTGAACTTGCTTTAGAGTGGAAAAAGCCTTTTAGTAATTTTAAAAATTTGATTGAAACCTCAGCATACCGACAAGCCTGGTTTGATTTTAAAAGGGCTGAAAAATGAAAAGTGGGTAAAGGAACAATTGAAATTAGAAGGCTATGATATTTAATACTAAAATAGTAGCCCCCTAGTTTTACTAAATTATTAAAATTAGAGTTTTAAATCGACTATAATAGCAGGTTTAGATTGAGAATATAATATTTTGCACCTTTTTTGTGGATTAATTTTTAATTAAAAATTAATGTAACATTGCTTTTATTGAATATTCCTTATTTTTAAATTTTGTAACTTTGTACATTTAAAATACCAATTATGGACAATACCGCAGTAGAACAAAAAGAACTATCATTTGAAGAATTTCAACAGCAAGTTATTGAAGATTATAAGGTTGCTGTTACCAGTAGAGAATGTAGTCTTTTAGGGAGACGTGAGGTGCTTACGGGGAAGGCCAAATTTGGTATTTTTGGAGATGGCAAGGAAGTTGCACAAATTGCGTGGGCCAAAGCCTTTAAGGAGGGTGATTGGCGATCAGGATATTACCGCGATCAGACCTTTATGATGGCGATTGGCGATTTGACTATAGAGCAATTTTTTGCGGGCTTGTATGCCAATACAAATATTAAAGAAGAACCCATGTCTGCGGGACGACAGATGGGAGGCCACTTTATGTCGCATAGTTTAGACGAGAATGGCCAATGGAAAAATTTAACCAAACAAAAGAACTCGAGCCCCGATATTTCACCTACTGCCGGACAAATGCCGAGACTGCTTGGCTTGGCGCAGGCCTCTAAAGTCTTTCGCGCTGAAAAAAATATAGATGCTGAAAAATTTTCAGTTGACGGTAATGAAATAGCTTGGGGCACAATAGGTAATGCCAGTACATCCGAAGGCTTGTTTTGGGAAACTTTTAATGCTGGCGGCGTTCTGCAGGTGCCTATGGTGATAAGTGTTTGGGACGATGATTATGGCATCTCCGTCCCTGCAAGATACCAAACCACCAAAGAAAATATCTCTGAAATTCTTAAGGGTTTTCAGAAAGATGAAGATACCAACGGCTATGAAATTATTAAAGTAAAAGGCTGGGATTATGTAGAACTTATAGAAGCTTATCAAAAAGCTGAAGGCATAGCAAGAGAACATCATGTGCCTGTACTTATTCACGTTATTGAAATGACGCAACCTCAGGGGCATTCCACATCAGGCTCACACGAACGCTATAAAACTGAAGAACGATTAGCCTGGGAAAAAGAATACGATTGCAATCTCCAGATGAGAAATTGGATGCTATCAAACAATATTGCAACCGAAGAAGATTTAAATCAGTTAGAGAAAGATATTAAGAAGCAAGTTCGTCATGGTAAACAAGCCGCTTGGAAAGCTTTTGGTGAGCAGGCAAAATCTGAAAGTAAAACACTTATAAACATTTTAGAATCTGTAGCAAATCACTCAGAAAATGCCGCATTCATCAAGCCTTTAATAAACGGATTAAAATCCAATGACGAACCCTTAAAAAGTATAGTATTAGCAACAGCCAGAAGAGCATTAAGATATACGAGGCATGAAGATTTTACGGCAAAGCATAGCCTTATAGAGTGGATTAGAGATTTTGTAAAGCGTATTAAACCGGATTACAGCAGTCACCTCAACAGCGAATCTCAATGGAAAGCAATAAATATTAAACCCTTAAAACCTGACTATGCTGATGATGCTAAATTGGTTGATGGACGTATCATTTTAAGAGATAACTTCGATAAAATCCTTGAAACTAAACCTGAAACCTTAATATTTGGAGAAGATTCAGGAAACATTGGAGATGTTAACCAAGGCCTTGAAGGGCTTCAAAAAAAGTACGGAGAGACAAGGGTGTGCGATACCGGTATTCGTGAAGCTACTATTCTTGGACAAGGTATAGGAATGGCTTTAAGAGGCTTGCGCCCAATTGCAGAAATTCAATATTTAGATTATTTGCTGTATGGCCTTCAAATCATGAGTGATGATTTGGCAACAATACACTACCGTTCCAAAGGAAAACACAAAGCACCTCTTATAGTGAGAACTCGTGGTCACCGGTTAGAAGGCATTTGGCATACAGGTTCACCTATGGGAGGTATTCTCAATTTAATTCGTGGTATCAATGTCCTTGTGCCAAGAAATATGACGCAAGCTGCAGGTTTTTATAATGCTGTTTTAGAAAGTGATGAGCCTGCATTAATCGTAGAATGCTTGAACGGCTACCGATTAAAGGAAAAAATGCCTAACAACTTAGGGCAATTTAAAACACCAATAGGAGTGACCGAAACCCTTATGGAAGGAAATGATATCACCATAGTTTCTTATGGTTCAACGCTGAGATTAGCGCAGCAGGCTGCTGAAGAACTACAGGAAGTCGACATTGATGCAGAAATTATAGATGTACAATCTTTGTTGCCTTTTGATTTACACCACGATATTGTAAAGAGTGTTCAAAAAACAAATCGCCTGTTGGTTGTAGACGAAGATGTGCCTGGTGGGGCGTCTGCATTTATTTTACAGCATATAGTTGAAAAACAAAATGCCTACCAGTACCTGGATAGTCAACCGCAGACCCTTACAGCAAAAGCACATAGAGGCGCTTACGGTACTGACGGTGATTATTTCTCAAAACCATCAGTAGAGGATATAGTTGAAAAAGTTTATGGCATCATGCACGAATTCAATCCCGAAAAATATCCGAAGCTTTATTAAAATTGATAAAGCAGACATTGTGTTTACCTATTAAAATTGAAGTATTAGAACTACAGAAAATCAAATAAACGTCTCATCGAGTGAATTTGAAATATAAGAGATATTTCAATTTTCAGTCGAGATGTTCTAACAAGCTCTTAAAATATCAGTTAACATGCTAAACTACTTTTCATCAAAATTTACCCTCGGTATCCTAGGTGGTGGTCAGCTGGGAAAGATGATGTTGTATGACACCCGCAAATACGACATCCGAACAAAGGTTTTGGACCCCAGTGCTGAAGCCCCTTGCAGAATTGCCTGCAATACATTTGTACAGGGTGATTTGATGGACTATAAAACGGTTTTAGATTTTGCTCAAGATGTAGATGTACTGACCATTGAAATTGAAAACGTTAATGTTGAAGCCTTGGAAAAGCTGGAAAATGATGGAAAGATAGTTTATCCTTCTGCCAAAACTTTAAAAATCATAAGAGATAAAGGGACTCAGAAAACGTTCTACAAAAACAATAATATTGCAACGTCTCCATTTAAGTGCTACAACACCAAAGCAGAGCTGGAAGCTGATTATAAAACAAATCAATTTCAATTACCTATCGTTTGGAAAAGTCAAACCGGCGGTTACGACGGCCGCGGCGTAAGCATCTTAAAAAGTGAAACTGATATAGAAACCTTGCCTGATACGCCTTGTTTACTTGAAGAAAAAGTAAATTTTAAGAATGAACTGGCAGTGATTGTTACTCGCTCGGTGAGTGGTGATATCAAAACTTACCCTGTAGTTGAAATGGAATTTCATCCTATCGCAAACCAGGTAGAATACGTCATTTGTCCGGCAAGAATTTCAGACGAAGTATCTCAAAAAGCCCAAGAAGTTGCCCGAAAGGTATCTGAAGCTTACCAGCATGTTGGACTACTGGCTGTTGAATTATTTCAAACCCAAGACGATGAAATTCTTGTAAATGAAGTTGCACCAAGACCGCACAATTCAGGTCACTACAGTATTGAAGGTGCTTATACCAATCAGTTTGAGCAACATATCCGGGCGATTTTAGATTTACCTCTCGGAGCAACTGACTCCAAAGTGGGTGCGGTAATGGTCAATCTGGTTGGTGATGAAAACCATGAAGGTGATGTCTATTACGAAAATATAGATAAGATCATGGGTTTAAAAGGAGTCACGCCACATATCTATGGCAAGGCTCAAACCCGACCATTCCGAAAAATGGGGCATGTGACTATTGTAGATAAGGATTTAAGCAAGGCTCGAGAAATCGCTGAACAGGTAAAGGGCTTGATAAAGGTAATTTCAAGATAGAATGATCATGGTGTGAAGTTGAATTTTTTATAGTTCTAAATAAATTTAAGAATAATAGCTTAATTCCCTTAATGTCTTAATGTTGAAAAATAAAGTAGTGCAATTCTAGCGGAAAGATTTTATCACAAAAGGCTCGAAGTTTACCACCAAGTTCACTACGCGGTTACGCTTAAATCAAATGTTTTAGTCCTTTAGTGTTGAATATATCTTACAAGGTGTTTAGCCGTATAACAATTTTAACCGCAAGGGGCGCAATGGTTTACACAAGGTTCGCTAGGGTGGTGGTTTGCGTATGCGTTGAATATCTTAATGTCTTGATGTTTAAAATATAAAGTAGTGCACTTTAGTGATATAATTATCATAACCGTCGGGTCGAAATGTTTACGTATGGCTCGCTAGACTATGTTATACTTTTGAGTTAAACTTTTCAATTTTCAAAATATAAAAACTCACTCTTTTACCCATTCTAAAAACAATTCCTCTAAAGCATAAGCCTGTTGTAATCCACGTTTTCGGTTATACCTGGCAAAGAAATACAAGGCAATCCATAGTATACCTATACCGGCCATAAGATAAATATAAAGCGCATAAGATTCATCAAGTATCGATTTGGTATACGCCATGATGGCAAACCCAATAAACAGGCCTGCTAGTATAAAATGCATAAACATAAACATGGTCCAGTAGGCAGAATTCGGACTGTAAAGACCTTTAATCAGTAGTTTGTCGGGTTGGTCATAGTCTTCTTCAACCATTTCTAAATGAAGATGAGGTGTGTAAACCTTTTCCTGAGATTTGTGGTAATGTATCCAAATATGCTCACCGGATAACTTAATTCTGAATTTAGATTTATAAACTGTCTTATAGTTTTTGATACGCTTCTTTAAAACAGCTTTATCCAAATCCGTATAGTGCCTGAATCGTGGCCGCAGCGAAATGGGTTTATCTATATCCATGGATTAAAACAACGGTTTGGTTTAAAATATAAAAGTAATCAAATAATGGAAAATATCTTTCATCTTTTTTGCGCTTATATAAGGAGTTGATTATCAGATTAAAATAGTTTTGGCATCGTTCTTGTTAATTAAAGCTTAAAGTAATCCGGATACTTTTAGCGCTTAAATAGGGCATCCTGCCTATTAATAAACTATTGTCTAAACTGAAAAGATTAACATCATGCAAATAAAAAAGCATCCCCATAAAAATTTAAATAAAAACAGAATCCTATATTTTCAAATCGGACTCGCTTTAGTTCTTCTCATATCATTCATTTCCATAGAATGGAAAAGTTATGGTAAAACACCTAAGCCCGAATTAGTTGAGGTTGATATAGATTATATAGATGAGCCAATTAGTATTCATCTACCCGTAAAAGACCCCAAACCTATAGAAGAAAGGAAAACAAAGAATTTAAAAAAAGATCCATTACCTGATAAGAAAAATGATAAACCCGATGAAATTTTAAACAACCCTAAGCCGGAGTCTACGTCAGATCCGGATCAAATCCTTTCTGAAATAGAGCCACCTATCCCTGCTCCGATTGCTGATGTACCTTCAGTGAGTGTTGAAGAATTTCCTGTTTTTCCGGGATGTGAAATTTTCAATGGAAGGGAGGACAGGAAAACTTGTATGAGTAAAAAGATCTATAAGCTCATAGGAAAACATTTTGATAGAGGCATTGCTAACGATCTAAATCTTAAAGGGCTGCAAAAGATCTATACGACCTTTAGAGTGTCTCATACCGGAGAAGTAATTTTCATAGAAGCAAGAGCTCCACATCCTGAACTGCAAAAAGAAGCTGAAAGGATCATTTTAAAAATTCCCGATATGTCACCTGGAAAAATGGGCGGAAAGCCGGTAAATGTCCTCTTTAGTATTCCAATTAATTTTAAAATCAATTAAAAAAAGTGCTTATTAAAAAAAATCCTCTTGGCTTTGCTTTGAAGATAGTTCGTTTCAAAACATTATTTATTATCATAATTTAACAAACCTATGTAACCTATGTAACACTTAAGTATTTCTACGTCTGTTATCTTTGAAAAAAAGCAATATGGACGTTGAAATTTTATCTCGAATTCAATTTGCTTTTACTGTTGCCTTCCATTATATATATCCACCTCTAAGTATTGGAATCGGTTTGATTATGGTTGTTTTCGAAAGCCTTTTCCTAAAAACCAAAAAGAAAGAATACGAAGTTTTAGCAAAATTCTGGACCAAAATATTTGCCATTACGTTTGGTATTGGCGTAGTCACCGGAATTGTTATGGAATTTGAGTTCGGGACCAACTGGGCCACTTATTCCAGATATGTTGGAGATATTTTTGGTAGTGCGCTGGCCGCAGAAGGTATTTTTGCTTTTGCTTTGGAAAGCAGCGCTCTAGGCGTATTACTCTTTGGTTGGAACCGGGTAAAACCCTGGGTACATTTAACGGCGACCTGGGGCGTATTTTTGGGTTCTATGTTTTCTGCAGTCTGGATAGTTGTAGCAAACTCCTGGCAACAAACCCCGGCAGGCTATCATATTGTAGGTGAGGGCATGCAGGCCAGGGCAGAAATTGTAGATTTTTGGGCGATGGTTTTTAACCCTTCATCGGTAGACCGGTTGACTCATGTTTGGCTTGGCGCTTTCCTGGCAGGTACGTTTTTAATCTTAAGTGTTCATGCCTATTACATTTTAAAGGGTCGTTATGTTACTCTATCCAAAAAAGCATTTAAAATCACCTTGGTTGTGGCCGCAGTTTGTGCTTTAGCCCAATTATTTACAGGTCATCAGTCAGCAGAAGGTGTTTCTGAAAATCAACCGGCAAAGTTGGCTGCCATGGAAGGCCATTTTGAAGAATCAGCCTCGGCGGATTTATACCTATTTGGCTGGGTTGACAAACAAAACCAAAAGGTGACAGGCTTAAAAATAACTGGTGGTTTATCATTTATGCTATATCAGGATTTTGATGAAACGGTGACAGGCCTTAATGCTTTTCCAAAAGAAGACCGCCCAACACAGATTAACGCTATATTTCAGTTTTATCATGTGATGGTTGCTATAGGCATGTTTTTGATTGCTCTAAGCCTGTTTGGTTTATGGCAATGGAGGCGAGGCAAATTATTTGAAAAAAAGTGGCTCCTTTGGACTTTCGTATTCACAGCAATACTTCCTCAAATTGCTAACCAGTTTGGATGGTTTACCGCAGAAATGGGGCGACAGCCTTGGGTAGTTTACGGGTTATTAAGAACTTCAGATGCCTTGTCTAAAAGTGTTCAGGCCAATCAGGTATTATTTTCGCTCATACTGTTCTTTATCGTGTATTTGGTGCTTTTCCTGCTTTTTGTTTACCTCATGAATAAGAAGATCAAAAAAGGGCCAAATTCAGATATAGATTTCGACCAGGGTAGCCTAAATAAAGAAATAGCTGAAGTGGTTACAGAGTAAAATATGAATTATGGAAACATTTTTAGGTTTAGATTACCCCACGTGGTGGTTTTTGATTGTAGGTGGCCTTTTTTCAGGATACGCCATTTTAGATGGTTTTGATTTTGGAGCAGGCGCCTGGCATATGTTTTTCAGAAAGAATACGAGCAGAGAAACGGCCTTGAAAGCCATAGACCCCACCTGGCACGGTAACGAAGTATGGCTTGTGATTGGCGGCGGAACTCTTTTTGCAGGTTTTCCGGTGTTTTATGGCACCTTATTTTCCGCCATGTACACGCCTTTTATATTATTTTTATTATTCATTATTTTTAGAGGCATATCCATTAAGTTTAGAAATATGGAAGATATGGCCTGGTGGCGAAAACTATGGGACTGGAGTTATTCTATTTCCAGTATCATGTTGGCTTTTTTATTGGGTGTGGTTTTGGGAAATATCTTGAATGGAATGCCATTAGATAGCAATTATGAATATGTTGGTCGTGGTTTCTTTGAATTTTTAAATCCCTTTTCAATACTCGTGGGTGTGACAAGTTTGGCTTTATTTATGATGCACGGCGCTATTTATTTACTTTTAAAAACTGAAGGAAAACTCTACGACAGAATCCAGGGATTCTTAAAGATTGGTATGGCCTTTTTTATTGTGTCTTACATTATTACAACGGCTTATGGTTTGTTTTATTTGGACCACCTGTTGGTTGTATTTGAAGAAAATACCCTTTTATTTGTTGTTCCGTTATTGGTATTTTTAAGTATAGCAAACGTTCCAAGGTTGGCCAGTAAAAAGCAATACGGCTGGGCGTTTATTTTTACAAGCATAACCATCGCTTTATTACTGGTTATTGTGGCTTTTGAATTATATCCACGTCTGCTCTTGTCAAATCCCGACGCAGAACATAGCATCACAATATATAATGCTGCAGCCTCTATCAAAACCTTGAAAATTATGATGGGCTTCGTTGCCGTTGGTGGGCCTTTGGTTTTGTTGTATAGTTATTTTGTTTATAAAACCTTTTGGGGTAAGGTTAAGCTGGACGACGAAGGTTATTAAGCTCTGTAACATATGTTACGGATAAGGTTTGCCTAATGCTTTACATTTGTTAAAATTAAGTTATCATGTCTAAAATTGTCGTCTTAGGTGCCGGTATTTCCGGCCACGTAGCTGCCTGTCATTTGAGAAGAAAGCTATCGAAGGACCATCAGGTTGTTGTGGTATCTCCCAACTCTAATTACCAGTGGATACCCTCTAACATTTGGGTGGGAATTGGTAGAATGCCTTCAAAGAAAATTTTATTCCCTTTAAGGCCACTTTACAAGAAAAAGAAAATTGATTTTATTCAGGCGAAAGCGAAAACCTTTTATCCCGAGGGAAATTCAACTGAACACAAACCTTTTGTTGAAGTAGAATACGTCAATAACAACAGCCCAAGGAAGACTTCAAAAGTGACTTACGATTATCTTATTAATGCAACCGGGCCAAGATTAAATTTTGAAGCAACTGAAGGTTTAATTCCCGGTAAAAACAAATGTACTTCTGTTTGTACTTACGGTCATGCCGAACACGCCTGGGAAGAGCTTGAACACTTGATTGATCTGATGAAAAAAGGAGAGGAGGTTAAAATATTAATAGGAACCGGACACGCCAAATCTACCTGTCAGGGTGCAGCGTTTGAATATATTTTAAATGTTGAAAAAGAATTGCGACGTCATGGTGTTAGGGATAAAGCTAAAATCACTTGGATTTCAAATGAATACGAACTCGGTGACTTTGGAATGGATGGCATGCTGCTAAGTTATGGTTCTAACATCATGAAATCTAAGGATATGGTGGAGATGATATTTGAAGACCGAGGCATAGATTGGATTATTGAAGCTGGTGTCAATAAAGTTGAAGATGGTATAGTGCACTACGAAAATCTTGATGGCGAGCATAAAACTGAAGCCTTTGATTTTGCCATGTTAATACCATCATTTTCGGGTCACGGCTTTAAAGCTTTTAATAAAAAGGATCAGGATATTACAGACAAATTGTTTAAAGGCTTTATGATTGTAGATGCCGATTATACCACAAAACCTTACGAAGAATGGACGGTACAGGACTGGCCGGAAACCTATCAAAACCCTTCGTATTCAAACATATTTGCTCCGGGTATTGCTTTTGCACCGCCACATGCCATATCAAAACCAAGACAAAGTAAAAATGGAACCCCAATTTTTCCGGCACCACCCCGAACGGGCATGCCTTCCGGAATTACCGCAAAGCTGGTAGCAGATAATATCATCGATAGTATAAAAAACAAGTCTTCAGAAATACAGCATAAAGGCTCGTTGGGTAATATGGGCGCCGCCTGTATAGCTTCTGCGGGTTACGGCCTTTCTTCAGGAAGTGGTATTAGTATCACCACCTATCCTATCGTTCCAGATTTTGTGAAATACCCCAAAACTTACGGGAGGAAATTAGGTAAAACCTTTGCCACCATTGGTCTGGCCGGGCATTGGTTAAAGCTATTACTTCACCATGCTTTTATTTATAAGGCAAAAATGAAACCATTCTGGTGGTTAATCCCAGAATAAAATTAGAAATTATGAAAACCACACGTATATCAAAACGGCAAAAATTTGTCATGCAAAATCCGATCATTCAATTCTTTAAGTTTGTTTACATTAGCTTAAAAGTAATGATAATAGTCGCCGGCGGTCATGGAGGCACTCGAATGAAAACTAAATAGATTTTAACGGAAATACAATTTTTAAACTTATCTTTATTAAATTGCACCATATTAGTTAAACCTATGATATGGCAGTTAAAATTTCGGGCGTAGGCTCTTATATACCAAAGGTCGTTAGAAAAAACGAAGATTTTTTAAACCATAAATTTTATACCGAAACCGGTGAAGGTTATGATGAACATCCGGAAGTCATCATCAAAAAATTTGAACAAATTACGGGCATTAAAGAAAGGCGATATGTGAGTGAAGATCTCAATGTTTCCAATATTGCTGCTCTGGCAGCTAAAAATGCGATAAGAGATGCTGATATAGATCCTGAAACTTTAGATTATATCATTGTGGCCCATAATTTTGGTGATGTAAAACACGGCACAACCCAAACCGATATTTTACCGAGCATTGGGTCTCGTGTCAAACATTTTTTAAAAATCAAAAACCCCAAAACCGTAGCTTATGATATGATATTTGGCTGTCCCGGCTGGTTAGAAAGCAGTATACAGGCTAAGGCGTTTATAGAAAGTGGTATTGCAAAAAGATGCTTAGTGATAGGGGCTGAAACCTTATCTCGTGTGGTTGACTCTCATGACAGAGACAGCATGATTTATTCCGATGGCGCAGGTGCGACCATTTATGAAAAAACAGAGGATGACCACTCCGGGATTTTATCTCACGAGTCGGCCACATTTACGGAAAACGAATCCCATTTTATATTTTTTGGTGAGACCAATAAGGCTAATGTAAGCGACACCACGGGCTACATCAAAATGTACGGGAGAAAAATATACAATTTTGCCTTATCTAATGTGCCCAGAGCCATGAAGTCTTGTTTTGATCAATCTGGAAAGGATATCAAAAAGTTAAAAAAAATCTTCATCCATCAAGCAAACGAAAAAATGGACGAAGCTATTGTTCAAAGGTTTTATAAGCTTTATGGCTTAGAAATGCCTGAAAAAGTCATGCCGATGAGTATAGATAAACTTGGCAACAGCAGTGTGGCTACCATCCCTACCTTATACGATTTATTTTTAAATGGACATTTTGAAGGCCAAAGTTTAAATGAAGGTGATATCATCATGTTTGCCAGTGTAGGCGCGGGTATGAACGTTAATGCCATGACTTATCAGGTATAGTCATGTATAAAGTTTATCCTGAAAAGCGGTACAACATTACGCTTCATTTTCTTAAACAAGTTCAGCCGGCTCCCAAGCATATTTTAGATTTGGGTGTTCAAAATCCTTTTTCTGAAATCATGATGAAAGAGGGTTACAAGGTTGAAAATACACAAGGAGAAGATTTAGACCTTAATTTTTCAGCAGTTGAAGAATGCAAAGCAGAAGTGATTACAGCCTTTGAAATATTTGAACACCTTACCGCCCCTTACAATGTGTTAAAAGCCATAAAAGCCGAACATCTCGTAGCTAGTGTTCCACTCAATTTATGGTTTGCAAAAGCTTACAAAAGCAAAATCGATAAATGGGACAGGCACTACCATGAGTTTGAGGACTGGCAGTTTGACTGGCTGTTGGAAAAATCAGGTTGGAATATAAGAAAAAGAGAAAAATTTACCAATCCGGTCAATAAAATTTGGATTCGACCAATTTTGCGTTATTTTACACCGAGATACTACTTGGTTTATGCGACAAGAAAATAAAAAGCTAAAATTTGCTGTAATTATACCTGCTTTTAATGAAGAGGATTTTATCGGACGTTGTTTAAACTCTTTGCTTCATCAAACGCTTTTACCTTCCAAAATACTTATAGTGGATGACGGATCTACTGATAAAACACCCCATATAACTCAGGAGTTTTCTGAAAGCTCTAACCGTATTAAAATTGTAACATCAAAACCTATTGCTGTACATCAGCCCGGAGCTAAAATCATAAAGGCCTTCAACAGGGGGTTAAGGCAATTAGATATAAATGATTATGATGTGGTTTGTAAATTTGATGCAGACCTGGAGTTTCCAAATAATTACATTGAAAAATTAAATAATCTATTTATACAAAACCCAAAGCAGGGTTTATGCGGAGGTATATGTATGATAGAACAAAACGGGACATGGAAAAGTGAAAATATTACAAACTCAGATCACGTTCGAGGTGCTTTAAAGGCCTACAGGGTATCTGCCTTTAAGGCTATTTTAGGACTAAAAGCACAAATGGGCTGGGACACGGCTGACGAATTTAAACTGCGTTACAGAAACTGGCAGATTTATGTTGATAAAAGTTTAAAGGTAAAACATCTTAAACCTACGGCAACTGCCTATCAAGACAGTTACTTCAAAAAGCAAGGTGAAGTCTTTTATGCTTTGCGGTATGGCTTTTTACTCACCTTTATAGCCGCTTTAAAAATAGCTTCAATACGAAATAAATGGTCTAAAGTAAATTTGGTTTTAAAATCATATAAAAGTTCTAAAGCCAAACAAATCAGGTTTTTGTTAAATCAAGAGGAAGGTCGATTTCTAAGACAATACCGTTGGAAACAAATTTGGCGTAAATATATGCCATAAAAAAAACCGCCTGATAGTTTCAGACGGCTTTTGAAATATCAAAATATGAAGATGCTTTAGCCTAAGGCCACTCGTTTAAAACCTACAATTTCCACATCGCCAAAACTTTTAGCATATTGAGCAACAGAGGTTTTGTTGTCTTTAATAAACATTTGATTCACCAAGGTATTGTCTTTAAAGAAACGCCTTAATTTGCCTTGTGCAATTTTGTCCAACATGGCTTCGGGTTTGCCTTCTTGCCTCAAATTATCTTTAGCAATTTCTATTTCTTTATCTATTGTTGCTTGGTCAACACCATCTTCATTTAAAGCCACAGGATTCATAGCTGCAGCTTGCATGGCAACATCTTTAGCCAAGTCTGCTGCATTGTCTACAGCTGAAGATAATCCGCTTAAGACCGCAATTTTATTTCCGGCATGGATGTAAGACCCAACGAAAGGAGCTTCTAAAGTTTCAAATGCACCGATTTCTATTTTTTCACCGATAACACCAGTCTGCTCGAGTAATTTTTCTTCTACTGAAATATTATCGTAGTCTAGCTTTAACAATTCGGCTTTAGAGTTCACCTGCAAAGCTTTTTCTGCAAATCCTTTAGCAAGCTTGATGAAATCTTCATTTTTGGCCACAAAATCAGTTTCACAATTTAAAGAAATGATAGCGCCTCTGGTATTGTCTTCATTGACAATAGCAATTGCTGCACCTTCAGAAGAATCTCTGTCAGCTCTTTTGGCAGCTACTTTTTGACCCTTTTTACGAAGAATTTCAATAGCTTTTTCGAAATCGCCATCGGTCTCAGTAAGTGCCTTTTTGCAGTCCATCATTCCTGCACCGGTTTGGTCCCTTAATTTTTTTACGTCTGCAGCGGTTATTTTACCCATGATTTAAAATACGTGTTAGATTGTTAGCTTAAAATTATTTTTCTTCTTTTTTAGTAGTTTCCTTGGCTTCAGCTGTCTTTTTGGTTGCAGTTTTAGCCTCCTTTTTTTTACTTTCTTCAGTTTTCTCTTTTGGTTCTTCAGCCTTTTTGGTTTCTTCTTTTTTTGCTTTTTTTTCAGCAGTTTTACTTTCCTCTACCTTTTTGGCTTGTTTCGCTTTTTCTACCTTTTTAGCCTCCTCTAATTTTGCCTCCTCTGCTTTTTTGGCCTCGTTTTGTTTGGCTTCCTCCTTGGCTTTCTTTTCAGCTGCTTTTTGAGCAGCGTCTTCTTTTTTCTTGTTTTCGCGCTTTTCTAAGCCATCAACAATGCTGTCTGCTACGTGGCTTACCACTTTTTTGATAGATTTTGAGGCGTCATCATTGGCAGGAATGACATAATCAACCTCTCTGGGGTCTGAGTTGGTGTCGACCATAGCAAATACAGGAATATTTAATTTCTGTGCCTCTTTTACTGCAATGTTTTCTTTTATGATATCCACCACAAATAATGCCCCGGGTAATCTCGTCATTTCAGAAATGGAGCCTAAGTTTTTTTCTAATTTCGCACGCATACGATTGATCTGAAGTTTTTCCTTTTTGGATAAGGTGTCGAAACTTCCATCTTTTTTCATGCGATCAACAGCCGCCATTTTTTTAACAGATTTTCGTATCGTAACAAAATTGGTAAGCATTCCTCCGGGCCAGCGCTCGGTGATGTATGGTTGCTTAGCTTTTGTTGCTTCCTCAGCAACAATTTCTTTGGCCTGTTTTTTGGTTGCAACAAATAATATTTTACGTCCACTGGCAGCAATTTTAGCTAAAGCATTTGTTGCTTCATCCAGTTTAGCTGCTGTTTTGTAAAGGTTGATGATGTGAATACCATTGCGCTCCATATATATGTAGGGCGCCATGTTAGGATTCCATCGTCTGGTGAGGTGCCCAAAATGTACACCTGCATCGAGTAATTCTTTAACTTCTGCTTGATTTGCCATTTTTGTAGTAGTTTACGTTCTGTTGGTATAGCAACAATCAAGTGGTTTTTAGGCCTTGATTGTTTAGATGCTAAACTAATTTCCTGACATTTAACGTCAGGATAACAACAAAATAGATTTATATAAAAATTGATTAACGTTTCGAGAATTGGAACTTCTTTCTGGCTTTTTTCTGTCCGTATTTTTTACGTTCCACCATTCTTGGGTCTCTGGTAAGAAGCCCTTCTGGTTTAAGTTTAAGCCTGTGCTCTTCGTTGACTTCGCATAAAGCTCTTGCGATTGCCATACGAATTGCTTCTGCCTGACCGGTAATGCCACCACCCAAAACATTAACTTTTAAGTCGTACTGATTTTCGGTATCAGTGACTTCAAAGGATTGATTAAGTTTGTATAACAATGGTCCAGTTGTGAAATATTCATTGGCCTTTTTACCATTTACAGATATTTCGCCTTTGCCATTTGTCATATAAATGCGGGCTACTGAAGTTTTTCTTCGGCCTATTTTATGTATTGTTTCCATGAATTACAATAATTCGTTTAAATTAATTTTTTCTGGTTTTTGAGCTTTTAGATTATGTTCCTCACCGGCAAAAACTCTAAGGTTTCTAAACAAGTCAGCACCTAGTCTATTTTTAGGAAGCATACCTTTTACGGCATTTTCAATTAAGCTTTCGGGATTTTTTTCAAATACTTGTGTAGCAGTCTTTGTTCTTTGTCCGCCGGGATAGCCGGTGTGACTTATATAAACCTTATTATCCCATTTTTTTCCACCTAAGCTAATTTTTTCTGCATTGATAATAGCAACATTATCTCCACAATCTACGTGAGGTGTAAACGTAGGCTTGTTTTTTCCTCTAAGAATTTTAGCAACAGCTGAAGATAACCTCCCTAAAGGTTGATTCTTCGCATCTACTAAAACCCATTTCTTATCAACGCTTGACGATTTTGCCGAAACGGTCTTATAACTCAATGTATCCACTTCTGTATGTTTATGATTTTAAAATTCCTTTTAAAGGGGTGCAAATTTACAATTATAAATTTATATTTCAAGTTTTTAGAATAAAATTTTAAAATTTAATCACACGGCTTTAAAACACGGTGGTCAATACCATAAAATAAAATATGTAAACCTAAGGATTTCAATATAATATTTCTGTATTTTTATCACAAAATCTTATTATGAAACTCCACGTTATAAATGGTCCTAATTTAAATCTTTTAGGTAAAAGAGAACCCGAAATTTACGGTAAGACTAGTTTTCAAGATTATTTTTCAGAATTGCAAATGACATTCAAAACTGTCGAGTTATCCTATTTTCATTCCAATATTGAAGGTGAAATTATTTCAGAACTTCACGAAGCCGATGATAATGTAGATGGCATTATTCTCAATGCTGCGGCCTACACACATACCTCTATTGCTATTGCTGACGCTATAAAAGCACTAGAAACTCCGGTTGTTGAGGTTCATATTTCAAACGTATTTGCACGAGAGGAATTTAGAAAACATTCGTACATTAGTCCGGTAGTTTTTGGAAGCATAAGTGGTTTTGGTTTAAGAAGTTACAACTTAGCTATTCAGAGTTTTCTAGATTGAAGGTCGATTGAGAATCCGCTTTCCTAGATGGCATTTTAAGCAGTAATTTTTATCGCAATAATTGGTTTTCAACTCTAGCAATGCTTGAGAATGCAGTGCATTTTGATTGGTTTTTGGCCTTAGGTGTTCAAAAACATTAACCTTAGAATTTTGTTCAGCTTTAATACTTTCAACTAATTCAAATAATTCGTCATAATTAGGAGACGTATTCATAAGTTTTGAATAACAAAATTGAACAGGAACAATTGTATTGATAATCATGAGGTCTATAAATGCCTTATTGAGTCTCTTCGTTTTAAACTTACTTATTTTAGTCAGGCTATAATGTGTATCCCAGAAAGCCGGTAAACTAATATTGAAAATAGTGTAAATATCTGTTTTGGTTTTGCTCTTAATAATTTTCTGAAAAAGCTGAGGATGTGTATGATACACCGATGCCAACTCTGCTAACCTTAATGTGGGAAAATTATCTGGTCGCATTCTAAAAAACTGAGGTTTTTCGACCGAAGTTTTAAGTTGGTATTTGTGTTTCAGGTAATTATAACGTTCTTTTAAGTTAGCAATATATTTCTCTTGAGACTCTATATCCAATAAATTGCTTTGGCCTAAGAAAAGGGCTTCAAGGTCCTGTATACTGGAATGGTGCTTGGCAATTATTTTGTAATCTATGCTTTGTGCTGCCCTTAAAAAAGCCTGCCCATTTCTGTTAAGTCCAAAGGTTTTACTCAGCATTTTAAATAACACATCTTCCCAGTTATTTTGACTTTGTTTCAACAGTTTTAAAATCAGGTTAGATTTTTTCTCAAGTCTTTCAATATATAGCCTTTCCAGCCAGTTATACAGGGTGAAATCATCAAATTCTTCAAACTGATTTTCACAATTGATTTGATTGGACTTCACACTCAATAAGTCTTCATAACGTTTATAAACATTATTATCGATTAATTTTTGGAGAGATAAACACGGAATTATAGTCTGGTTAGCTCTGTAGACTTCAACATCATCCTCCCAAACCACATGTAAGATGACATTATCGTAAGCTGGATCATTTTCGTGCTGATGGGCATACCAATCGGAGGATTTGATATGTATTTCTATATTTCCTGCCCATATTTGCTGACCAAGCCTAATCTTTGCATTAAAAAAATCGGGGCCGGATTGGGCTTGATTATGTCTGCCTTTGGATAATATTTGAAGACTTTCACCTTGGTTGGTTTTTAAATCTTCAGTAGTTTTAAACTTCTGATGCTTCCAAACGTGATGTAAAAAATCCTCCTGCATCACATCAAATTTAGCTGTTTTACAAGTTGAGGGAAAAAAACATCAATCCAACTTCTGTATTGTTTAGCGTTGGGATGTAGTTTATCTTCGATAAGCATGTCTTTAGATTTTCCTAGTTCTGCAGAACGCGTCGTAATATCGTAAAATGCTACCTGGTACGTATTGCAGATTTGCTTTGCATAGGCGTTATATTTTAAAAGCTCTTCTATGGCTTTTGTTTTATTTTTTTCTTCAGCAAATGGTGTTACACCGTAATCGGGTATGCTCACTACAAATACACCAGCATTGTCATTTTTAGATAGCGATAGCGCTTTCTTAAGTAGTTTTTTAAATTCTCGTTTATATTTATTTAGAGGTTTGCCCTGATATTGATTATTGACTCCTATGAGTAAAGACACCAAATCAAATTTGTCGTCCTTATCAAGCTGTTTCCGCATGGCGCGATTAAGTTCATCCGTCCTCCAGCCGGTTTGGGCAATAATCATTGGGTTTTTAAAATCAAAGCTTTCATTTTCAAGCAAACTCACTAGCTGATAAGGCCATGATTTTTCAATATTTAAACCTTCTCCAATAGTATAGGAGTCGCCGAGCGCTAAATATGTTTTTTGAGCCATAGTATTTGACAGTATGAAAACGGATAATAAAAATAAGAATTTTTTCATACTAAGACTTGTCTTTTAAAAATTGAATGCTCAAATCTGTTGTTCTTTTTAATTGTTCTGATAGTTCATTTTTATACCAGGGTTGTTTTGTGTTGAATGTATGCGTGGCATTTGGCACCAACATCAACTGCGCATGTTTACAACAAGCGTTGAGTGATTTGGCTTCTTCAACCGGAACTGTTTCATCTTCCTCCCCGTGAATAATGAGATAAGGTGTATCTAAGTTTTTAACGGCATGTTGAATATCAAAACGCTCCCGGTGAGCTAAAAAATCTGCATAAAACTGAATGTAGTGTGGCATATCTTGCTTGGTACGGCCATTTTTTACGTAATACACGCCTTCATTTTTCCATTGTTTTAATTTTTCACCTTCAGGAAATCTACTTTTATAGTCAGATACACCGGCCCATGTGATGAGTTTTGATACATTATCATTTTCATAAGCTGTAAGGCAAGTAATGCCCCCACCACGGCTATGACCAATTAATGATATATCGTTAGGGTTTATTTTTGGCATCTTGTTTTTATCATTCACAGCGAAAGCGATCACGCTCTCCAAGTCTTGCATCTGTTTACTGAAATTATCATTTCCAAAGGCTTCTAAATCAGGAAAATCTATGGGATTTTCAAATGTGCCGCCATTATGGGAAAAGTTGAATTTTAGAAACACAAATCCTGCTTCAGCAAAAGCCTTAGCCGTTAAATGCCAGGCGCCCCAGTCCTTGTAGCCTTTATAACCATGACAAAAAATTACCAGCGGTTGAGCTTCATTTTGTTTAGTGTAAGTTAAATCTGCTACAATGGGTTTGTCTTTATTGTAATTAATGATAAAATTATCAGATTGTATTAAGTTTTTACTCATAGTAGTTTTATTTAATAACTTAATTTTCAAACTCAGGCAACTCTATAAAAATTTCATTGAGTTGAGTGTTGAGAGCGTTAAACTCTAAAGGGTATTCTTCTGCAATAGCTTTTATTTCATTCAGTCTTGGTTTTTGTTTTTCGCTAAGTTGTAGCATATATTTAGCTTTTGTGTTTAGCACATTTATCCTCGAGTTTACCGGAAGTGTATCTACAACAGATGGAACAGTTTCCTGAAGTGAATCTACAGCTTTCTCCAAAGTTGAAATATTTGAGATGACATCTTGTAAAGTGTAATTTTCTAAACGATTGATTTCATCTTTTAATTCCATATACATGCCCCAATTTCTTACAAGCGTATCGGCTTGAGTATTGAGTTTTACTGCTTTGTAATTTGAAATTTCAAGCCTTAATTTCAGACTATCTTCAAATTTATTAACAGCATTGCTATCTTTTTCTGATGTAGTGTCTTTTGAACAAGACAACACCATACAGAGGAGTATCAAAATATTCAAAATTTTCTTTAAAGCTGTGCTCAAATTCTTTTCGTTTAAATAATAATTAATTGTCAAAAAACAGGAGTTAAAATTTTATATCATTTAAAATATCTTACTTTTAAACTCAGAAATTATAAATAACATAATTTCATAATAATTCAACAAAATTATGACTTCAAAGATATTAATAATTGGTGCTTGTGGGCAAATAGGAAGTGAATTAACTCTAAAATTGAGAGAAATTCACGGTAACGATCAAATTATTGCAAGTGATATAAGGGAAGGAGAGGAAACCTTATTGTCTTCCGGGCCGTTTGAAATTCTTGATGCAACAGATGAATCTGCTCTTGAGGATGTGGTGATGCACTATGAAATTGGTGAAGTTTACCTCATGGCTGCCATGTTGAGTGCAACTTCAGAAAAATTTCCTATGAAAGGTTGGCAATTGAATATGGAAACGCTGTTTAATGTGCTCAATCTGGCTAAAGATTTCAAAATTAATAAAGTATTTTGGCCGTCCAGTATTGCTGTATTTGGGCCTTCTACTCCAAAATTTGACACGCCCCAAAACACGATTATGGAGCCTACCACAGTTTATGGCATAAGTAAGCAAACCGGAGAACGTTGGTGTCATTATTACCATAATCGATACGGTGTAGATGTGAGGAGCCTGCGGTATCCTGGTTTGATCAGTTATAAAACCCAACCCGGAGGAGGTACTACAGATTATGCGATTGAAATTTTTCACGAAGCGCTAAATCACAAAAAATACACCAGTTTTTTATCTAAAGACACGGCTTTACCCATGATGTACATGGATGATGCTATAGATGCTACCATCAAAATCATGAATGCGCCTTCTGAACAAATTAAAGTCAGGTCTTCTTATAATGTTTCTGCCAGTAGTTTTTCCCCGGGAGAATTGGCGAAATCTATCCAAAGATATATACCTGAATTTCAAATCGATTACGCTACAGATTTTAGACAGGCCATTGCAGATTCCTGGCCATCTTCAATTGATGATTCTTCTGCCCGAAAGGATTGGGGTTGGCAAAATGCTTATGATCTGGAACAAATTACTGAACAGATGATAGAAGGTATAAGCCCAAAATTTAAAATCAGTTTTGAGGGTTAAAAAATATTTCGAGGTGTTTCAATTTTGTGTTTTAGCCCTGGCAGCAATCGATTATGTTTAATTCTTGAAAATTTTATTTTATCCGGTTCAGTAGACTATTTAACCAACAGATTTATAATTTGGGTTCAATAATTATATTTAAGTCCCAGCATTCATTATCTTTACGTTTTGATTTGATATGCCTATGAATGAAAATTTAGATCCCACAGGAGAATCATTTTCGTCTGAAGAAAAAGATATAGAACGTGCCCTCAGGCCACTGAGTTTTAACGACTTTGCCGGTCAGGAGAAAATATTAGAGAATTTAAGTGTTTTTGTGCAAGCCGCCAATCAGCGTGGAGAGGCTTTAGACCATACTTTGCTTCACGGGCCACCGGGATTGGGTAAAACTACACTTGCTCATATTTTATCAAACGAACTGAAGTCTAATATTAAAATTACTTCGGGTCCGGTTATAGATAAACCGGGCGATTTAGCAGGATTGTTGACCAACCTCGAACCTCGAGATGTACTCTTTATCGACGAAATTCACCGACTAAGTTCAGTCATTGAAGAATACTTATATTCTGCTATGGAAGATTATAAGATTGATATCATGATAGAAAGCGGACCAAATGCCAGAAGTGTGCAAATAAAGCTTAATCCTTTCACCTTAATTGGAGCTACCACGCGTTCTGGTCTGCTCACTTCACCCATGAGGGCCAGATTTGGCATTTCCAATCGTTTAGAATATTATTCCACAGAACTGCTTTCAGACATTATTCAACGTAGTGCAGGAATTTTGAATGTACCCATAACGATAGAAGCCGCCATAGAAATAGCCGGTAGAAGCCGAGGGACACCGCGTATTGCGAATGCATTATTAAGACGAATTCGGGATTTTGCACAAATCAAAGGCTCGGGTACAATAGATTTAGATATTGTGATTTATGGCTTAAAGGCACTCAATGTAGATGCTTATGGGCTAGATGATATGGATAATAAAATTTTAACAACCATTATTGATAAATTTAAAGGCGGTCCGGTGGGTTTATCGACATTGGCTACGGCTGTTTCTGAAAATGCTGAAACCATAGAAGAAGTATACGAGCCTTTTCTCATTCAGAAGGGATTTTTAATGCGCACCCCTAGAGGAAGACAGGTCACAGAATTAGCTTATACACATCTAGGTAAAACGCCTACTAATGGAGGAAGTTTGTTTTAATACATCACTACATATGAAAGAACAATTACAAGACGCTTACGGTTTTATTTTTGAAGACCAACTTATAGAAGAAATAGGCAATGTAGGCACTTACAAATCTTTTAAGAAAGACGATGTAATCATTGAAATTGGGGACTACCTCAAGTCTATGCCATTGTTGATTTCAGGAGCCATAAAAGTCCTGCGAGAGGACAAAGACGGTGATGAACTCGTCTTGTATTTTCTAGAACGCGGCGATACATGCGCCATGACCTTAACCTGCTGTATCGGCAATACACAAAGCGAAATTAGAGCTATTGCTGAAAGCGACACGGAATTACTGATGATTCCAGTCCAAAAAATGGAGGAGTGGACGGCCAAATACACCTCTTGGCGGCATTTTGTGTTTGAAAGTTATCAAAACAGACTCAGTGAAATGCTGGATACCCTGGACACCATTGCCTTTATGAAAATGGATGAACGCGTCATGCGCTACCTTAGGGATAAAGCTAAAATCAATCAAAATGAAACGCTAAAAATAACCCATCAACAGGTGGCTTATGATATGCATACTTCAAGAGTAGTGATTTCCAGAATATTGAAAAAGCTGGAGATTGAAGAAAAAATAAAACTGCATCGCAATTCTATTGAAGTGATTGATTTATGAAATCAAAAACACCAAAGGATGCTATATTCGTTGGACTTCAGTTACTCTTGTGTATTGCATTTGTCATTGAAGTTGACTTAGGCGTATTGCCTTTTGATTTGCCAGGTTTTTATACCGGTGCTTTATTAGGAGTAGGATTATCCTTGTTTATCTTAAGTCTTGCCAAACTTGGCAGACAGTTATCACCTTTTCCAACCCCAAAACCTCAGTCAGAATTGGTCTCAGATGGTATTTTTAAATATATTCGTCATCCCATCTACACCTCTATAATTGTCTCGATGCTGGCTTGGAGCTTAAGTGAACAATCAATATATCAAACATTTATTAGCCTTTTGATTTTATTGTTGTTTTACTTCAAATCAACCTATGAAGAAGAACAACTTCAAAAGAAATTCCCCGAGTATACATTTTATATGAGTAAAACAGGACGGTTTCTGCCTAAGATTTTTAAGTGAAGCTAGTAGGTTCTAACTGAATTTTGAAAGTATATTTTGAAGATTAGGTTTACAGGTAAAAAAAGCCAAAAAAACGATCTCCTAAAGATTTAAAGCCCAATCTCACCATTATTAAAACAAATTGTTGATTTTTGCAATCTGAAAATTCAATTTCAAATTAATGGAAAATAAAAAACTTGATACAAATACCATAATAGGGTATGTACTCATTGTTGGTTTAGTCATTTGGATGATTTATACGCAGCAGACGAATCAACCGGAAGTACAGCCAAAAGAGAACAATACCGAATCAGCAGAAGCACAACCCAAACAAACACCTGTTGAAGCTCAGCCTAGAGAGGAAAAACCGGTTCAGCCCGATGATTCGACCAGAAATAGTCAATTAAAAACCTTAAAAGGCAGCTTTGATTACGCTAACATCAATACATCTGAGGGAGTTACAACCATAGAAAACGAGGTTTTAAAACTCAAAGTCGCTAACAAAGGCGGGCAGGTGGTCGAAGCTAAAATGAAGCAGTTTAACTCTTACAAAGGCGACCCCATTTTTCTCATAAAAGATAATAATGCTGAATTTAACATTCAGTTTCAAGATAAATCGGGCCGCTTCATAAACACGGCAGAATATTATTTTACCCCGGAATTGACGCAAACCGATAATGGCCAGCGCTTATCTATGAAATTGAAAGTCTCAGAAGACCAGTACCTGGAATATGTGTATCAAATGAATGCCAATGACTATATGCTGGATTTTAATATTTATTCCCAAGGATTAAGAGAAGTGGTAAATCCCACACAAGATCCGCAAATCCGCTGGTTTCTTAAAGGTTACAGGCATGCCAAAAGTATATCCTATGAAAACAGATATACCGAAATCGTCTATCAATACGATGGCGACAAAGATGACTATACCGGGCAGGGTGATGTAGCTGAGGAAGAAGATACCAAAGTGGATTGGATTGCTTATAAGCAACATTTCTTTACCAGTATTCTGCTTAATGACCAGCCTTTTGAAAAGGCTAAAATGATTTCCAGAAATTTAGTTCAGGACGAACAAATCGATACACTATACACCAAGTCTTTTGAGTCTAAAATGCCTTTAAAATTCAAAAATGGGGAGATTGCCGAATCTATGAATTTTTACTACGGGCCATCAGACTATAAAGTCTTAGATGCCTACGACAGAAATCTAAAGGAAGTTGTTCCCACAGGATGGGGAATATTTGGTTGGATTAACGAAAATGTGTTTATTCCTTTCTTTGAAATTTTAAGTGGCTTTTTACCGAGTTATGGTTTAGCCATTATTCTCATGACCATCGTGGTGAGAATAGTGCTTTCGCCGGTATTATATAAGTCTTATTTGTCTCAAGCTAAAATGAAGGTCATTAGACCAGAAGTCACAGAGATTAACGAAAAGTATAAAGACAATGCCATGAAGCGACAAAAAGAAACCATGGCCTTATATAGTAAAACTGGTGTAAGTCCTATGAGTGGTTGTTTGCCGGCTTTATTACAAATCCCGGTGTTTTATGCTTTATTTCAGTTTTTCCCCAGTGCATTCGAATTAAGGCAAAAGAGTTTTCTTTGGGCAGAAGATTTATCCTCCTATGATTCCATAGCTACCTTGCCCTTTAATATTCCATTCTATGGCGATCATGTGAGTTTGTTTCCCATTCTCGCTTCAATTGCTATATTTTTCTATATGATGATGACCACAGGTCAAAACGCACAACCTACTCAACCTGGTATGCCTAATATGAAAATTATCATGTACATATCACCAGTTGTGATGTTGATCTTCTTCAACAACTACGCCAGTGGTTTATCCCTGTACTATTTTATTTCTAATCTGATTACCATTGGTATCATGTTGGTGATTAAAAACTACATTATAGACGATAAGAAAATTTTGGCCAAGATAGAAGCCAATAAAAAGAAGCCAAAAAAGAAAGGTAAATTTGCCCGGAAAATGCAGGAAATCATGAAACAGGCAGAAGAAAAGAAACGACTAAATCAAAAATAAATAAACTTTTATGTTAAATCTGTATTCCGCTCAAATTGAGCATTTGTCAATTCATAGCGTTGGAAATAAAAGCCGTAATGAAAACTATTTTTTGTCTAAAGATCCATTTACAGTCGATGATGAATTAATGCCTTTGTTAAAAGAATATTTTTTTAAACCATTTAGAGACAAGGAAGAAAATTATTATCAATTTAAGCACGAAGCCGATTTAGAATTTCACGATTTATACCAAATGATTCGTAAGGGATTTAATAATCCTTTAGAACTTCACGGCATTTCAAAACAGATCACCAAGTATTTATTTGAACAATCTAAACATCAGCACATCAAGAGTGGAGAAGTTTACGTAACTTATCTTGAAAATGTGTTGGTTGATAACCAAAAAGTTGAAGCTATTGGGATTTTTAAAAGCGAATTAAAACACGATTTTTTGCAGTTTGATAAAAATCAAGACAACTTAAAACCTCGACTTGAGCAAGGCGTTCACCTGAATAAATTAGACAAAGGCGCATTAATTTTAAATGTAGAAAAAGAAACAGGCTATAAAGTATTATCGATAGATTCTAATAAATACGACACCAAATATTGGCTAGAAGAATTTCTTGGGATTGACTTTTTCGCTGACGAAAATTTCTACACCAAAAAGTACCTTAAGTTCTGTGAGAATTTTGCCAAAGATGTTGTCAGACCTGCAGAAGATAAGCAACAAGAAATGATGTTTATGAATAAAGCCGTCAACCATTTTGCGAGCAATGAAGATTTTGAAGAAACCAAATTTCTGAATGAAGTTTTAGATAATCCTCAGTTACATCCAGAATTTGTAAATTACAAAACAGAAAAAGCGCCAAAATACAGTTTGGAGGACACATCAAACTTTCCCATTTCGAATACCGCAGTGACCTCTGCACGAAAAAAAATGAAGAATGTCATCAATTTGGATACTAATGTTCAGATCAAGATGGATTTTGTAAATTCTGATACGGCTGAAAAATACATTGAAAAAGGCTGGGACGAAGATCGGCAGATGTATTATTATTTGGTGTATTTCAATAAGGAAGAGCAGTAGTTAACGTTATTTTTTTAAATTATTTTTCTTACATTTAATGTAAACTCTTATGTATGAGATACTTTAAATGTATACTGTTTTTAGTTTTTTATGCACAACTTTTATATACACAAGACGACAACAATACAAACAAAAGGGTCTATTTTTCTGAGCAAATCGCATCCTATATTTCAGAATATATCTACAAAATTGAGAAAGCAGAAGCCACAGAAATTTACGTTAAGGTTGCAAAATTGTATAATGAATTTATAGAACAAAAATTGATTGGGTCTTATTTAGACCATTTTAATGTAGACTGTTTTGACCCTAAGAAAAATAATTTAGGCGACTTTAAAAAACCATTAGTCTTGCTAACCTACGCAAGTTGGTGTGGCCCACTTGAAAGAGAGTTAGGCATTTTTAACAAAAGCGTGGAAAAATATCATGAAAGTATCGATTTTTTAGTTTTAATCTGGGATTCAAGAAAACAAGCCAGAAAGCTTTCAAAACGTTTTCATAGAAATTCACAAATTTTATATGTCAATGAATTGAGAAATCGTGATGCATACACTATACGTATGTTAAAACACGCCTTAAGTGTGCCGACTATAATAATTACAAATTCAAGCAAAAAAATAAAAGACATTCTAAAACTTACAGCACCCTTTCCTGATTTATTTGAGCACAAATTTGATAAGAATTTTCAGAATGGGATAAAATCAATAGCCTCATTTTAAGTCAGGATATTATAAATCATGGCATAATGAAAAAAACTACCGAGCAACACAAAAATGTGCCATATCACATGGTGGTATTTTAAGCTGTGCATGACATAAAACACAACTCCACCGGAATAGAATATACCCCCGAGAATAAAGTATATTAAAGCTTCGGTACTAATGGAGAGGTAAAGCACTTTGATATCAAGAACGACCAACCACCCCATAACCAGATACAATAACAGAGATACCTTTTCAAACTTGCCTGTAAAAAATAGTTTGAGAAATAGGCCAAATGCGGAGATAGACCAGACAAGTATTACTAATAAAATTCCTCGGCTATCTTTTAAGACTGACATACAAATAGGCGTATAAGTCCCTGCAATTAGAATATATATACTGATATGGTCTAGTTTTCTTAAAGCTCTTTTATATTTAGGTATTGAAACTAAATGATAAATAGAAGAAGCTGAAAATAGGAGTATTAAACTCAAACCATAAATTATAACATATCTTATATGAATTATGTTAGAATTGCAATTTAAAATAAGAAGTACGAGTCCTATTACAGCAAACAATGCACCTACACCGTGAGTAATTACGTTTAAAAGTTCTTCTTGCTTAGACTGAATATAGCTCATGTACAAAAGTTTAGCGTCTAGTTGATGGCATTAATGATGCTTAAGTAAATTGGTATTCCAAAAGTAATATTAAATGGGAATGTTATGGCCAATGCCATGGGTAGGTAGAGTCCCGGATTTGCTTTTGGGATTGCTAAACGCATCGCAGCTGGTACTGCAATATATGAAGCACTGGCCACCAATATTGAAATGAGTAATCTGTTACCGATATTTTCTAAAACAATTGAGGATAAAACAGCAGTTATACAACCGTTAAACAAAGGCATAAAAATAGAAAAGAGTAAGGCAGGCGTGCCTTGTTTTAATAAATCTTTAAGCTGACGACCGCTGGTGATACCCATATCTAAAAGGAATACAGCTAAAAAACCCTTAAAAATATCTGTTGTAAAGGGTGCAATTCCCTGAGCTTGCTCTTCACTCGCCATAAAACCTATAAATAAACTCCCAACCAGTAAAATTACACTACCATTACTCAAAGAGTGTTTAAGTATGCCACCAAAATTAATCTTATCATTTCCTTCTACACCTCTGGAAAACCAGGAAAGCAGCAATACACCCATAACAATTGAAGGCGCTTCCATAGAAGCCATTACGGCCACCATAAAACCGTCAAAACTAATGGCCTGCAATTCTAAAAAAGATACAGTAGTCACAAATGTAACTGCACTTATAGAACCGTATGCCGCCGATATGGCCGCAGCATTATATTGGCCAAAACGCTTTTTTAGAATTAAAAATGAATAAATAGGCACTAGAATAGAGGAGGTGATACCAATAGCAAAAGCCCAGATAATTTCAGCGTCTAAAGTACTGTGTGCTAATTCCTGACCACCCTTAAAGCCAATAGAAAACATGAGGTATAAAGAGATGAATTTGGCCGAGTTGGCAGGGATTTCCAGGTCACTTTTTATCTGAGAGGCAAAGATGCCCAAAAAGAAAAATAATAAAGCTGGATTGGTAAGATTATCTATAAGCAGTTTAATATCCATAATCAGTCAAATTGAATACATCAAAGCATTTTCGCTTGCTAAAGTAATGATTAAAATGACATTGTCAAGTTTACTATTTAAAATTCACCCTTTCAATTCTTTGTAAGTTCAGGTATTTAATTATATTTATGAATTTAATAAAATTTATAAGAAGACATTATGAACTACACCCTTCATCAATTGCAAGTATTTGTAAAAGTCGCTGAATTTAAGAGTGTTACAAAGGCAGCAGAAGCCTTACATCTTTCTCAACCTGCTGTTTCAATTCAGTTAAAAAATCTACAAAATCAATTTGAAATTCCCCTTGTTGAAGTCATTGGCAGAAAAGTTTACATTACAGAATTTGGTGAAGAAATCGTAAGGTCTTCTAAAAAGATACTGAAAGAAGTCAATGGTATTAATTACAAAACACTGGCATTTAAAGGGCAACTTGTAGGAAAACTAATTATATCTTCGGTTTCTACCGGAAAATATGTAATGCCGTATTTTTTAAACGAATATGTTAATGCCCATCCGGGAGTTGAACTCAATATAGATGTGACCAATAAGTTGAAGGTTATAAAGTCTTTAGAAAAAAACGAAGTGGATTTTGCGCTAGTGTCCACTTTACCGGAACATATTGACATAAATAGTGAACCACTCATGCCCAATACCTTAGTTTGGGTTTCTAATCAGAACTTTGAATTTAAATATAAAAACAACCTCAATTCACTTAAAAAGACGCCTTTAATATTTAGAGAGTATGGCTCTGCTACAAGACAGGCCATGGTAAATTACATGAAAACCAACAACTTTTCCTTTGGAAAAAGACTGGAACTTACCTCAAATGAAGCTGTAAAACAAGCTGTAATTGCTGGTTTAGGCGTATCTTTAATGCCCATTATAGGTCTAAAAAATTCACTGTTAACTAAAGCTGTTAAAGTTGTACCTTCCAAAGCTTGTCCAATTACAACAGAGTGGAATTTGATTTGGTTAAAGAATAAAAAATTATCACCTGTTGCGCAGTCTTATTTAGATTTTATAAAATCTGATAAAAACAGAATAATAGAGGAAAAATTTTCATGGTTTGCTAATTATATCACTAAGTTATAATTAAACCAATTGACTTAGGCACATAAATCATAAAATTAGTTTGATTTCCCTGTGAGAAGCAGGAATATAACTCCGTGAAATTCTGTGCTTTCTTTGTGTTTCCTTTGTGGTAAATCTAAAACACTGAGTAACCCAGAGACGATTAAAAGCTACACAGAGAATAATTGCATAGTTAAGACATACAATATCAACCCGTTAAAATTATTGAATATATGCCTAAATCAATAAATCAATTAACTCAGGCGTTTAACCAATATTTTAAATCTATTGTTCCACACTTATGTGTTTATTTATAGTAGAGCGATATACCTCTGCGTTCATGGCTTCCCGGCAGTGAATTCTAAATGCGGTGCTCAGACTATTCTGAAGCCGCCAAGTTCGCAGAAGAAATGAATGCAATGAACAGGGAATACAATACGGTCTTCCGGGCATTTTTTTCAGTATCTAAAATTATTGAAGGTGAAGTTTTAAAATTATCAAATACTTGCCTAGGAGTGTTGTGTTGATGAAGATTAGCTTCTTTATTTCTTAATTTTTTTAAAATTATTTGAAGAAAATATTGAATTCAAATGTGTTTTTATATGTTACACGATATCAGAATATTAAAAGCAATTATAGACTTAATATACCAATACAATTTATCAGTTGTTGATTTTATTAAGCGAAAAATTCAAAATTTCGTCTACTTTTGCAATATAAAACTTTCCTTACTATGCCAAAGAACCTAGTCATTGTTGAATCACCAGCCAAAGCAAAAACTATAGAAAAGTTTCTGGGTAAAGACTACAAAGTCGAATCCAGTTATGGGCATATTGCAGATTTACCTCAAAAAGAATTGGGTGTTGATGTCAAAAACAATTTTCAGCCAAAATACGTTGTAAACAGCGATAAAAAAGACGTTGTATCCAAACTAAATAAAGCAGCAAAAAAGTCTGAAATGGTATGGCTTGCCAGTGATGAGGATAGAGAGGGAGAAGCAATAGCATGGCATTTATACGATGAGCTAAAATTAAAGGATGCTAAGACAAAGCGCATTGTTTTTTCAGAGATCACGAAAACTGCAATCCAAAAGGCCTTAAAAAATCCCAGAGGCATCAACTACAATTTGGTTAATGCCCAAAAAGCAAGACGAGTCTTAGACCGATTAGTCGGCTACGAACTCTCCCCGGTATTATGGCGAAAAGTTAAAGGAGGTTTATCTGCCGGTAGAGTGCAATCGGTCTCTGTAAGATTGATTGTAGAACGCGAAAGAGAAATTAGAGACTTTGATGTAGATACGTTCTTTAAAGTAGAGGCTATATTTATAGCTCAAGATGGTTCAAGCTTTAAGGCTAAACTCCCCAAACGTCTAAAATCTCTCAAAGAGGCCAGGTCTTTTTTAGAGCAATGTTTGGGAGCAAATTTTTCAGTTTCAGATTTAGATAAAAAGCCGGCACAGAAAAAGCCGTCACCTCCCTTTACAACTTCAACATTGCAACAAGAGGCCGCAAGAAAATTATATTTTCCCGTTGCAAAGACCATGTCTATGGCACAGCGTCTATACGAATCTGGTCATATTACCTACATGAGAACCGACAGTGTGAACCTGTCCGATCAGGCTAAAAAAGGCGCTGAAAAAGAAATTGTAAAAGCTTATGGTGAAAAATACCACAAAAGCAGAAACTATAAAGGTAAAACTAAAGGCGCACAGGAAGCACACGAAGCTATAAGGCCAACCGATTTTTCCAAACATCAAGTGCCGGCAGAAAGAGATCAGCAACGTCTCTATGAATTAATTTGGAAGCGAGCCATCTCTTCTCAAATGAGTAATGCTCAGCTTGAACGAACTACAGTGAGGATTAACGCAGATACCCATAGTGAAACCTTTGTGGCTAGAGGAGAGATGATTAAATTTGAGGGATTCCTAAAAGTATATTTAGAAAGCAAAGACGAAGATGAAGATGACCAAGAGCAAGGAGGTTTGCTGCCTAAAATTACGAAAGGAGATAAACTGAATACTCAGCATATTGAATCTACTCAAGGCTTTACAAGACCACCGTCCCGTTACACAGAAGCCTCTTTGGTCAAAAAATTAGAAGAACTTGGTATTGGAAGACCCTCTACGTATGCACCAACCATATCTACCATTCAAAACAGAAAATACGTCGAAAAATCAAATATCGAAGGCCATGAACGCAATTATAAAAAACTGAGACTTAAAAGCGATAAGATAAAAGAAATTGACTTATCTGAAATTACAGGTGCAGACAAAAACAAGCTTATTCCTACCGATGTAGGTATGGTGGTTAATGATTTCTTAGTCAACCATTTCGAAGGCATATTAGACTACAATTTTACGGCCAAGCTCGAACAAGATTTTGACGAAATAGCAGAAGGAGACGAAAAATGGACTGAAGTGATTAGCGAATTTTACAATAAATTTCATCCTAATGTTGAAGATGTTGCAAAAAATGCAGAAAGAGAAGTCGGAGAACGTATTCTAGGAACAGACCCCAAAAGTGGTAAACCTGTGAAAGCTCGATTAGGAAAATATGGTCCAATGGTTCAAATTGGCTCCGTAGAAGATGAAGAAAAACCAAGATTTGCAGGGCTTAAGCCAAACCAAACACTTAATTCTATTACCTTTGAAGAAGCCATGGATTTGTTTAAACTTCCAAAAGCATTGGGAGAATACAAAGGTGAAAACGTAGAAACGAATGTAGGTCGATATGGGCCTTATGTGAAGTATGGTAAAAAATTTGCTTCTCTTTCTAAGGGTGAAGACCCTCTGGAAGTTGATTACGAAAGAGCTATAGAAGTTATAAAAGCTAAAGAAAAAGCTGAAGAACCCATTTACACTTACAAAGGTAAAGGTGTTCAAAAAGGCAAGGGTCGATTCGGGCCATTTTTGAAATGGGACGGCATGTTTATCAATATCAATAAAAAATACGACTTCGACAATTTATCTGAGGCTGATATTATTGAATTGATTGAGCAAAAAATCCAAAAAGAAAAAGATAAAATCATCCACCACTGGGAAGATGAAGGCATTAAAGTAGAAAAGGCTAGATGGGGAAGGTATAAGGTGAGTCAAGGTAAGCTTAAAATAGAATTACCCAAAACAACAGATGCAGAAGCACTTACCTTGAGAGAGGTCAAGGCGATGATTGAAAAGAAGAAACCTAAAAAAGCCAAAAAGAAAACAAGGACTAAATCTAAATCTAAGTCGACCAAAAAATAAATGGAGATTTTCGATGTTTTAAAACCTAATTCACAAGACTTTACAGCGGCTGTGATTAACCTCAATAAAACTAAACTTGGGGCTGAGGTTTGTTTTTATGATGAAGACCTAAACTTTCGCGATTTTAGTTTTACACTGGTTTGTGTAAACGACACCAGAGGAAATACAAATACACAACAGCCAATAGATTTTGAACAAATAAAATACGAACTCTATAAGCTAGAGCAGGGCAATTGGAATTTTTCAATTCTAGACTTGGGACTTATTGAGGCGGGCAACACCGTATCAGACACTTATTATGCCCTTCAAAAGGTCATTCATTTCATATTAAAACATAAATCTATACCATTAATTTTAGGAGGTTCTCAAGATTTGTGTTACTATCAATACAGAGCTTACGATGGTATTAAATATATGGTCAATATGACAAATATAGACGTTAAGTTTGATCTTGGCGATTCTAATGCTGAATTAAACAATGCGTCTTTTCTAAGTCATATGATTGTCGACAAGCCCTATAACCTTTTCAATTATTGTAATTTAGGATATCAAACCTATCTAAATTCTCAAGAAGAAATTAAATTACTGGATAAATTGTTTTTTGAAGCTTACCGTTTAGGTGAAATTACGGGTGATATCAAAACGGTGGAGCCTTCATTAAGAGATACAGATGTTTTATCTCTAGACATAAGATGTATAGAAACCCAGTCCTTGGGTCAGGATGATTTGCATGCCAATGGATTTTCAAATAGAGAAATATGTGCACTATCCCGTTACTCAGGTTTAAGTGATAAGGTCAGTTCTTTTGGTATCTATGAATTACAGTACCTTAAATCTAAAACATCTAAACAATTAACAGCACAAATCATATGGTACTTTATAGAAGGAACAATGTATAGGATAAACGAAAGGGCTGATGTCAATAATTCAAACTTTTTGAAATACCGTGTTCCGGTAGAAGATGAGCTGCTTATTTTTTACGAAAGTAAATTATCCGGCAGGTGGTGGATAGAAATACCGTCAAATTTAAAAAACCTTAATAATAAACTAAAACAACATACGTTATTACCATGTGACAAAGAAACCTACCTGTCCGCGTGCGATCAAGAGCTGCCGGAAAGGTGGTTAAAAGCTAAACAGAAAAATGAATTTTGATTTTTTTTCTATATTTTAGACTTTATTAATAAAAATATTGTTTTTTTGTAATTCTTAAATCGTTAAGGTATTAAAAATTTTATATGAATTTAAAAGTTTTTATTAGTTCAATTTTTGTAATCTCTCTTTTGTCCAGTTGTGGTAACAGCGATAAAGGACAATTGGTGGGAGTAGAAGGAAAACAGTGGTTTGCTGAAAAACCATACGGTATGGTAAAAGTTGAAGGTGGGTCTTACACTATGGGTAAATCAGATTACGATATAGCAGGATTAAAAAACGCACCTACCAAAACGGTTACTGTAACATCTTTTTATATGGATGAAACCGAAATAACTAATTCTGAATATAGAATGTTTACAGAATACGTAAAAGATTCTGTGATACGACAGAAATTAGCTGAAGAAGCAGAATTAGCTGGTGGTGCAAACAATGCAAGTGCAAATCAGGGTGGCGGAAGAAATACCAGGAGCATACAAGATTTTGCTTTCAAAAGTGCCTCAAAAAACAATCGAGGCGGCCTTTTTGGAGGTGGAGGCGGTAATAACCAAAACCAAAATCAACAAACACCCTATCAGGAATTCTCAAGACATTATGACCCTCTTAAACAAACTCTAAACTGGGATGTTGAGTTAATTTGGAAAACATCTGAGTATCCTGACGACAGTTATGTTTATGTTATGGACGAGTTTTATCTTGATAAAGACGACTCTTACAATGGACAAAGGATGTTGGATGTAACCAAGTTTAAATACTCTTACAAAACTGTTGATATTAATAAAGCTGCCAGATCTAACGAAAACCTGTCTAATTTTATTGAAGAAAAACAAGTCAAGGTTTATCCGGATACAACCGTATGGATCAAGGATTATAATTATTCTTATAATGAACCTATGCATAATAATTACTTCTACCATACAGCTTTTGATAATTATCCGGTAGTTGGTGTATCTTGGATTCAGGCCAAAGCATTTGCAGACTGGAGAACACAATACCTAAATGCGTATAATAAAGAAGTAGGTAAAAGCAAAGCGCCAATTTTTAGACTTCCTTCAGAAGCAGAATGGGAATATGCAGCCAGAGGAGGATTAGAATCTGCAATGTTTCCGTGGGGTGGCCCTTATACAAAAGATGATAGAGCCTGCTACCTGGCAAACTTTAAGCCTCTTAGAGGAGACTACGCTGCAGATGAAGCACTTTATACCGTTGAAGCCGATGCTTATGAACCTAACGATTACGGCCTTTACAATATGGCTGGTAATGTGGCAGAATGGGTAAATACTTCATACGATCCCGCATCTTATGAGTACATGTCTTCCATGAATCCTAATGTACTTGATGATGAAAACAAACGTAAAGTCAT
>Ga0209931_1000155_pt1 | contig 38967 bp, 30 predicted proteins | sample SalPonR1_B_D1_MG_FD_185697 | JGI IMG/M metagenome (GOLD analysis project Ga0209931, IMG submission 185697) | Salt pond soil microbial communities from South San Francisco under conditions of wetland restoration - Salt Pond MetaG R1_B_D1_MG... ...
TATCCTTTTATCTGTATTTTTATTAGGAAAAGCCAATACTACTATGTCTTCATAAAATTTTTCCCATCTTTTTTCTAATTCTGGTGTAAAAGCTGACAAGCCAAAAAACGGCTTGTTTGCCTCAGGAACTGGTAGTTTTATATTTACTAATCGTCCGCCTTGAACCAAAGTGTCATTTGCTACCATGTGTTTCATAGATTCCTCTCCTTTAACCCAGGGTCCGCCACTGCCTGTCCAACCTGGGCCAACACCAAGTGTTATGGCAATATCAAGTTCCCTGGCTTTTTTTTCTGCATGGGCTAACAAATTTACCCATTCATCACTCATAAAATCAACTTTACCTCTAGGAACACCAACATTTACTTCTAAAATAATCAAATGACTTATTCCTTTTTCTTTCATGGAAATAAGATCCTTAGTCATTTCTTCCTTGTTTATGTTACCGTCCAAAAAGAACCAATAAACTCCTGGATGAGCTTGCATGGGCGGGTTTTGAAAATTGCTTATAAGCTCTTCCTGAAAATTAGAATCTAAAGATTCAGTATTGTTTGAGTTTAGAGAACATGACACCAATAATAGAGCTAAAACTATTAGTATATACTTAAAGATAATTGGTTTTAGAACTTTCATGATTGTATTTTATAGTTTATTAATTTTGATATTATATCTTCCAGAACCAAGTCTAAAACTAATCTGTTTTTGTTGATTTATTTTATTCTCATATGGATTAAATTGTTTGATTTCTTTATTTATAGAGAAGAAATAACTTGATTTATAGGGAAGAACTATTTCAGCTTTAGAATTAACAGGAACCTCAATTTTTAAATCATACAATTTTGAAGAATTATACCATTCAATATCAATGATGCCATTTGGTGATTTGTAACTACCTTTTGCCATTGAGAAGGCTTTACTAACTAATGGATTAATTATAAACTCTGAATATCCTGGATGCTCTTTTTTTGTTTTAAGACCTAAAATATTAGCATACATCCACTCTCCTATTGCTCCATAAGCGTAATGGTTGTAAGAATTCATATTTGGAGTCTGAGTGGAGCCATCTGGCTTTATACCATCCCAACGTTCCCAAATTGTAGTAGCTCCTTTTTTTACTGGATACAGCCAAGATGGATAACTTTCTTGTAAAAGTAAATCGATTGCGATATCATCTTTACCATATTTAGATAAGACAGAATTTAGATATGGTGTTCCTAAAAAACCAGTAGTTAAGTGGGTGTTGTATTTTTTTATGTTTTTTGTCAGTCTGTTGACAACATTATCAATTAATTTTTCAGGTATTAAATCAAACTGAAGGGCAAGAACATAAGCGGTTTGAGTATTAGATACAAGCATTCCATTACTGGTTAAATATTCTTCATGAAAAGCATTTTTTACATTTTCTAAAAGTGATTTATAGTATGTAATATCTTCTTTAATCTCTAAAACCTTTGCTGATTCTAGTAGTATTTGAGTAGATCTTGCAAAAAAACATTGAGCAATAAGATATTTATCTGTAACTGCCGACATACCGTCATTATCGTCTTCTGGTCTGTAAAATAACCAATCTCCAAAATGAAACCCATCTTGCCATAAGTAATCATCAGAATGATTTACTATATAATTGACCCAATTTTTCATACTCTGATATTGTTGAGTAAGAATTTGTTTATCACCATATTTAAGATAATGGTTCCAAGGTATTATTGTAGCTGCATCTGCCCATCCTGCCGAAGCATAAGCATCAGAGCCTAAAACATTTGGAATTATATAAGGAACGGCACCATCTTTTTTTTGTTCAAAGTTTAAATCTTTTAGCCATTTTTTAAAAAACAATCTTACATCCATGTTAAAAGATGCTGTATTGAAAAACACTTGTGCATCGCCGGTCCAGCCAAGTCTTTCATCTCTCTGAGGGCAGTCTGTTGGAATGTCAATAAAATTTCCTTTTTGACTCCAAACAATGTTTTTTTGGAGTTGGTTGACTAGTTCATTTGAAGTTTCAAAACTTCCAGTTTCCACCATGTCAGAATAAAGAGCAACAGCCGTAAATTGATTTGGATCAACCTTTTCCAATCCTTCAATTAAAGCGTATCTAAATCCTTGGAATGTAAAATGTGGATGATAAACTTTATCTGGATTACCATTAGTTATATAGGTGTTGGTTTGTTTTGCAGATCTTAAATTTTCAGTATAAAAATTACCATGTTTATCGAGTATTTCTGCATGCTTTATTACAATGGTGTCATTACTTTTTGTGTTGTTTGTAGTAAATTCTACCCAACCAACCAGGTTTTGTCCAAAATCAAGAATATTCTCACCTGCAGATGTTTTTATAAGTTTTGGCTTAAATTCTTCTTGTTTTCTTACAAGTTCATTTTCTGTTCCCTTTAGTAGAAAATCTGTTTCCTTATCTATAATTACATTTTTAAGGCCAGCAGAAGAACAACTGTAATCAAACCATTTTTTATCTTCTAATCTTGCATCGTATACTTCTCCGTGATATATTTCAGAAAAAGCAATAGGTCCTAAACCATATTTCCAACTTTTATCGGTAGTCATAATATCGCTTGTTCCATCTTCATAATCAATCATCAATTGAGCAATAATTGATTGTCTCGAACCATAGTGGTCTTGCTTATCTTTCCATACTAAATTACCTCTATACCAACCATGTCCAACAGAAATACTTATAACATTATTTTTTATCAAGTCCTTCTTTACATCATAGACTTGGTATTGAATACGATTATCATATGATGTCCATCCCGGTGTAAAATAACCATCTCCTGTCCTTTTATTATTTATTTTACATTCATACATACCTTTAGAAGATATATATAAGCGAGCGTTTTTAATTTTTTTAAGTATTTGAAATCGTTTTCTGAAATAAGGGATTTTTCTTTGCTTATTATCGGTTTCAGATTGGGTTATCCATTTGGAATGCCAGTCATTAGAACTGAGAAATCCTGTAACCCAATTTGATTCATTTCTGATAGGTTTTTGGTTATCGTGATTTAACCATACTTCTAATTTCCAATAATATTTTTGATTTGACTTTAATTTTAATCCATCATATTTAATCCCATAAGTATTATTACTAAGAATTTTATTAGAATTCCAAACAATATTAGTCTTATCAAAATTTATATGATCACTTACGTAAATCCTGTAGGCAAACTGCTCTACATCATATAAATCAGACTTGATTATCCATGAAAAAGTGGGCAAATGAGCATCAAGACCAATTGGGGAAATTTTATAATTTACTTTTAATTCTTTGAGTTCTGTTGAAGATATATTTTGAACAATGAGAAGTGTAAATACCAAAAGAAAACAAAATTTATTTATCATAAGTAATCTTTATTAAATAATTTTTAAATTTAGTTAACATACATAAAATAACTATCCTGTACTATGATGTGATTTTTAATAAGCTTTTTTCTATTAAATTTTTCAAAACATGATACAGCAGGATGATGATGATTCAATGTTATATTAATTTAGTTTATAGAATTAATTGAAAATGGGAAAGAATTTCAAAATTGGTTTATTAGGTATTGGTTTAGAAAACTATTGGAGTCAATTTGACAACTTAAAAAATAGATTGCTTGGATATCTCAATATTTTAGAGGATAAAATGAATATGATGCATCCTAATATAATCAATGTTGGGTTGGTAGATTCGGTTAAAAAATCAAGAGAAGCAGGAATATTATTCAAAAAAGAGGATGTAAGCATTATATTTTTATATGTTACTACTTATGCACTTTCATCAACGGTAATCCCTTTGATAAAAAAAGTAAATGTTCCTGTTATTATTTTAAATCTTAGCCCTGAGATTTCAATAAAATACAAAACCTTTAATGCATTAAAAAATAGAAAGTCAATGACTGGTGAGTGGTTAGCTTATTGCAATTCGTGTCCAGTACCTGAGATTTCAAATGTATTTAAAAGGTTAAAAATCCCGTTTAATGAAATTTTAGGTGTATTAACTAATCCAGACGATGAATGTTGGAATGAAATACAAGATTGGATTGACTCGGCTAAAGTTGCTCATGAGCTTTTCTACAATAATATGGGTTTGATGGGGCATTATTATGGAGGGATGCTTGACATTTATACAAATTTGACTCAAGTATATGCTCAATTTGGAGGTCATATTCAGATGATAGAAGTTGATGAATTGTCTCATTTAGTCAAAAAATCAAATTCAATTGAAACTAATCAAAAAATTGAAGACTTTAAATATGAGTTTGAAATCAATAAAGATTGTAAAATTCTAGATCTTGAAAAAGCTGCTAAAACTTCTGTTGCTCTAGACAAGATTGTAGAAAAATATAGTTTAGGCTCCATTGCTTATTATTATAAAGGCTCAGGTAATGAACAGAATAAGAATACAATGAGTTCCATTATTTTAGGGACTTCCTTGCTCACCATAAAAGGAATTCCAGTTGCTGGTGAGTATGAAGTAAAGAATTGTATAGCTATGAAAATATTAAGTCTATTTGGCGTAGGTGGCTCTTTTACTGAATATTACGCAGTAGACTTTAATGATGATATTGTATTGATGGGACATGATGGTCCTGGACATACCAAAATAGCCGAAGGTAAGGCAAAAGTAAAACCATTAGAAGTTTATCATGGTAAAGTTGGTGATGGATTATCAATAGAAATGTCTGTTAAAAATGGACCGGTAACACTTTTGTCTGTTATAGAAAGTGAAAAGGGAGATTTTGAATTTCTTGTAGCAGAAGGAGAATCTGTTTCTGGGCCAATATTAGAAATAGGTAATACTAACAGCAGATATAAATTTAAAAATGGAGCCAAAAGTTTCATTAAAAATTGGAATAGCTTTGGACCTGCTCATCATTGTGCAATTGGGGTTGGTCACATCCACCATAAAATAGAGAAACTTGCTAAAATCCTCAATATTAAAGTTAATTATGTTAATTAAATATATTCGATGAACTCTTTATTTGGAATTTTATTTCACGCACTTGGAGGCTTATCTGCTTCTAGTTTTTATGTTCCTTATAAATCTGTAAAACATTGGACTTGGGAAATCTATTGGATTATAGGTGGCTTTTTCTCATGGATTATCGTTCCATTATTAGTTTGTTTTTTGAGCGTTCAAAATATTGGAGCTCTGGTAAACGCTGTACATTTTGAAATCATTTTATGGCCATTGTGTTTTGGTTTGATGTGGGGTATAGGAGGTTTGACGTTCGGACTAACTATAAAATACTTAGGCGTATCTCTTGGTATTTCTCTATCACTTGGTTTGACTGCTGCATTTGGAACGCTTATACCCCCATTTTTTGACGGTAGTTACATACTATTATTTTCTACAAAATCTGGTATAATAGTTTTATCAGGTATTATTTTAAGTTTAATAGGTACTTATTTTATTGGTAATGCAGGTTATAAAAGAGATAAATATAAAGTACTTCAAAACTTCACAAAAAAGACAAAACCTCCTAAAAACATAAAAAAAGGAATCATATTTGCGATTATATCTGGGATATTATCAGCCTGTTTTGCTTTTGGTATTGCCTCAGGAAAAAGTATCCTTGAGCTAACAAGTAATCATGTGAGACATGAATTGTTCATCAATAGTTTTTTATATGTTTTTATATTATTTGGAGGATTTATCACAAACTTTATTTATTGTTTTTTTGTTATTTTTAATAATAATTCATTCAAAACATTTACAAAAGTTTCAAATATTCAATTCAACAAAAATATGTTCTTTTGTGCTTTAGGCGGAACAATCTGGTATACTCAATTCTTGTTTTATGGCATGGGAACTACATTGCTAGATGATTTTGAATTTGCAAGTTGGAGTTTACATATCAGTTTCATCATATTTTTTAGCACACTTTGGGGCATTATTTTAAAGGAATGGAAAAATACTCAACCAAAAGTTAAAAAAATACTTTCAATTGGTCTATTCTTATTAGTTATAAGTTCAGTACTTATTGGGTTTGGTAATAGTAATATATAAAATTTTAAAAATGAATTTAAAAATCACGTTAAAAGCAGTTATCTGTTTATCATTATTTTTTTTACTAACAAATTGTAAAAAAAATCAGAGCTCACAAAATAATATAGAAGATTCTTTTTTGGCAAAAGAATTATATCCTACAAGCAAACCCTATACCAGATGGTGGTGGAATGCAAGAAAGTTGGATTCTTTAGATATCAAAGACCAATTAGATTGGCTAAAATCTGAGGGTTTTGGAGGCGTTGAGATTGCTTTTATATATCCTGTAAACAGAGATCCATCTACAAAACGAACGCCATGGTTGAGTAAAGAAATGAATGGATATTTAAGATTTTCAAAAGAATACGCCGATGAAATAGGTTTGGGATGTGACTTTACATTTGGCACATTATGGCCTTTTGGAGATAAGGATACACCCATGAAATTTAGAACCAAGAAATTTGGAGACCAAAAATACTATCAAACAGAAACAAGAGGTTGGATTCTTCCTGATACGCTTTATATATTAGACCATTTAAATAAAAAAGCCTTTGAATACTATGCTGAAAAATTAGAGCCAATGTTCGAGGGAACCACAGGTGGTGATTTGCAAACAGCATTTTTTTGTGACTCTTGGGAAGTGGAAACCAAATATATATGGAGCAAGAATTTTGAGGAAGATTTTAAATCTCATTATGGCTATGATATAGTGCCTTATATGGACGAGATATACGATAGTAAAAACAAGCATAAACTTCATGACTATATGAAAATGGTTGCAAAAAAAGCTAAGGAAGAGTTTTATGAACCATTCCATAAAAAAGCTAAAGAACTTGGCGGAATTTCTAGAGTCCAGGTTGCTGGCGCACCCGTAGACCTCATCGAAACATACGCAATAGTAGATGTTCCTGAAACAGAAGCCATGCTTTATGAACCTAATTTTTCTAAAATTGTTGCATCAGCTGCTGCATTATCAGAAAAAGAAGTGGTTTCATCAGAAACATTTACATGCATATACGGCTGGCCTGATATGCATATTAAAGAAGAAAAAATAGAACATCTCAAATTGGTAGCCGACGCTTTATTTGCAAATGGAGTTAACCAAATTATCTGGCATGGTTATAATTATAATCCAATCAATGTTGATACCATCTCTTTTTACGCCACATCGCACGTAGGAAAAAAAGGAAGTTTAACAAAACATCTTAAACCCTTTAATAAATACATGACAAATGTGAGTAAAATCATGAGAAAAGGGAATTCTTATTCTGATGTAGCAGTTTATTTACCAATAGAAGATTCTTGGATGGCTGGATTTTATCCAGATTCTCTTCAAATGCCTTGGTCTTGGGGCCAATACGAACAAAGGTATTTGAAACATCCCGAAGAAATGAAAGGCTACAATCCATTATGGATTAATGCTGGTTTTTTAGATAACTCAAAAATAGTTGACAATAAACTTATCGTAAACCATAATGAGTTTAAAGCTTTATATATCGATTCAGAATTTATAAGCTTAGAAAATCTTAAGATAATTAAAAACCTTGCAGACAAAGGCTTACCTATAATTATTAAGAATAAACCTATACAAGCAGATTTCATAAAAAATACAAATTATGAAAATATTTACAACGAAATGATAAGTTTTGATAATGTAACCCGTAATTTGAAATCAATTAATATAGAAGCTCCAATAATATCAGGGGAAGAATTGCCAGAATATTGGATAAGAAAAGATAAAGATGAATATTTTATATTCTTTGCAAACCCTAAAACGAAGAGCATTTCCTATCCTCTTGATCACAATATGTCAACCACGCTTGATAAAAAGAATTATCCTATTACATTAAACTTAGATTCAAAAACTATAGATAAAAACTTAAAGTTTCAAGATTCAGAATCAATCTTATTGAAGATTGATAATACTGGTAATATTGAAAATATTGATATTAACTTTTTTAGGTAAATAACTCATGATATATTGATTATGTTGAAAATGAACTTACTATAGATTGAAAATGTTTTGTTAATCTATTCTTGAACAGATTAATTCTGTTGTCATCAAATAGAATTTCTTTCAATATACTTAAATACGTTTCTAACTTTTTCTTTCTTATTTTTTAAAACCATATATGCAGCAGACTCTCCCATGGTTTTAAAATCTGTACTAATTACTGTTATACCTAAAAGTTCTTTTAGTGGAGTTTCATTATAAGATATTATGCCGATATCCTTGCCTAATTTTAATTTTTTATCCCTCACTTGCCTGACTAAATTAACTAAATCACTTTCTTGAATAGTAATATATAAGTCCTTACTTTCTAATTCCATGTCCTCATATATTTCGTTTAGGATTTCAAAGTCTAGGTTATTTTTTACACAAAATTCTTTAAAGCCATGTACAATCCTTTTTGGATATGGATTTACACATCTTGCTGGATAAACCAAAATTAATTTATCATATTTTTTAATTTTATGTAGACCCTCAATTAAAGCATAATATATATCATTTTTAAAATCTTGATAAATAGAACCATAAACTCCATTTATATTAGGTTTATAGTTGTCTAACATGATTAATTTATCTTTTGGTATACGCTCCAATGTATTCAAAACCTTATTAGTGTAGCTTAAATGCCTAAAGTCTTTATCCTTAAAATGGGGCATTATTACATAATAATCATAAGCTCCTAAATTTTGTTCCAAAAGTTTTATAAATAGAGACTCGTCGCAATGGTAGATAAACATATTCACATGACCATCAATTCCGATTGATTTAACAAATGAGTTGTAAATAATCATTTTATAACTACTCAATTTATTAACTAGAAAAAGAATGTTTAATTTTGATATTAAATCTGTTTTTGAAATGTAAAATCCTTTACCTTTCACTGATACTATTATTTTACGTTCTTTAAGATGTTTATAAGCTTTTTCAACAGTATCCCTTGCAAGCAGGCATGTCTCACTAAGCTTGTTTATAGATGGTATTTTTTCACCTACTTTTAATTCTTTTGTTGAAATCTTATCAACAACATAATCAACAATTTGTTTATATTTTGGCACTCTTGATTTTTCATCAATCTCTAAATTTAACATATATATAATTATTTAATTAAGTAAAGGTAAATTTTAAAAGTCAATTACAAAAAATTGAAACATATAAAATAAATAAGGTTTATTAGATATCGAACCCATAAAATATTACAGTACACAACAGGATACATCTAATTTTTTTCTTACATATATTTGAAATTAATTAAATATTTAAAAATTATGAAAAAAAAATTTAATTATGCAGATTATTTATGGGATGATAATAAGGCCGATGATCTGAAAGATGATCAGGTAGCCTTATTTTTATATAGATCAAATATTTTAGGAGCAGACCTCAGAATCACCAACTATGGAGGAGGTAACACCAGTTGTAAAACAATCGAAAAAGATCCCCTTACCAATGAAGATGTTGAAGTAATGTGGGTTAAAGGTTCTGGTGGTGACATTGGTACATTAACACGTCAGGGAATAGCTGGTTTATACACAGAAAGGTTACGTAATCTAAAAAATGTTTATAAAGGTATTGAAGATGAAGACCGAATGGTTGGTTTGTATAATCACTGTATCTATGATTTAGATAGTAAAGCTCCATCTATAGATACACCACTGCATGGACTTTTACCTTTCAAACATATAGATCACTTACACCCAGATGCACTCATTGCAGTAGCTGCTGCTGAGGATAGCGAGAAAGTAACCAAAGAAATATGGGGAGAGAAAATGGGTTGGGTACCTTGGCAACGTCCAGGTTTTGACCTTGGTCTTCAACTTGAAAAATGTCTGAACGATAATCCAGGTATTCGTGGTATTGTTTTAGGAAGTCATGGTCTTTTTACATGGGGAAATACATCTTACGAATGCTACATAAATAGCTTGGAAGTGATTGAAAAGGCTTCTGAATATATTGATAATAAAATTAAGGAAAACGGTGAAGTTTTTGGCGGGCAAATAATTGAAAGTCTTCCAGAAAGCCAACGCTTACAAAAAGCATCAGAATTGATGCCGCTTCTTCGCGGACTGACTTCCTCAGAAAATAGAATGATTGGTCATTTTACAGATAAAGAAAAGGTTTTGGAGTTTGCAAATAGTAAGGATCTTAAACGTTTGGCTCCAATGGGCACTTCTTGTCCAGACCATTTCCTAAGGACTAAAATTCAACCTTTAGTACTCGATATAGATAAAGAAGAAGATCTCTCCAACCCTGATGAGGTTTTAACAAAACTTGAGCCTGCTTTTGAGCAATATAGAAAAGAATATGCTGAATATTATGAAAAACATAAAAGGGATAATAGCCCAGCTATGCGAGATCCCAATCCTGTGATTATTATTTTCCCAGGTGTTGGTATGTTTAGTTTTGCAAAGAATAAGCAAACAGCAAGAGTTGCAAGCGAGTTTTATGTAAATGCAATCAATGTCATGCGAGGTGCAGAAGCGATTACATCCTATACATCTTTACCTCGTCAAGAAGCTTTTGATATTGAATATTGGTTGCTAGAAGAAGCAAAACTTAAACGTATGCCCCAAGAAAAGCCATTATCACGTAAAGTTGCCTTCATTTCTGGTGGAGGCGGTGGTATTGGTAAAGCCATTGCAGATAAATTAGCTGAAGAAGGTGCAAATGTTTTCATTACAGATTTATCTCAAGATAGATTAGATGAGGCTATGGAATCTTATGACAAAGATACAGCAGCTACAGCTGTTTGTGATGTGACAGATTCTAAATCGATACACAAAGCCTTCAATCAAACAATTTTAGCATTTGGGGGTATAGATATCATTGTTCACAGTGCTGGTCTAGCTATCTCCAAATCATTGGAAGACACAACAGAAAAAGACTGGGATTTACTACAAAATGTATTGGTAAAAGGCCAATTTGAATTGGCTCAAAAAGGTATTAGCATTATCAAAAAACAAGATTTAGGTGGAGATTTTATCAGTATTGCCAGTAAAAATGGATTGGTTTCTGGACCTAATAACGTTGGCTATGGCACAGCTAAAGCAGCTCAACAACACATGTCAAGATTACTAGCAACAGAACTTGGTGCAGATAAAATCCGAGTAAATATCGTAAATCCTGATGGCGTAATTGTAGGTAGTAAAATTTGGGAAGGCGATTGGGCTGAAGGAAGAGCCAAAGCTCATGGAATTGATGTTGAAAATTTACCAAATCATTATGCACAGCGTAATTTGTTAAAGGAAATTATACTTCCAGAAGATATTGCTAATGGTGTATTTGCTTGTGTAGGACTGCTTACAAAAAGCACAGGAAACACGATTAATGTAGATGGCGGTATGGCAAATGCCTTTGTGAGATAAATATTTGATAACACAATCAAAGACCTCACAATTTTAATATTTGTGAGGTCTTGTTGTAATAAAAACTACTCTATGAAGATACTTCAAGATAATATTTTAGAAATCAATAAAAAATCAAATCCTTCTCATCTGTCTGAACTTGAAATTATTATTAATAAATTTTCCAAGAAAAGAATTTCAGTAGACAATGTTATAAACAAGATTGCTGACTTTCAAGTCGCTATTCCCAGTTGGGCGCTTGGAGCTGGTGGGACTCGTTTTGGTAGATTCTCTTATGGTGGAGAACCTGCTTCTTTAGAGCAGAAGCTAGATGATATCGGTATTCTTCATGCTTTAACAAAGTCTGCTGGATTAGTTTCTTTGCACATTCCCTGGGATATCCCTAAAGATGTAAAAGAGATAAAGGAAATTGCTAAAAATCATAATATTGGTTTTGATGCAATGAACTCTAACACCTTTCAAGATCAGCCAGATGCAGAGGAAACCTACAAATATGGTTCGCTTAGCGCAGTAAGTAAAGCTTCTAGAGATTATGCCATTCAGCATAACTTGGACGTGATTAAAATTGGTCAAGAATTAGGCTCCAAAAGCTTGACGGTTTGGCTAGCTGACGGCGCTAATTTTCCTGGACAAAATAATTTTCAAACTGTTTTACAAAATACAGAAAACAGTTTAAAAAGCATTTATAAAGAAATGCCAAAAGATTGGCGTATGTTTATTGAATATAAGCCTTACGAACCCAATTTCTATAGTACTGTTATTCAGGATTGGGGTACGTCCCTGATGCTTGCCAATGCTTGTGGGAATAGAGCTTTCACTTTGGTAGATTTAGGTCATCATCTACCTAATACCAATATTGAACAAATTGTGGCAACCTTGATGCTAAAAGGCAAACTTGGTGGATTTCATTTTAATGATAGTAAATACGGAGATGATGACATAACTGTTGGTTCTATAAAACCTTATGCTTTATTCCTTATTTTTAAAGAGTTGGTATATGGCATGAAAAACAACCCACAAAATCCAGAGTTGGCATGGATGATAGATGCAAGTCATAATACTAAAGATCCTTTAGAAGATCTACTACAGTCTCTTGAAGCAATTTTAATTGCTTATGCTCAAGCACTTTTAGTAGATCAAAAGGGTTTAGAATTGGCTCAACAAGAAAATGATGTAGTAACTTGTCAAGAGATTATACAAGACGCTTACAGGACAGATGTACGCCCCCTAATCCTAACTGCAAGAGAAAAAGCAGGTGCAGCTCTTTTCCCAATAAAAGCCTATAGAGATTTGAGAGTTAGAGAAACCCTAATTAAAGAACGAGGAGCTTCAATAAAAGCAACCGGACTTTAAAAAAAATTGAAAATGAAATCAACAAAAGTTACAGCAGTTTTTGATATTGGTAAAACCAATAAAAAATTCTTTCTTTTTGATAGTAATTTTAAGGAAATATATAGAGATTACACCAGATTACCTGAAACCATAGATGAGGATGGATTTCCCACAGAAGATCTTTCTTTACTAAAAAAATGGATTAAAACAACTTTAGATAATATTCTTGAAAAAAAAGAATACAATGTCAAAGCAGTTAATTTTTCTTCATATGGTTCGAGTTTTGTGCATTTAGATCATCAAGGAGATGTGTTGACACCACTATATAATTATACGAAATCGATTGAAAAATCAGTATTAAATGAATTTTACGATAAATACGGAGATGAATTATCAATTGCTGTGAAAACAGCCTCACCTCAATCTGGATTCTTAAATTCGGGAATGCAACTTTTTTGGCTTAAAAAAACAAAACCTGAAATCTATAATTATATAAAATACAGTCTTCATCTGCCACAATACTTGTCTTATTTGTTTACTGGAATTTCTGTAAGCGAATACACAAGTATTGGATGTCACACCAATTTATGGGACTATGAAAGGAAAGATTATCATCAGTGGGTTTATGAAGAAAAAATTGATAAAATCTTAGCGCCAATTGTGCCAACATCAACCAGTATCCAAACCCTTTATAAAGGAAAAAAATTAAAAATTGGAGTTGGCATTCATGATAGCTCTTCGTCCTTACTACCCTACATTTTAAGCAAAAAAGAGCCGTTTTTATTGTTATCTACAGGAACTTGGAGCATTGCTATGAACCCTTTCAGCAAAGATAAAATCAAAAAAGAAGATTTAAAACATAATTGTTTCAATTATCTCAGGATTGATGGTAATCCAGTCAAAGCTTCCCGTTTTTTTATGGGCAATGAATACCGATTGCAAATAGAAAAATTGGGAGACTACTATCAAAAAGAGTATGGATACCACAGAGATGTAAAATTTAATAAAAATATTTATTTAAAATTAATTAAAAATCCTTCTATCTACTTCAAGTTTGAAGGCATTTCACTTCAAAGAAAAAAACTAAAAGAGACAGATTTAGAACCCTTTGATTCTTTTGAAGAAGCTTTTCATCAATTGATGATAGAATTGATGGAACTTCAAGTTCAAACCATAAGAAAAGCCATTGGTAATTCTGACATCAAAAAGGTATACATTGATGGTGGTTTTACCGATAATGATGTCTTTATGAAAATGATTTCACATCATTTTAATGAGTTTGAAATTTTATCTACTCAGTCACCCTTAGGATCTGCTTTGGGAGCTGCTATGGTTATTTCAAACAAAAAATTAAAAGATTCTTTTTTGAAAGAAAACTACCGAATGAAAAAACTTATACCTTTATTAATTAAATAATTATAACAATGGCATTCCCATTTAACACCGAATACCCCTCTATTGAGCATTTAAGATTAAAAGCAAAGAAACGAATGCCAGAATTTGCATTTGATTATTTGGATGGTGGATGTAACGAAAATATCAATATACGTCGAAATACTGATGAAATAAGAGAAATTCAACTCAAACCCAAATATTTAAAAAATTATAAAAACTCAAAATTAGAAACCAAACTCTTTGGCGTAAAATACGACGCTCCTTTTGGTATATCTCCTATTGGTCTCCAAGGATTGATGTGGCCAAATGCTACAGAAATACTTGCTAAAGCTTCCTTCAAGCATAATATTCCTTTCATTCTAAGTACTGTAACAACAACGAGTATTGAAAGAGCAAGTGAGCTTACAGAAGGTCGTGCATGGTTTCAGTTATACCACCCTACCGAAGATTGGCTTCGCGATGATATTATAAAACGTGCTGAAGCCGCCGAAGTGCCAGTTTTAGTGATTTTATGTGATGTTCCTACTTTTGGATATCGTCCCAAAGAAATAAAAAATGGTCTCGCCATGCCACCACAAATGAATTTTAGAAATGTAATCCAAGTTCTAGGAAAACCAGCTTGGGCTATCCAAACCTTGAAACATGGTGTTCCGAGTTTTGCAACTATGAAGCCCTATATGAAAAACGGTATGAGCATAAAGCAACTTGGAAAATGGATGAACGCCACATTTTCTGGCAGGCTAAATGAAGAAAAAATAAAGCCTTTACGTGAAATGTGGAAAGGTAAATTAGTTTTGAAAGGAGTTATTTCAGACGAAGATGCTGAAGAAGCTATCCGACTTGGATTTGACGGCATTATAGTGTCCAACCATGGAGGTAGACAATTAGACGCGGGAGAATCTACCATAAAACCACTTTCTCATATTGCAAAAAAATATAAGGATAAAATAACTGTAATGATGGATAGCGGAATCCGATCAGGCCCAGATATTGCAAGAGTGATGAGCAGTGGCGCAGATTTTAGCTTTCTAGGACGATCTTTTATGTATGGGGTTGGTGCACTAGGAAATGAAGGAGGAAACCATACAATTGCCATGCTCAAAATGCAGTTACAACAAGTCTTAGAACAAGTCTGCTGTGATAAAGTAAGCAATCTACCAAACTATTTGGTTAAATAAGTATTCAGTTTTACTTTAATATTTAAATAAGCCTAAAGAAAAATAATGAGCTAAAACTAAATCAACCAAAAACTTAAATATGAGCGAAAATCAAATACAAGTAGATGTCTTAAATGAACAAGCATCAGGAGAATTTGAACGTGAAAGTGTACCAAAATCTAAATGGAAAGATTGGAAGAGCTTCTTAGGCATGTATGCAGGAGAACATGCAGCAGGAACAGAATTCATTATTGGTCCTTTATTTCTTACAACTGGCGTAAGTGCTTTTGATTTAATAGTTGGATTACTAATTGGTAATTTCCTGGCTGTCTTAAGCTGGCGTTTTTTAACTGCCGAAATCGGTACTAAATTCAGATATACGCTTTATTTTCATCTTGAAAAGATATGTGGTACTCGACTAGTGACGCTTTATAATTTTGCAAACGGACTTCTATTTTGCTTTTTGGCAGGTTCTATGATTACCATTTCAGCAACAGCAGTTGGGATTCCCTTTGATATAGAAATGCCAAGATTGACAGATACTATGCCAAATAGCTTTACTTGGATTATTATTGTGCTTTTTATTGGCGCTGTCATTTCAGTAATTGCTGCAAGAGGTTATAATACGGTCGCAAAAGCTGCAAATTGGATGTCACCGTTTATTGTTTTAGCTTTTGTAATATGTGGTATTGTAGCTTTATTTCAACTTAATGTGAGTAGTTTTTCAGATTTTTGGAATATTTGGGGTGAAGGCTCTGTACCTTTCCCAGGTCAGGTTAAATATACATTTTGGCACGTTGTACTTTGGTCTTGGTTTGCCAATGCAGCTATGCATATAGGCATGTCTGATTTATCCGTATTTCGTTTTGCTGAAAAAGCAAGTGTTGGATGGACTACTGCTGGAGGAATCTATATTGGGCATTACGTTGCTTGGATAGCAGCATGCTTGCTGTATGCTGTTTATTTGCAGTCTCCAGAAGCCCAAATCTTTGTCAATAATGGTGAAGCACCACCTGTTGCTCCTGGACCGTTAGCTTACAATGCTATTGGAATTTTTGGCATTTTGGCTGTGATACTAGCAGGATGGACGACTGCCAACCCCACAATATACCGTGCTGGTTTAGCATTTCAGGCCATTATGCCAAAAGTTTCTACCTTTTGGGTGACCATAACTGCTGGTGCTGTTGCAACCATTGCAGGTATTTTTCCAGCATTCGCCATGAAATTGCTTGATTTTGTGGCTATTTACGGTTTCATTTTAGCTCCCGTGGGTGCTGTTATTGTATTTGAATATTACTTTGGAAAAAGAATAGGTATTCAAACCTTTTATGCTGAAAAAACCAAAACAAAATTCAATATTTCTGTCTTTTGGGCTTGGATATTAAGTTTTAGTATATTTTATTCAATATCCATATATTATGATATATTTCTTTCATTTGTAATTTTACCAGCTTGGTTATTATGCGGCATATTATTCTTGATATTCAGCAAGTATTTTAATCAATAAAATGCTCCGAGGCTCTGCCTCGGGTGTTATGTAAAATTATGTAATTTTAGAAATATGAGTGATTATATTCATAAGAGTCATAATAAGAGTTTGCTAATTTATCATTTCGTGTGTCCTATAAAGTGTAGACAAAGTGTTTTGACAGCTTCGATTTCAAAGACATTCAATGAAGTTTGTCAAAAAATAAAAGAAAGATATATGATATTTTTTATGGATATGGGTTTAGATGATAATTATATACCTTAATTATCCATTTGCCAACTTCAGAGAAATTCGTCTCGAGGATTACAACATCAGTCGTTGCCTTGAATGATTAAAATGGATGTCTAAACCAATAGAAAAACCTAAGATGAAGTATCATTGAGGATAGATAGGATGTGTTTTAAACAAGACTCAGTAAAATAAGAGCTAAATCTCCACAAACCTTATGAATTAGGTATGTAGAGTTAGATCTTTTAAAAAATCTTCGCTCCAACAAATTCAATACATTAAGACCTCACCAAATCTTTCTGATTTCTAAACACCAATTCATCATTGAACTGGTCTAATAATATGATGCTATCCGCTGTGACTTTTTGTGCCAAAATTTCCTTAGATAATTTATTGAGAACCTCACGTTGAATAACACGCTTAACAGGTCTTGCTCCGTATTGCGGATCATAACCCATCTTAGCCAGGTAAGCTTTTGCTTCATCAGTGGCATCTAAAGTAATGCCTTGTTTGTTTAACATCTTTTGTAATAATTTCAATTGCAAGTCTACAATGGCTTTGATGTCTTCTGCATTCAAAGGGGTAAACATAATGATGTCGTCGATTCGGTTTAAGAATTCCGGTCTTACACTTTTCTTTAAAAGATTTAATACCTCAGCTTTCGCAGCCTCCATTGCCGCATCCACATCGTTTAAATTATCGTATTTTTCCTGAATAATATGGCTACCCATGTTTGAGGTCATGACAATGATCGCATTTTTAAAATCGGCTACACGACCTTTGTTATCGGTTAATCGGCCTTCATCCAAGACTTGTAGTAAAATATTGAACGTGTCAGGATGAGCCTTTTCAATCTCATCTAACAAGACTACAGAATACGGACGACGTCTAACGGCTTCTGTCAATTGGCCGCCTTCGTCGTAGCCTACATATCCCGGAGGCGCGCCAACTAGTCGGCTCACCGAATGTCGCTCCTGATATTCACTCATGTCTATTCTGGTCATGGCGTTTTCGTCATTAAACAGGTATTCGGCTAGGGCTTTGGCCAATTCAGTTTTACCCACTCCTGTTGTTCCGAAGAATAAGAATGACCCCAGAGGTTTCTTTTCATCCTGTAGTCCTGCACGGCTTCTGCGTACTGCGTCACTCACGGCCTGAATGGCTTCCTCCTGACCCACAACGCGTTTATGCAATTCATCTTCTAGTTTCAGTAACTTTTCACGCTCGGTCTGCAACATTTTGGTGACTGGAATACCAGTCCATTTGGCCACGACTTCTGCAATATCTTCATAGGTCACTTCCTCTTTAATCAAAGTGTCTTGACCCTCATTTTCTTCAACCTTTTGCTGGAGTTTTTCTAATTCCTCTTGTGCATTCTTAATTTTACCATAGCGTATCTCAGCAACTCTACCGTAATCACCTTCACGTTCGGCGCGTTCAGCTTCTAGTTTAAATTGCTCAATATCGGTTTTGATCTTCTGAATATTGTCTACCAGATCTTTTTCAGTTTTCCATTTGGCATTTAAGGCATTTCTTTCCTCTTTGAGTTCCGCTAAATCTGCCTTTAGTAATTTTAATTTAGCTTCATCTTTCTCGCGTTTGATGGCTTCGATTTCAATCTCTAATTGTCTGATTTTTCGATCTAATACATCTAACTCTTCTGGCTTTGAATTGATTTCCATGCGCAACTTAGAAGCCGATTCGTCCATGAGGTCAATCGCCTTGTCCGGTAAAAATCTGTTGGTGATATACCGCTGAGACAGTTCTACTGCACCAATAATCGCTTCATCTTTAATTCTTACTTTATGATGCGCCTCATATTTTTCTTTGATACCACGAAGAATTGAAATAGCAGATTCGGTATCGGGTTCATTCACCAGGACTTTTTGAAATCTTCGTTCCAGCGCTTTATCCTTTTCAAAATATTTTTGAAATTCATCTAAAGTAGTCGCACCGATAGCTCTTAATTCACCTCTAGCCAATGCAGGTTTTAGAATATTTGCCGCATCCATAGCGCCTTGTCCGCCGCCTGCACCAACGAGCGTGTGTATTTCGTCAATAAACAAAACAATCTCGCCATCGCTTTTAGTAACTTCCTTAATCACGGATTTTAAGCGCTCTTCAAATTCACCCTTGTATTTTGCCCCGGCAATCAAAGCACCCATATCCAGGTTATAAATCTTTTTAGACTTTAAATTTTCAGGCACATCACCGGCTATGATTCTATGAGCCAGACCCTCGGCAATAGCTGTTTTCCCTGTTCCGGGTTCACCGACCAACATGGGGTTGTTTTTTGTTCGTCTGGACAGGATTTGAAGAATTCGTCTAATTTCTTCGTCACGACCAATCACCGGATCCAGTTTACCGTCTTCGGCGAGTTGGTTAAGATTTTTAGCATATTTATCTAAAGCATTATAAGTGTCTTCAGCAGTTTGGGAAGTCACCTTATCACCTTGGCGCAATTCTTCTATGGCAGACTTTATAGCCTTTTCGGTCACACCTTGATCTTTTAGAATCTGAGCTACTTTAGAGTTGCTTTTAAACAATGCTAAAATTAAATGCTCAATTGAGGCGTATTCATCTTCCATTTTTTTGGCGATTAACGGGGCTTCATTCAGGGTTTTTCCCGCTTCACGAGAAAGCATAATATCACTGCCTGTTACTTTGGCGAAACTTTTAATAGTGCTGTCCAAAATATCGGTAAACAGCTTTTGGTTCACACCTAGCTTCTTGAACAAAAACGGCAATACATTTTTATCGACCTCAAGTATGGCTTTAAAAATATGCTCGTTTTCGATTTGTTGATGCCCGAATTCCTGCACTAATTGTTGTGCTTTTTGAATTACTTCCTGGGCTTTTATGGTATATTGATTTGGATTCATTTTCTTTGTTTTTTAAATTCAAATAATATTAGTCAAAATATATACCTTTATAACAATTTGACATTTTGACTGGTATTTTAGAGATTTTTAAGACATTTTGACACTTATTTCTATGAAAAATAAAATTTATATTAAAGAATGGCTTTCCACGAAACCCTATCAAAAGCATACGGAAACCGACAGTTATTATTTAGAGGTCAGTAACCAGGTTTATGCTGTCATTCAAAAGCATTACAACTATAAAATCTTAAAATCTTTGCTTCATGAAAAGGACATTAAATTATTATCTGTCATTTTAGTTTGCTATTTTGAAGATATTATTAGCAATGCGGGTATTTGGAAGACATTTACTGGTCTTTGTGAACAAAAATTCGGAAAACCTCTACCCTATTATGATTTAAATAATTACGAAAGGGATGAGACCAATGTTCAGGATATTAGTTTTTTAATTTGGAATTTTATCAACACGTATTCCGAAAATACATTGATCAATCCAAATGATCATTTAGCCATTGAATTTTCTTCGCCTATCTTAGACCTATTAGATAAAGAATGGCAGTATGCCCCTGAAAATGAAAATCTTGTAAACTACTATCAATTGAAAGATTACAAGGGTAAAGATGAATTTTATAAAGTAAGGTCCATTGTTGAAAAATTTATGTTTGATAACTGGCTCTTATCACAAGATTTTTTAAATGAATTTGTAGATGAATGTGATAGAATAAATAATGATAAGGATATAGATGATGATATGCGTGAAAAATACTTGTACGAAACTAAAGATAATATTGTATTAAATTCAAAATCAAAACTGCTCAATCTTTATGGTAAAGAATGGTTAACGCATTATTTAGGCGAAAGCCACGAACTCTACGATGACCTACTTAATATGTCAAAAAAAATAAATGGCATTTTTAAACTAATAGATCAAAACTCCAAGTACTATAACGTAGAATATATTGCCACAGATAAGACATTTAAACTTCTCAAAAGCAGTTTGGATATGTTAGAAAATTTCAGGTATGATAAATTATACTATTTAGGCATTGTAAGATGGAAAAATGAATGGGTATTTTCCGGGATATTATCAGAAGTAGAATACAATCAAAAAATCATAGACAGAGAAAAAAGTAAACCCTCAAGCCTAAATGCTTCTTCTTTTCTACAAAGTGAAGAAGACCAAAAAACCATTAACGATGTGCTTGATAAACAATTAAAAGCGTTCAAAGTTATTGCAGATGGTGAACTCATCGTTAATTTACCCGCAAAAGAAGTTAAAACCTTTTTAAACCAATTTAATGCGGCTTATCATAAATTTTTAGGCCTTTCTGATGATGAGATTGTAAACCCCAAAGATGAACTTTCTAATCAATTTGATGATGCAAAAGATATTGTTAGCATTTTCTTTAATCCTAAAGCAGGGATAGAAAATTATTTTAATTTTGAATCGGCTTTTCCTATGAAAAATAATATTTTTTTTGATGAAGATTATGCATATGATGATATTGATGGCTTAATTAAGACTGATTTTATATCACCGGAATTGGTTAAATATTGTTTTAAAGAATTCAGGGATAGTCGCTTTTATAAAGAATACATAGAAAAAAATCCATGGGTTAAAGATTTAGAATTTACGCTGGCTTACTACAGAAAGAATTCATACAAAACCTTTCCTAAAATCACTTTAACTAATAAATAATGAGTTTTTTAAATACAATATTTGGTTCAAAAAATGAAGGTCAATCTTTAAACTGGAAAGCGATGAACGATTCAATTCAGATTGATCACGCCATCGAAGTTTCCAATGAAAAACCGGTAGTGATATTCAAGCATTCTACCCGTTGTGGCATCAGTCGGATGGTATTGAATCAATTTCAAAACAACGCAGAATTTGACGAAGACCGGGTGCTTCTCCTCTACTTAGACCTGTTGGCACATCGTGATATTTCAGACAACATATCAGAACGCTTTGGCATTTTACACCAATCGCCACAGATGCTGATTTTAAAAGATGAAGAGATCGTTCATCATTCATCACATTCTGCTATTGTGCCTTCAGCCATTAATCAAGTTTTAAATTCTAAATGATGAATTTTTTTTTAATGACTAAGAATACTAAACACTACTTCAACATTACCGTCTAATAATGATCAACTGTATGTATTCATAGGTTTTGCTGAGCTTAGCCTTGAAAAGGGCTTATATTAAGTTGTACTACAGTTTAAAATTTACAATTGACACTTTCTAACAACAGAGAATAATTATTCCCCTATATTTGCCATCAGTTTATTCTTAAATATTACGTTTTATACCAGATGCAGCTTATATTATACATTATAGTCTACCCTTTTGTCTGGCTAATATCAATTTTACCATTTAGATTGTTATATGGGCTTTCAGATGTCCTGTATTTTTTTATCTATAGAATTTTTGGATATCGGAAAAAGGTGGTCAAAGAAAATCTTCGTCTTGTGTTTCCGGAAAAAAGTGAAAAAGAAATTTCGACAATTACATCCAGATTTTACCATCACTTATGCGACATGATATTAGAATCTTTAAAATCTTTATCTATTAAGGAAAACGATATCAGAGAGCGGTATAAATTCACTAATATTGACCTTCTATTAGACATAGAAAAGCGTCAAAAAAGCATCATACTCATGTGTGCGCATTACGGAAGCTGGGAGTGGATTTTTATTTTGCAACGCTATGTTAATCACAAAGGCTATGCGATTTACAAAAGAATTGAAAATAAGTATTTTGACAGACTTGTACGAAAAATAAGGGCCAAATACGATACGCATCTTATCACAACAAAAGAAACCTTTGAAGTGTTGAGTAACTCTCAAAAAAAGGGAGAGCTTAGCATAAATGGATTTGTCTCAGATCAATCTCCTAAACATTGGAAAGCACTACATTGGAACAATTTTATGGGCATCACGGTTCCTATGCATACAGGTGCCGAATATCTGGCTAAAGAATTGGATATGGCAGTTGTATTCTTTAAAGTTAAACGCCTAAAACGCGGTTTTTATGAAACGACTTTTGAAACAATAGCGGAAAACCCGAAAGAATATAAAAATTACGACATTACCGATATCTTCTTTAAAAAAGTAGAAAAACAAATCCGAGAAGCACCGGAATACTATCTTTGGACGCATAAGCGATGGAAACACAGAAATAAAGTCCCAGAAAAATTTCAAAACAAGCCTTAATTAATGATTTGACCTAGGCACATAATTAATATTTTATATCTCAGTGTTCTCAGTACCTCTGTGGTGATATTTCATCAACTTTATAGACGAAAATTTTTTTTTAGGCAAAAAAACGGTTTTATTTAGACATAATATATTGATTATTAAATAAGTAATTAATTTAAAATATATTTATTAAACGCCTAAGTCAATTTATTTAATACTTCTTAACCGCCTCACCAAAGGGCGGTTTTTTTTTTAGGGTAATCAATTGTTGAAGACCTTAGAATATAGAATAGACTTAATTACAAAGTACAAAGTATGAAGTAACTCGGAAACCAGAAATCTGGAGCCTGGAATTAGTAAATTTTGAATTGTAATTTTTGAATTACATAATAAGTACAAAATTAGAAATACAAAGTTAGATGTAACAAAATAAAAGTAAAATAAATCGGCAAACTGCGACTTCGAGCTATTTGCCTAAAGCCCCTCATGAGCGAGATTTTCGCTGCGCTTAAACTTTTAGCTATAAGTCCTTTAATGGTCACAGACCATATTCCAATTGATATAACATGTTGTTTATTTGCGTTTTAAGCAGTTTGTTATATGAAAGTCGGTAGAGGGTAGTCGGTAGAGGGTAGTCCTTTAATGGTCGCGGACCACATTATAATTGATATAACATGTTGTTTATTAGCATTTTAAGCAGTTTGTTATATGAAAGTCCTTTAATGGTCGCTGACCACATTATAATTGATATAACATGTTGTCTATTAGCATTTTAATCAGTTTGTTATATAAAGTTTTTAGCTATTAGCTATTAGTTTTGAAATATACAAATGTTAAATCAGAAACCTGGCTGTAAATAAAAACAAAAACTAGAGACTAAAGACTAGAGACTTTACACCTTAAAACTACTTCTCCATATCTTCCAATTGAAGATTGAGTGCTTTTACACTGATTTGTATTTCAATGATTGATAACACCAGTGAGATCATCAACAATACCAATGAAATGCCAAAAATTAAACTGCCATAAAATTGAAGCTCTTCATAAATTAAGAACATGCTCAATACGCAAAGAAACAAAGATAAAATTCCGAAAATCTGCATGTTTCTTATCAAATTAACCCGCCGCTTTAAATTGTCTATTTGTGCTTTGATATTTTCATTTTGGTTTTCCTTATAGACTTTATACAAGTTCCTAATCAGACCGGCAATGGTTAAAAATCGATTGGTATAGGCCAGTAACAATAAGGAAATTGCAGGGAAAAGAAGAGCCGGTGTCGTTAGAGATACGTTCATAGTTCTAAGAAGGTTAGGTGGTTCAAGATACAAAAAACCAGTTATTTTAATGGTTTTTGGGCTTATTTAAAAATCCCCGATAAGTTTTAAAACCTATCGGGGATTTTTAAAAGGTTAGGAGCTACATAACCACTCTAGTCTATCAGTTCAGCAAACTGAACTATAGCCGTTTTAATTTGGTTGGCTAAAGCATTATTGCCGTCTGTATCTGAAGGACTAATTTCTATGCTGCCATCGCCATTACCATCTGTAGCATTACTAAAATCAACAGCATTTACAACTGCATTCAAGTCAAAATTAAAAGTGACTTCGTTGTTGTTAGAATCGTCTATCACCAGATTTTGGCCGGTATCTTCATAATCAACTTCAAAGTCTTCTTCGAATGTATGAAAGAATGTCATTGGAGTTCCGTTCAATTTTCCACTGATCATAATCGATTTTTGATATAAAGCTGAATTTATATCAGTGCTTCTATCCATTTCAAATTCTACTTCCTCATAGGTGCCAATTGGAATGTCAACATTGACAATTGTGGTGGTTTCTTGGTCCAAAAGATTAATTTCAAAGGGGCCGGCAAGCAGAAACTCCTCCTCATCGCCATAACTCGAAGAATCGTCAGTAGAACCATTGCTTCCATTACAGGGATCATCATCTTGTTCTTGTGCATATAGTGTGAAGTCTGCTCTAAAATACAATTCTAAACCGCTGGCTAACTCGACCTCATATTTGTAAGGGTCATCTGAATCATCCTCTTCTTCGGCCTTACAAAACGGGTCGTTAGGATGATTAGTGTTAATATAATCTTGAATTTGCTGAGGAAGTTGATCGAAAGTGAGGTTAATATCTTCATCCTCTCCATTATAATAAGACTGATCGTCATCGTCTCCACCGGCGTTGGCATATTCAAATTCAATTTTTCTAATGTTAATGTAAAAAGCATCGATGTCTAAAGTGTTGACAGATTTAAATCTTCCGGAAGTGTTACCAAAAGTTGTAGTCGCCTTAATGGTAACATTGGTTTTGGGTGCGTTTGAATCTGCAATATCGGTAATGCTATCATCCTCTGAGCACGACATAAAACTGATTGCTAAAAAGAATACAAATAATTTACTTAAATTTTTCATAGGGTTTTTTTTTGTTTGTTTACATCTAAAACAATTCAAAAACGCATTACCCTACTTTTTTAAAAATAAATATTTGAAATGCTAGTAAAATTCAATTTAAAAATCTGAAGGAGATAATGCCATACGTCTTAAATCAAATAGTTGTCCTCGATGTCGCTGGTGTCTTCATTGAAAGACTTTAGTTGCTTCATCCAATATGCAAAAAACAAAAAACCAATGAGAAGAAATACGAAATTTAAGCCATTAGCAGCCAACCAGGATTCGGGTTGGAGGTCTCTTCTTAAAATATTAAAAGGGATAAATAAAAAATCCTGAAATAAAGATGCTATGCCTTCAAAAAATTCTTTCATGTCTTAGATGATTATAATTACCTTGCAAAAATAATCATTTGACTGATATGATTGCCAATTTTTTTAAACAATCCAAACCTATTGTATTTTTAATCCTGGGGATAGCCCTAAGCTTACTATTTTATTTAAAAATAATATTAAGCAACACCTTTAGCGTTAATAGTGAAAACATTCCAGTAATTGTTTTAAATCATATTGTTCTTGTCGTATCCTTTGTATTATTCGAATTATCGATTAAGCATTATGAAATTCAAACAGGGCACAGTTTAGTGAGCTTATTTTTTGTCTTATTTTCAAGTCTTATTGTACCAAATATTGGTTTTAGCCATGAACTTTCCGGCTTTTTGATTTTAAGTTTAGGTATTATAAGGCTTCTTTCAATGACAAAAAATGTAGAAAAGAACTTACGTATTTATGAAGCCGTTTTACTTATCGCTATTGCAAGCCTGTTTTATAAACCTTTCATATTGTGTCTGGTATTAGTATTAGTGGCTAGTTTGCTGTTTTCAGCACCAAAATGGAGATATTTTATAATTCCTTTTTTGAGTATAAGTACGGTGATAATTTTTGTAGAAAGTTACTACTTGATAACATATGATTCTGTAGTAGGGTTTTACTTTTTTATTCCAAAAATAGAATACTCAATTGAGGAATATTATTCAAAACTGAATCCAATTTTGACTATATTCTGGCTAATTTCATGTTTAATCTGTATTTATCAAATTTTTAGTGTTAAGCGCATCAGGTCATTATACCATAGAAATATGGCCAGCTTTTTTTTAATATTTTTAATTTTAGCCTTATTATCAATGGGTTTTAAGTCGTCAACACTTTCAGGCTTATGGGTAATGTCTATTTGGCCCTTCTGTATCTACTTAGGTGATTTTATCTCCAGAATAAAAAAACGGCTTTGGTTACAAATTGGGTTTTGGTTTTTTGTTTTAGGGCCTATATCGATTTATTTTTTGACTTTATAAGTATTTAATGTATTAGCCTAAGCCTACATCAAGCGTCATCATCACGATAAAGCCACCTATAAATCCCAAAGTGGCAATATCTGTATTGCGCTCTAACTGAGACTCCGGAATCACTTCTTCTACCACCACAAAGATCATCGCCCCGGCGGCAAAACATAAAGCGTAAGGTAGAATAGGTTCGAAGGTTAAAACCGCCCAGGCGCCCAGAACTGCTGCAAAGGGTTCAACTATAGCTGAAAGCTGGCCATAGTTAAAGCTTTTCCAACGGCTTTTGCCTAAGCCTCTTAAAGGCATGGCCACGGCAAAACCTTCCGGGAAATTCTGAATTCCAATTCCGATGGCTAAGGCGACCGCACCTCCTATGGTTGCGCCTTCTATCCCAGCGGAAACCCCTCCAAACAGGACACCAATGGCCAATCCTTCCGGAATGTTATGCAGCGTGATTGCTAAAGTGAGCAGCACAGATTTATGCCAGGGGGTTTTAATGCCTTCCTTTCGGCTTTCTTTAAAATTAACGTGCAAGTGGGGTAATATTTTATCTAAAGCAAAAATAAAAAGCGCTCCACCTAAAAATCCAGTGGCTGCCGGTATGACTCTTATAAAGCCATCACCATCACTCATTTCTATTCCAGGCGCCAATAAACTCCAGAAACTGGCAGCAATCATTACCCCGCCGGTAAAGCCCAGCATACCATCAAAAAGGACTCGGTTCATTTTTTTAAAAAAGAACACTAAGGAAGCTCCTAAGGCCGTTAAGCCCCAGGTGAAAAGCGTGGCAAGAAGTGCAGCCAGTATAGGATCAAGTTGTTCAAAATACGTAATAATCGTTTCCATAGGTTCTAAGAATGAGTTTTGATGTATAAATTTTCGGCTATCTGTTCAGAAATTCTTAGTGTGTCATGGTCGAACGTAATGAGCATAGAACGATCAAATGCTTCTTTGTCTTTTATTCGTATAGATTTGCCCAAGGCAATGCCCTGCTTATCTAAATAGTTTAGAAAATCTGAAGACGAATCTTTTACCCCAACACAAACGCCACTTTCTCCAATTTCTAAATCCGCCAGTACGACCTTGTTGGCTACGGTAAATTCACCTTCTCTGTTAGGAATAGGATCGCCATGCGGGTCTCGTTTAGGATAATCTAAAAACGCATCCAGTTTATTGGTGAGTTTTTCAGACTGTATGTGTTCCAGCTGTTCTGCAATATCGTGCACTTCATCCCAGCTAAAATTAAGTTTGTCTACTAAAAAAACTTCCCATAAGCGGTGCTTCCGTATCACTTTCAATGCAGTGGTTTCGCCTAAGGCGCTTAAAGATACACCTTTATATTTCCTGTAGACTACAAGCTTTTTCTCGGCGAGTTTCTTCAGCATGTCCGTTACCGAAGATGCTTTTGTTTTTAACAATGCAGACAAGTCATTGGTGCTTACAGATTGTTCCTGCTCTCCGTACAAATGATAAATTGCCTTGAGGTAGTTCTCTTCTGAAAGGCTCAACATAACAGATATTTTATGCAAAAATAAAAAAATTTTTAGACTTGCCTAATTTTATAATATCATCTACTGGTCTTATATCTTATGAGTCTATTGTTCAACATCAAAAATTAGATGGTTTCTTTGATCTTTTCTACAATAATATTTGTAGCTCCTTTTTGATTGTCGATAAATTTTCGGGAAGCTGTAGACATTGCATTCAATAGCTTCTGGTCTTCGAGTATCTTTTTGACAAATGTTTTTAATTCTTTTTCATGACTTACGACCTTTAAACCTCCAAAATCTTCCAGGGCTTTGGCTTCCGGAAAATTCTTATGATGGGGTCCAATACAGATTGGAACCCCAAAGGCAGCAGGCTCCAGTATATTATGAAGTCCGGTTTTCCCCATGGCTCCGCCCACATAAGCCAGATTTGCGTAGGCGTATATTTTAGTCAGCATCCCCACATTATCAATGATAATAACTTCATAATGGCTGATCTCATTATCTAAAATTCTGGAAAACCGGATGCATGGTTTTTTAATTCGGGTTTCTAAGCCTTCAATCGCTTTTTCATCAATTTGATGAGGAGCAATGATGTATTTTAAGTTAACGGAGGTATCGTTAATCAAAGGGATTAATATTTTTTCACCCTCCGGCCAGGTGCTCCCGCATACCATACAAGGGCGATCCTGAACAAAATTATCTACAAAGGCCAAGGTGTTATTTTGTTCAAGTTGAAGTGCAACTCTATCGTATCTGGTATCTCCGGAAATTGTCCAGCGCGTATATCCTATACTGTTTAGCAAGTGCCCTGAAGCCTGATCCTGAAGGAATATATGTGTAAATGAAAATACAGACCTTCTGAAAAATGCACCGTAATATTTGAAATAAATCTGATGGGGTCTAAACCGAGCCGATATCAGGAAGGTTTTGATGTTTCTTTGATTAAGTTCCATAAGAAAATTTGGCCAGATGTCGTACTTCACGAATATGGCCAAGCTCGGATTAACTTGGTTTACAAAGTCTCGGGCTTGCTTTGGTGTGTCTAAAGGCAGGTAGGTTTCAAAATCTGCAATAGACCTATTCTTTTTGTTTCTGTATCCTGAATCCGAAAAAAAACTAATGAGGTAAGTGTAGTTAGGGTATTTTTTTTTTAGATTTTGCAATACCGGGACGACCTGTTCGTATTCCCCTAAAGAAGCAACATGGGTCCATATGATGAGGTTTTGATTTTTATCTACAAAGGCATTGAACTCTGCACTGGTGTTTTTTCGATCCAGATAAAACACCTTAAGCCGTTTAAAGAACAAACCCAAAATTGGGAGTAAAACATGAAAACTTTTGATCAAAGTATTGTAGAGAAATTTCATGTTCCAGTGTTAGATAAGCATTATAAAAAAAGCTAAAATAAAGAATTAGCCCGAAAGCCATTTATATTTACTAAATTTGTTACAATAACGATTTTATACTACCTATGAAAAAACTACAAATGGTCGACCTTAAAGGTCAATTAGAACCTATAGAAGACGAGGTCAAAAAAGGATTTGAAGAGATCATGGAAAATGCAGCTTTTATTAATGGTCCTTATGTTCATCAATTTCAAGCTGATCTCGAAAACTATCTCGATGTTAAAAATGTGATTCCTTGTGCCAATGGTACCGACGCTTTACAAATAGCGATGATGGGATTAGGACTTAAACCCGGGGATGAGGTCATCACCGCAGACTTTACTTTCGCTGCAACAGTAGAGGTAATTGCGCTGCTTAAACTTACGCCGGTATTGGTAGATGTTGAAGAGGATACATTCAATATTTGTCCGGAAGCTATAGAACAAGCTATCACACCAAAGACCAAAGCCATAGTGCCCGTGCATTTATTCGGTCATGCGGCTAATATGGAGGCGATTATGGATATTGCTACTAAACACAAGCTCTATGTCGTAGAAGATAATGCGCAGGGTATTGGCTCTTCTTATCACTACAAGGATGGGTCGTCTCAAAAAACCGGAAGTATTGGTCATGTCGCGGCAACGTCCTTTTTCCCTTCAAAAAATTTAGGATGTTACGGTGATGGAGGGGCGATATTTACAAACGACGACAAATTAGCGCACACGATGAGAGGTATTGTAAATCATGGAATGTACGAACGTTATCATCACGATGTTGTGGGTGTAAATTCAAGGCTGGATTCCCTGCAGGCGGCTGTTCTAAAAGCTAAATTACCTAAACTTGACGAATACAATGCTCGTCGTCAAAAGGCTGCCAGAGCTTACACTAAAGCTTTAAAAGATCATAAAGACATCATCACACCATCGGCCAAAACCAATAGACCCTGTGAAAATAAAGATTTAGGGATCTGTGATACCTGTACCTGTCATGTGTTTCATCAATATACTTTGCAGATCAAAAATGGAAAGCGTGATGGTTTAGCTGATTACTTAAAATCTCAGAATATTCCATTTGGGATTTATTATCCTATTCCTTTACATCAACAGAATGCTTATAAAGATGAACGCTACATTCATGAAGACTTTAAAGCCACAAACAAACTTTCTGAAGAAGTCTTATCTCTGCCTATGCATACAGAGTTAGACCAGGAGCAGATAGATTTTATCACCGGTCATATTTTGAAAAATTTGGATGAAGGGCACTTCGGCTCCGCTCTGTGACCATTTAATTGGCTCAATTACCAGAATTGAGTTTAGCTCTTACTGGATGAAGATATCATATCAGTGCAGCTGAACTCTTCTTCTAGCCTGGCCGCGTTGTCTGAGCGAAGACGAAGACAACATTAAATTTGCAAAAATCATGAAGGAAGCTTATATGTACATTTTAGAGTGTTCGGATGGCAGTTTCTACACAGGTAATACTGTTGATCTTGAGGCGAGACTAAAACAACACAACGAGGGAAAAGGGGCAAAACATACAAAAAGAGGTTGCCTGTAAAATTACTTTATTTTGAAAAATTTAATCGAGTGCAGGAGGCCTTTTGCCGAGAAAAGCAAGTTCAGGGCTGGAGCAGTACAAAGATACTCGCATTGATCAATAAAAAACATAATCAGCTGCATCGGCTTGCAGAGTGTAAAAATGAGAGTCACTTTAAGAACTTTGGTGGTTTCGACTCCGCTCAACCACCAAAGACCGACTCCGCTCAACCTGGCTAGAGCTAAACTAACAGCGCAACTGAATTCTTCTCTAAGCCTAGCTGTGTTCTCTGAGCCTTTCAACTTCGCTTGAGACAGGCTCGCCGAGGACAACATATACCAAAAAATTACTACCTTTATAAAATTAAAATAGTTTTGGTATGAAGTTACATCTTTACATAATTTACTTATTTTTTATATGCTCTAGTCTTCAATCTCAAAACACATATCTGCATTGCTCAAAAATATTCAACAGTAAAACCGCAACTTATACAACCGGCAACCAGACTATTATTGTAAGAGACAATAAGATTTTAGACATTCAAAAAGGCTTAACTACCCCTCAACAGGAAGATGCCATAATCATTGACCTCAGAAAAAAAGTGGTTTATCCGGGTTTTATTGACATGCATGTGCATTTAGATCATGAGACAAGCCCTTCCCGTTACTTAGATAAATATCAGGATAACAAATCGGATCAAGCTTTAAAATCGGTAAAATTTTGTAAACGCACTTTGCAAGCCGGTTTTACAAGCGTAAGAGACGTTGGAGGTAATGGCGTAAACATTGCTTTAAAAAATGCCATAAACCGTGGAGATATTGATGGCCCAAGGGTATTCACCTCGGGTAAAATCATTTCTTCTACGGGTGGACACGGCGATCCTACCAATGGTAGCAATGCGGATTATGTTGGTGATCCAGGCCCTAAAGAGGGTGTGGTAAATGGGGTTGCAGATGCCATGAAAGCCGTGAGGCAACGCTATAAAAATGGTGCAGATCTCATAAAAATTACGGCAACGGGAGGCGTACTCAGTCAGGCCAAAAATTCATCTAATCCCCAATTTACCCTTGAAGAAATTAAAGCCATCACTAAAACAGCAGCCGATTATGGGTTTCACGTTGCTGCTCATGCGCACGGAGATGATGGGATGAAACGTGCCATTCTGGGAGGCGTTAAGACTATTGAACACGGTACAAGAATGAGTGATGAAACCATGGATATGATGAAAGAAAATGGGGTCTACCTGGTGCCTACAATCATAGCCGGGAAGTATGTTTCAAAAATGGCAAAGATCGATGGGTTTTACCCTGAAGTCATAAGACCAAAAGCTTTAGAAATTGGTCCTGAAATTCAGAGTATGTTCGCCAGGGCTTACCAGAAAAAAGTACCTATTGTGTTTGGTACCGATGCTGGTGTGTTTCCTCACGGTGAAAACTGGAAAGAGTTTGGCTATATGATAGAAGCGGGAATGCCGGTAAACGAAGCCATACAAACCGCCACCTTAATCCCGGCCGTAATTCTTAAAAAAGAGCGTGAACTCGGCCAGCTTAAACCGGGGTTTTTGGCCGATATTATCGCCTTAGATGAAACGCCAACAAAAGATAATACCGAAGCGTTTAGGAAAATTGCATTTATTATGAAAGGTGGTAAAGTATACAAAAGCCTTTACAAGTAAAAGAATTGCCGAAAATATGAGAACAATTTTGTTATTAGGTCTATTGACCTTGATTGGCTGCTCTAACCCAAAAGGAGAAAAAGAGTCTGTAAGTCTATCTAAAACTGAACTAGAGAAATACGACGACTTAGTTTGGAGTGCGATGCTTCATTACAAGGGTAAAGATTTTGAAAATTCTTTATCTAATTTAAGGGATGCATTTGAAATAAAAGCCGATCAGGGCGTGTCAGATTATTTTTACGCCTCTGCAGCGGCACTAAATTTGAATAAAGATAGCCTTGCGAAGAAGCTGATAACTGATGCGATTACTAAAACTGATGCCTCGGAGAAGTATTTTGATAACTTCAATGAATTTGATCCATTTAGAGTAAAGGAACTTTTTTCTGTGATTAAGAAGAACTATGCTAAGCATAAGGCTGAATACCTCAACAATCTTAAACACCCGGAAATTTACATGGAGATAGAGTCTTTATTGGAAAAGGATCAAAAGGTGAGAACAGAAAGCAGGAGTAAGAAAGAAATACGGAAGACAGACAGTATAAACATCTCAAGATTAATTGAGATCAACAAAAAATATGGATGGCAGAAGAAGCAGTGGCTTCTTCTTTGGCACCACAGGTCAATCCATAGAGATCATAATTACGTTTGGAATTTTTTCAGGCCATTTATTAATCGAAAGATTGAGGAGGGCGAATTAAGAAAAAGTTTCTGGGCAAGGTTCGATGACGAGAAATCAATGTTTAGTGAAGATCGTGTTCAAATTTATGGCACATATTGGAATAACTACAATCAATTTCCAATTAAAGATATAGACAAGGTTGATAGCTTAAGACATACCGTCGGACTACCTCCTTTGGCCTATATGGAAAAAGTTTACGGTCTTGCATTGCCAGAAGGCTACGATGGAAAATTACCCTTAAGAATGTACAAGAAATAATCGATTGAAAAAACCTCAGGAAGGGAAGGGCGTGCTGGAAAAGATACCCCTGAAGAGACTGACAATTAAAATAAAGGATACAAGAGTTTAAATTTACATCTTATACACCCACTCGGCCGGATTTTGAGGGGTATTATTTTTGAAAATATAAAACCCTAAAGTTGTTGATCCATCGGCGGGATCTTGACCTATTGTGCCAATAGACTGATTGGTTTTAACTTGATCTCCAACCTCGACTTGAAGTTGATCTACATTTCTATAAACGGATAAGTACTGCCCGTGACGTATCATTACGATTTTATAAGAATTGGGAACTTTTTGAATTTCACTTACCTCACCGTCAAAAACTGCGCGTGCTTTTGCACGGGGATCGGTATCTATGCGTACCCCATCACTTTTGGTTTTAACGGTTTTTACAATGGCATGCTGTCTTGTTCCAAAGGGTCTGGATACAAATCCGGATACTACCGGCCATGGTAGTTTTCCTTTGTTATCTTCAAATTTGTTACCCAAAACCGTGGCCTCCGGTGTCATTTTAAAACGACTGTCTGAACTACTGCCCAGTTTTTTGTTTTCTGCGGCTATGGCTTCCCGAATCAATTTTTGAATAAGCTGGTCTATTTCATTTATTTTGTCCTGTTTACGTTCCAATTCTTTTTTATACCGCCCTTCTTTTTGACGAATAGAGGCTATCAATTCTTTTTCTGCAGCTTTGTCTTTTTGTAATTTTTCTAAGGTTTGCCTGTTTTGGGCTAAGAGTTTTTCCTTGTCTTTGCGCTGTTTAAACAGCTCTTCATTCAACTGCTGCAGCTCCAGGGTTTGCTTTTGAATTTCTATGCCTTGCTGCTCCCGATGAGCTGCAAATTGCTTCATGTATTGCAAGCGTTTATAAGCTTGTAAAAAATTATCTGAAGACAATAAAAACATAATCCTGTTTTGAGAGGATTTGCTTTTGTAAGCATCCACAACCATCAGACTGTATTCCTTCTTTAGCTTTTTGAGCTCGTTTCTTAATTTGTCTATGGCTTGGGCGTTAGCGTCAATTTCTCGGGATAAGATGTTGGCCTCGCGATTATTTACTCGAACCAGCGCTTCAGCAGAAATTATTCGTTGATTCAGCGTTTGGACTTTATCTAGAACAGACTGTTTTCTGGAACGGTTCTGGTTTAGATTATTATTGATTTGAAGTATTTGCTGTTTTATCTGTTGGCGTTCTTTTTCCAACTCACTTCGTGTTTGAGCATATGAAATTTGCAGTGCAAAACATAAAGATACTATTACATACAACAAAGTTTTCATGTCACTTCAATTCTAAGGGTTTGAAACTGCTTGGAATACTAAATGGAAACTTTAAGTCATCATTTAAGTTGATGTTTTTATAATTCAATATTAATTGTACTTCATTGTCCTTATCTCCTGCTAAAATAATTACTTCTTTAGGAAAAGACATATTGTTGATGACCTGATAAGATTTATAAATGACTTTAATTTCGCTGTCATTTATGTTTAAGGCTTGTTGTTTGACTTTAAAGGTTTTTTCATCCAAAAATATAGATTGTGTTAAACCCTTTTCGTAAGTCGTAGTAATTTTAAAATATTTATCAACACTTTCAAAATCAGATTTATTGACCTCAATAGGTTTTATAGTTTGACCTAATAAAAGATTTTGTATTTGGTCATAGTTCAATTCTAAACCTAAAACAGAGCTTATAAATTGAAAATCACCATCAAAATAAGATTGGTCTATACGTTCATAAAATTGAATGTTATCAGGGGTTACCATTATTTTGGCAACTTGAATTAAGCCGGCTAGTTTAGCACTCATCCAAAGTACTTCATCTTTCTTAAACCTATAACTGATATTTATACTTTGCTGATCATTGCCATCAATGTACTCGCCTTTTAACCTGCCCCGCATGGTTTCAAACCGGGGATTGGACTTGTCGTAGTTCTTTACGATAGCTTTTAACGATTTTGTCTTAAGTTTTTTGTCTTTTAACACCGATTTGCTTCCGCCACATGAGGAAAGCAATATAAAAACGACAAGTAATGGTAAAAGATTGATTTTCATTAAACTTAATTCAATTTTTCTTGGATGGCATTGGCCTTTTCCTGATACTCTGCCGCTTTATCTGTCTGCCCTATGCCTTTATAGGCTCGACTAAGACCTTCATACAGTTTTTGCATGGTCTCATTTTCTTCAAACACATAAGATAAAGCTTCTAATAAAACCGATTTAGCTTCATTATATTGTGTTTGCATCACCAAAGACTCCCCTTTGACCAACATAAAAATGGCTTGAGTTGGATAAATCTCTAAAGCTTCATTGGCAGTAGTTATAGCTTCTTCATATTGATTTAATTGGAATTGCAACACACTAATATACTTTAAAATCTGGAAATCCTGAGGATTCTGCGCTTTTGCTTTTTTAAAATTTTCCAGCGATTTATCTTTGTCTGTTTCAAAATAATATAAGCCTAAATCCAAAAAACTCGAATTTTCTTTAGCGGTCTGGCTAGCAAGATTAAGAATTTCAATAAAACCCTCTTCGGCTTCTGGATGAGATTCAACATAAGATTTAAAGCTATTAATGACTTCAACCTTATAGTTTTCCTCTAAAAATTTATCCTTAACTGCATTTTCAAGGGCTTCTAAAGCCAGATTTAATTGATTGAGTTCAATATAAATCTGGGTCTCTAAAACGTAAAACCTCGAAAATCTGGGATGTTTCCTTAATGCACTTTCAATAGCTGAAATCGCTTCTTGGTAGTTTTTTTGTTCAATTAAAAAACGAACTAACCTGTAGTCATTCAAAGGATTATAGGGCTCTAATTGTATTCTCTTTTTATAGTATTCAACAGCGACTTGGGGGTTTTCATATTCTTCAAAAATGACTGCTCTTAACTTATCTTTGTGGGCATCATAGCCCTGAACCTCATCAGCCTTGTTGAGGGATTGTAGGGCGTCATCATATTGGTTGACTATGAGGTACAAGTTGGCTAACACCTCATGGTATTCAGGGTTTTTAAGGGCTAAATCTTGAGCATAGTCAATGGCTTTAGGGTATTGTTTTTGCTGTTCGTAAACTTTGAAAATGGCTTCTTTGATATGATAATCGTTGGGTTTTAAACCCATGGCGGTTTCAAAATTTTCTAAAGCCAAGCTGTAGTTTTCCAAGTCAAAATAATTTAAACCTAACTGAAAATAAATCACAACTTCGTCGGTATGTTCTTTTTCAAGTTTTGTTAATATTTCTACAGCTTTGTCGTAATTTTCAATTCCACGCTCTGATAAAGCTTTGAAAAAAGACTGTTCGAAAGAGATACCCGCTTTTTGGTTTGCAGTAGTATCCTGCTCAACTTGATTTTGCTCATCCTGAGCGAAAAGCTGCAGACTTAAAAAAAATCCCAAAGCTATAAAAGCGTATGTAAGAAAATGATATTTCATTATTCTAAAACTGAATAATCTCCAATGCTTACGCTAGTGTAGTTTCCGTTATATTTCACAAAATTACCTATCATGGCATTGTCCAAGCTTGCATTTTTTATTTCGGTATTTTCTTGAATGAGGCTATTCGTGATTTTAGAATCTTTCACCATAGTTCCTTTGCCGAGCGATACATGAGGGCCAATTTTAGCATTGATAAGCTTTACCCCATCTCCAATAAAACAAGGTTCAGTGACTTCAGAATTGTGAATCTCAATATGATCCGAAATTAACTTTTCCTCACTAGATTTCAAATGTTCTAAAATACGCTTGTTGGTTTCGACAGTTACCGTCTTGTTGCCACAGTCCATCCACTCATCAACTTGGCCGGGTTTAAAAATAGTGCCCTTGGCTTTCATTTTTTCAATCCCGTCATTAATTTGGTATTCTCCACCTCTAATCAGGTTTTCATCCAATACGGCCTGTAATTGGTCTTTTAAAACCGCTACATCTTTAAAGTAGTAAATTCCTATAACAGCCAAATCAGATATTGGGTTTTCAGCTTTTTCTACCAAATCTATAATATGACCTTTGTCGTTTAGGTTAACGACACCGTAAGCGCTGGGGTTATCGACTTGTTTCACCCAAATCATGGCTTCGGTATCTTTTTCTATACTAAAATCTGCTTTAAACAAAGTGTCTGCATATGCTATTACTGCCGGACCGCTAAGCGACGGTTCTGCACTCATGATGGCGTGACCTGTGCCCAGCGGCTGGTCTTGAATATAGATGCTGGCTTTGGCATTCAGGCTGGTTGCTATGTTTTCTAGCTGTTCTTCAACTGCGCTTCCAAAATCTTTACCAATTACAAAGGCAATTTCATCAATTGGCTCGTCGACTACCCCGGCTATATCTTCAACCAATCGTTGAACAATGGGCTTACCGGCAATGGGGATTAAAGGTTTTGGAACAGTAAGTGTATGCGGTCTAAGCCTTGAACCCCGACCAGCCATGGGAACAATAATTTTCATTATTTAATTTTTTTTCAAAAGTAAGGATTTATGTTTAAAGTTTAGGGGTTTATGAGTTTAGGAGTTGGAAAGCTGGAAAGTTACAAGTTTCGGGTATAGGGTTAAGTTGAAATTTTAGAAGTTAGAACATTCAAAATTTTAAAATTCCAGGCGTTGCCCTGAGCACAGCCGAAGGGTTCCAGACGTTTTCCTGAACGCAGCCGAAGGGTTCCAATTTTCGGGTTTCAAACGTTTCCCTGAGCACAGTCGAAGGGTTTCAAATTATAAATTCCAAATTCCAGGTTTTTATTTTCAGCACTGTGTTATTCAAAATTTTTAATTAATGAAAGTCTTTGGTTGTTTTCCTTTAAACCCATAAGCCCATAACCTTATAAACTTATTCATCAGTCGCCGTTTGAAGACTTGTTTTACTTTGTACTCATAAGATGTAATTCAAAATTTATAATTCAAAATTCAAAACTAATAGCTAAAGGCTAAAGGCTAAAAGTTTGAGCACAGTCGAAGGGTTTCAGACGTTGCCCTGAGCGTAGCCGAAGGGTTCCAAATTCCAGGTTTTTATTTTCAGTACTGTGTTATTCAAAATTTTTAATTAATGAAAGTCTTTGGTTGTTTTCCTTGATGTCTCATGATATAGGTTGACAACAAATTTGTTAGTAACTTTTCGCAAAATTCAAATTTATGAAACCCCGAAGAATTTTTAGTGAAAGTTTTAAG
>Ga0209931_1000156_pt1 | contig 38840 bp, 33 predicted proteins | sample SalPonR1_B_D1_MG_FD_185697 | JGI IMG/M metagenome (GOLD analysis project Ga0209931, IMG submission 185697) | Salt pond soil microbial communities from South San Francisco under conditions of wetland restoration - Salt Pond MetaG R1_B_D1_MG... ...
GGGCCGGGGCCGGCTCCCGTGCTGCCGGCTGCCCGTCCTCCGCCGCCGTCTCGTCGCCTTCCGCCGCGGTTGCGGGCTCGGCCTCGGGCTCGGCCTCGGCGAAGATCTCGTCGCCGCCGGCATCCGCAGCCGCCTCGCCTTCTGCCTCCAGATCGACGCCCGGCGCCGCCGTGGCCGGTTCGTCCGCGGCCGCCGCCGGCGGTGTCTCCAGCGCGTCTTCACGGCTCGCCAGCTGCTCGCGCAGCCGGGCGAGTTCCTGGTCCTTGATGGCCAGCAGGCGCTCGCGCTCGGCCAACTCGGTCTCGAGGCGGCGCAGCCGCTCGGCCTCCGCCGCACTGGTGCCGGCCGCGGTCCCGGGACCCGCCGTACCGGCGGCGGTGCCCGGCGCCGGTGCGGCCGCCGTCTGCGGCGCCTCGTCCGGGGGTACCAGCCGCAGGCTGCCGGGCTCGCCGCCCTGCCAGGCCTGGTTCTGCCGGCTGACTTCGGCCACCGCCTCGGAGCGGTTGATGCCGTACATCTCATCGTCGGACGGGATGCGCAGGACGGCGCCCTCGCGCAGCCGGTTGATGTTGCCGTCGAAGGCTTCGGGGTTGTTCTCGTACAGCGCCACCATGACCTGATTCATGGTCAGGCCGCTCGGCCGCACACGCTGGGCGATGCCCCACAGCGTCTCGTTGCGCGGCACCCGGTAGGTATCGCCGGCATCGAGGCCGGCCGAGGTCTGCCGGGGTTCCGGTGCACGCCGGATGCTGCCCGCATCGGGGCTGCGCTCGGCCGGCGCGGCCGGCGCCCGCACCGGGGCGGCCTGCTCCGCCGTCTCCTCGCTCGCGAAGGTGGGCGGGTCCAGCAGCACGGTGTACTCGCGCAGCAGCCGGCCCCGCGGCCAGACCGCCTCGGCGAGGAAGGTCACGAACGGCTCGGTCACGGGCTCGCGGGAAGTGATCCGGACCACGCCCCGGTCGCCGGACAGCTGCCGGATCTCGAACCGGAACCCGCTCAGGAACGGCGGCCGGTCTATGCCGTAGCGCTGGAAGGTCTCGGTGGGCGCCAGCTGGACGGTGAGGCCCTCGAGTTCCTCCGGCGTCACCGACAGCAGTTCGATCTCGGCCCGGAAAGGCTCGTTCAGCGCCGACTCGAGTCTGATGTCCCCGAGGCCCAGTGCCTGAGCCGTCCCCGACCACGCCAGGAGCAGAATCAGCGTGGCGCCAGCGAGTCTTCCGAGCATAAGTCTTCTCCGGCTCATAAAACTGACCCGCAGCCGTGCAACGCGGGCAGGCTGCGGGGTCAGATTAGCAAGCTCGTTTAACATTAATCCGTGGCCAACTATAGCCTATAAATAATTTTTGACCAATATTTCAGCTATTTGCACGCTATTTAGAGCCGCGCCCTTACGTACGTTATCCGATACCACCCAGAGGTCGATGCCGGACGGGTGACTGATGTCCTCGCGGATGCGGCCGACGTAGACCTCGTCGGTGCCCGCACCCTCGGTGACCGGCGTGGGATAGGCGCCGGCCTCGTGGCCGTCGACCACCTTCACCCCCGGCGCATCCGCCAGCAGCGAGCGCACCTCGTCCGCGGTGAGCTTCACCTCGGTCTCGATGTGCACGGCCTCGGAATGGCCGTAGAACACCGGCACCCGCACCGCCGTGGGGTTCACCTCGATGGTGTCGTCGTCGAAGATCTTGCGGGTCTCCCACACCATCTTCATCTCTTCCTTGGTGTAGCCGTTATCCAGGAAGACGTCGATCTGGGGCACGGCGTTGAACGCCACCCGCTTCTCCGGCCCTTCCTCGTCGGGCGGATTGCCGCCCAGCATGGCCGCCGAGTCCTTCGCCAGCTTCTCGACGGCGCTGCGCCCGGCGCCCGAGACCGCCTGGTAGGTGGCGACGTTGATGCGCAGGATGCGGGCGCGCTCGTGGATGGGCTTCAGCGCCACCAGCATCTGCATGGTGGAGCAGTTGGGATTGGCGATGATGCCGCGGGTGGTGTAGCCGGCGATGGCCTCGGGATTCACTTCCGCCACCACCAGCGGGATGTCGTCGTCGTAGCGGAAGAACGAGGTGTTGTCGATCACGACGCAGCCGGAATCCCAGGCCCGCGGAGCGTGCACCTCCGAGACGGAGCCGCCGGCGGAGAACAGGCCGATCTGCGCCCGGGAGAAATCGAACTCGGCGAGGTCCTCCACGTCGACCTCCTCGCCGCGGAAGGTCACCGTGCGGCCGACCGAGCGGGCGCTGGCGAGCGGGTAGAGCCGCCCCACCGGGAAGCCCCGGCTTTCCAGGATCTCGATCATGGTTTCGCCCACGAGGCCGGTGGCCCCGACGATTGCGACGTCATACGTTTTCGACATGGGTTTCGGTTTTCTCCTTTGCTTTCTGACCGGGTAGGAGGGCCTTCAGGCCCGATTCATTATTCGCCAATCGGGCCTGAAGGCCCTCCTACATTGTTTGTTACATCCGCGTTCTGCCCCCGGTGCCGCAGATAATGATCCATCAGCACGAGCGCCACCATGGCCTCGGCGATGGGCGTGGCGCGGAGCCCCACGCAGGGGTCGTGACGGCCCTTGGTGACGATGTCCGTCTCCGTTCCGCTCCGGTCGACCGTGCGGCCCGGGATGCGGATGCTGGAGGTCGGTTTCAGCGCGATGCTTACCAGGATGTCCTGGCCGCTGGAGATGCCCCCCAGCGTGCCGCCGGCCCGGTTGCTCAGGAAGCCGCCCGCGTCGATCTCGTCCCGGTGCTCGCTGCCCTTCTGCCCCACCACGGCGAATCCCGCTCCGAATTCCACTCCTTTTACCGCGTTTATGCTCATCAAACCGTGAGCCAGGTCCGCCTCCAGCTTGTCGAACACGGGCTCGCCGAGTCCGACGGGCACGCCGCTGGCGCGCACGGTCACCCGCGCGCCGATGGAGTTGCCCTCCTTCCTGAGCGAGTCCATGTAGGCCTCGAACTCGGGCACGCGGTCCGGGTCCGGGCAGAAGAACGGGTTCTCCTCGGCCGCCGCCGGATCCTTCGCCTCGATCACGTGGGGGCCGAGCTGGGAGACGTAGCCATGGATGGCCACGCCGAGCCGCTCGGCCAGGTACTTCCTGGCGACGGCGCCGGCGGCCACCCGCATGGTGGTCTCCCGCGCCGACGCCCGGCCGCCGCCGCGGTAATCCCGGATGCCGTATTTCTGCTGGTAGGTGTAGTCCGCGTGGCCGGGGCGGAACTTGTCCTTGATCTCGGAGTAGTCCTTCGATTTCTGGTCGGTGTTCTCGATCACGAGACCGATGGGCGTGCCGGTGGTCACCCCCTCGAACACGCCGGAGAGGATCTGCACCTGGTCCGGCTCGCGGCGGGGACTCACGTGGCGGCTCTTGCCCGGGCGGCGGCGCTCGAGATCGCGCTGGATATCGGCCTCCGCGAGCGCCATGCCCGGCGGGCAGCCGTCCACCACGCAGCCCAGCGCGCGGCCGTGGCTTTCGCCGAAGGTGGTGACCGTGAATAGCCGGCCGAATGTGTTTCCGGACATGCTCTGCTCAGGTTGTCGTGGCGCCGCCGGCGCGTTGCAGATCCCCGGCCGTCAGCAGGAAGACGCCGCTGCCGCCGTGCTCGAACTCGAGCCAGACGAACGGCAGATCCGGCCGCGCCCGCTCCAGTGCCCGCTGGCTGTCCCCCACCTCGACCACCAGCATCCCGTCCGGCGCAAGATATGCGCCCGCATTATTCAGGATAGTCCGCACCGATGCCAGACCGTCCTCGCCCGCGGCCAGGCCGATGGCAGGCTCGCGGCGGTACTCCGCGGGCATGGCCGCCATGGCGTCGGCGTCCACGTAGGGCGGGTTGCTGACGATGAGGTCGTAGCGCCGCCCGGCCACCGGCGCGAACAGGTCGCCCTCCAGGACTTCCACCCTGTCGCCGAGACCGTGTTCGCGCACGTTGCGGCGGGCGACGGCGAGGGCGTCGGGGGACACGTCGAGCGCATCCACCCGGGCGTCCGGGAACGCGTGCGCCAGGGCGCAGGCAATGCAGCCGCTGCCGGTGCCGATATCGAGGATGCGGCGCACCTGCTCGTCCCGCAGCCAGGGCGCGAAGCGCTCCAGGATCAGCTCCGCCAGCGGGGAGCGCGGCACCAGCACGCTCTCGTCCACGTAATAGCGACGTCCGGCGAACCAGGCCTCGCCGAGCAGATACGCCAGCGGGATTCGATCGCGCCGCCGGCGCGTGGCCAGCTCGGCGATGCGCCTGCGCTCGGTGTCGGCGAGCAGAAGGTCCGGCGCGGACGGGTCGTCGAAATCGATCCCGGCTACCGTAAGCACCAGCCAGGCGGCCTCGTCCAGGGAATTGTCGGTGCCGTGGCCGTAGCAGAGATCCGCCTCATCGAACCAGTCGGCCAGCCAGGGGATGGCGTCGGCGACCCTGCGCGGGATGCGGGCAGCGGCGAGGGCCGGGTTGCCGGCCGTGGTGGCGGGGCTCATCTGACGTGGACCTGGAATGTGTCTGGCGCGCGGGCGTTTCGGGAGAGGGCGGAGCGAGGGCGGAGTCGTGGCCGATAACCGCTAATGATAACGCGAAGCGGGAGGTGGAACACGGTAGAATCCGCGACCGAACCCCGAACGAATTCATCCGTCAAACCCCTGCATCATTGCCAGCGACGAGCTTCTCGCCATGACCCGATCCAGCACGATACTTCTGCCCGCCGCCGCTCTCGCACTGGTGGCGGGGATCGTCATCGGCGGCCTGGTGCTGCCCCGGGACGTCGAGGTGGAGAGCGCCACCCTGCTCTCCCCCGGCCGCCCCCTGCCCGCCTTCGAACTCGTCCGCGAGGACGCCAGCGCGTTCACCCGCGCCGATTTCGAGGGCGACTGGTCGCTGGTGTTCTTCGGTTTCACCCACTGCCCCGACATCTGCCCGGCCACCCTGGAGACCCTGGCGGCGGTGAAACGCCGGCTGGAGAGCGAGGGCGACCCGGTGCCCCGGGTGCTGTTCGCGAGCGTGGACCCGGAGCGCGACGACCCGGGCACGATCGCCGATTACGTGCGCTACTTCGACCCGGCCTTCCAGGGCGCCACCGGCACGCCGGAGGCCATCGAGGCACTCACCCGCGAACTCGGCATCATCAGCGCGAAGGTCTGGAACGAGGACAGGTCGGCCTACACCATGGATCACAGCGCCTCGGTGCTGCTGATCGGGCCGGACGCACGACTGCGGGCGGTCTTCAGCACGCCCCACCGGGTGGAGCCGATGGCGCGGGACCTCGCCGCCATCCTCGAGGGCCGGGCGGTGCCCGCCGCGCCGGGGGGCACGGGCTGATGCGCTCGCCGGCGGTCTTGCTCGCGGCGCTCGCCGTGCTGGCGGGAACGGGCATGCTGGCCGCTTGTCAGCCGGACTCGCCGACCGGGGGCATCGCCGTCCAGGACCCGTGGATACGGGCGGTGCCGCCGAGCGCCTCGGCCACCGCCGGCTACTTCGTCCTCGAGAACGGCAGCGGCGAGGATCTGGTGCTCGAGGCGGTGACGGCCGCCGGCATCCGGCGGGCCGAGATCCACGAGACCACGATGGCCGACGGCGTCATGCGCATGCGCCGGCTGGACAGCGTGACCATACCCGCGGGAGAGACCGCGGCGTTCGCCCCCGGCGGCCGCCACCTGATGCTGTTCGCCGACGCGCTGCCCGCCGCTGGCAGCGCCGTGACCGTGGAGCTCGCATTCGCGGACGGCCGGGTGCTGGCCTTCGAGGCGCCGGTGCGCCGCGGCGCCGACTGAGCCGTGTCCGGCACGTCACTCGGCCTCGGGCCGCGCCTGTTCGTGCTGGCGCAGTACGTCACGCCCCAGCAACTCCTGACCCGGTTCGTCTACCGCCTCACCCGCATCCGCAACCGCCTCGTCCGCAACGCCACCATCCGCTGGTTCTGCTGGCAGTTCGGCGTGGACACGTCCGAGGCCGGGCGGCCGGTGCCCGACGGCTACGAGCACTTCAACGACTTCTTCACCCGCCGGCTGAAGCCGGGGCTGCGCCCCCAGCCGGAGGACGACCGGGCACTGGCCTGCCCCTGCGACGGCGTCATCAGTCAGTCCGGACCGCTGGAGGGACGCCGCCTGCTGCAGGTGAAGGGCTGGCACTACGATGCCGCGGAACTCCTCGGCGGCGACCCGGCGCTCGCCGGGGCTTTCACCGACGGCGCCTTCCTGACCGTGTATCTCGCGCCCTACGACTATCACCGGGTGCACATGCCGCTGGCAGGCCGTCTCGTCCGCACGGCCCACGTGCCCGGCCGCCTGTTCAGCGTCAACGCCGCCACCGCGGCGGGCGTGCCGCGGCTGTTCGTGCGCAACGAGCGGCTCGTCACCGTATTCGAGACGGCCTGCGGGCCCATGGCGGTGGTGCTGGTGGGCGCGCTGAACGTGGGCACCATCGGCACCGTCTGGCAGCCCGAGTACCGGGCGGGCAGCCGTTTCCCGACCCGCCGGGACTGGCGCGGCGATGCGGACGCGCCGCAACTCGCCCGGGGCGACGAACTGGGCTGGTTCAACATGGGCTCCACCGTGATCCTGCTGCTGCCGGCCGGCACCGCGGAGTTCTCGGCCGGCCTGGTGCCGGGCACCCGCCTGCGCACGGGCCAGGTGGTGGGCAATCTGACCGCTGCGCCACCGTGAGCGCGGATCGGGCGAACTGGCGGCCGGGCGCCGACTGGCCGGTGCTGGCCCTGCGCGCCCGTCTGCTGGCCGCCGCCCGCGGATGGTTCGCCGAACGCGGCCTTATCGAGGTGGACACGCCGGTGCTGACGCCCCGCGGCGTCACGGACGCCAACATCGAGAGCGTACGCGCTGAACTCGCGGCCGCGCCGCGCCGGCGCTGGTTCCTGCACACCTCGCCCGAGTACGCCATGAAGCGGCTGCTGGCCGCCGGCGCGCCCGACATCTACCAGATCTGCCACGTCTTCCGCGACGGCGAGCACGGCCGCCGCCACCAGCCCGAGTTCAGCATGATCGAGTGGTACCGGCACGGCCAGGACCTGGACGCCGCGGTCGCCGATACCCTGTCGCTGCTGGCGACGCTGATCGGACCCTCGCGGGGCGGGCTGCGCACGGCCACGCGGCGGCACCGGGACGTCTTCCGCGACACCGCCGGCGTCGACCCGGTGGAGGCCGGCGACGAGGCCGTGCTCGCGGCGGCGGCGGCCGTCGCCGGCGGCGGCGAGGCGGCCGACGACCGGGATGCGGCACTCGATTTCCTCATGGGCAGCGTGGTCGCGCCCGCCCTGGGCGAGCCGCAGACGCTCACCGCGGTGACCCACTACCCGGCCCCCCAGGCGGCGCTCGCCGCCCTGGACCCCGCCGACCCGCGGCTCGCGCTGCGTTTCGAGGTCTTCCTCGACGGCCGGGAACTGGCGAACGGCTGGGTGGAACTCACCGATGCCGGCGAGCAGCGGGCCCGCTTCGAGGCCGACCGCGCCGCGCGGCGCGCGCGCGGCCGACCGGACATGCTGCCGGACGAGGCGCTGCTGGCGGCGCTGGCGCACGGCCTGCCCGAGACCGCCGGCGTGGCGGTGGGCTTCGACCGGGTCGTGATGGCCGCGGCCGGCATCGAAGACATCCGCAGCGTGCAGTCCTTCCCGGTCATCGACCCGGACCGGGACGGCGTGCCGGGGCAGGACACGAATCACAACACGGATCAGAACATGGAGCAGGACTCGGAGCAGGAATCATGAGCCGCGCATCGACTGCCGACGACGACGATCTCCTCACGGCCCTGCAGGCGCTGCTGGCCGGCGAGCACGACCCCCTGGCCACCTGCGCGAACTTCGTCGCCGCACTCTACGAGCGTATGTCGCGGGTCAACTGGCTGGGGCTCTACATCCGCCGCGGCGACGAGCTGGTGCTGGGCCCGTTCCAGGGCAAGCCCGCCTGCGTGCGCATCCCGCTCGGCCGCGGCGTGTGCGGCACTGCCGCCGAGCGAGGCGAGACGCTGTGCGTGGCGGACGTGCACGCCTTCGAGGGCCACATCGCCTGCGACCCGGACTCACGCTCGGAGGTGGTGGTGCCGCTGATCCGCAACGGCGAAGTCTACGGCGTGCTGGACGTCGACAGCCCGGAGCCCGGCCGCTTCACCGACGACGACGTCGCGCGGCTGGAAGCGGCCGCCGCCCTGCTCACCGCGCACCTGGGCGCGGCGGCACGGTCGCTGTAACTGCCGACCGGCTCTTTTAGTCCTTCACGCTAGTCCTTCACGCGCGAGACGTACTCGCCGGAGCGCGTGTCGACGCGGATGACGTCGCCCCGCTCCAGGAACAACGGCACGCGCACCGTGGCCCCCGTCTCCAGTTTCGCCGGCTTCACGCCGCCCTGGGCGGTGTCGCCACGGATGCCCGGGTCCGTCTCGGCGATCTCCAGCTCGACGAAGTTCGGCGGCGCAACGGCCAGCGGAGAGTTGTTCCACAGGGTCACGACGCACATGTCCTGCTCCTTCAGCCACTGGCGCGCCTCGGCAATGGCATTCTCGTCCGCCGCGTACTGCTCGAAGGTATCGGGCACCATGAAGTGCCAGAACTCGCCGTCGCTGTAGAGATACTGCATCTCGGTCTCCATCACGTCGGCGGCCTCCACGCTGTCCCCGGACTTGAAGGTCTTGTCCACGACCCGCCCCGTCTTCAGGTTGCGGATCTTCACCCGGTTGAACGCCTGGCCCTTGCCCGGCTTGACGAACTCGTTCTCGACGATGTTGCAGGGATCGCCGTCGAGGATGATCTTCAGGCCGGAGCGGAATTCGTTGGTGCTGTATGTTGCCATTGGGTCGTCGCCATCATGTTCCTGCGAGGAGTGTGCTCGATCCCGCCATGATAGCGCGACGGACGCGCCCGGCGTAAGGCACTGCCGCTGCCGATCCGGCGGCGCCCGTCGCGGTCCCCGCATGACCTGTGTCACGTTTTTGCGACGCCGAAAACAACCGGCGGAAACGCTGATGTAGTATCCGGACCGACTAGGGCGGCCCTTGACTGTCGATCGAGTATTTGGGGTAAGCACACACCCCCGACGCCTTGCGCGGCCGCCGCAGAGCCGTAACCGGAGCCCTCCAGGTTGACCCAGAAGACAGGCGTACCACTGGCGGTCCTCACCGCCACCCAGGACAACGTCGAACGCGTCAACAGCGCGCTGCGCGACGCGGGCCACGCGGCCCATTGCGTCTGGGTGCGCGGCACGGAGCAGCTGGAGGCGGCCCTCGCCGACGATCTGGAGCTGATCCTGCAGGTGCTCGACGACCAGATCGCCGAGGTCACCAGCGTGGCCCGCCTGCGCGACCGCTACGCGCCGGAGACGCCGCTGGTGCTGATCGGCCGGGTGGTCGACGAGGACGCGATCGCCGCCGCCATGCAGGCGGGCGCCCGGGACCTCGTCTCGTTCGACCAGCGTCACCGCCTGCAGGCCGTGCTGGAGCGCGAACTCAGAAATCACCGCATGGAGCGCGCGCTCAATGCCACCCTGGAGTCGGCCACGGAATACAAGCGCCAGCTGCGCGCCTACATGAACCAGTCGGCGGACGCGATTGCCTATGTGCAGGAAGGCATCGTCGTCGACGTGAACCCGGCCTGGCTGGAGCTGTTCGGCGTCGCCGACGCCAGCGCGCTGGTTGGCATGCCGCTGATGGACAGCTTCTCGCCCGCCTCCCAGGGTCCGCTGAAGGGCGCGCTGGTGGCCGCGGACAAGGGCAAGTGGAAGGACGACGTGCTGCAGGCGCAGGCCGTGACCGAAGACGGCGCGGACCTGGCCGTGGAGCTCGAGCTGAAGAAGACGGAGCATGACGGCGAGCCCGCCATCCAGGTCTCCATCGCCCCGTCGGCGCCGGAAGGCGGCGCGACGGGCGAGATGGTGCACCGGGCCCTCACCGCCGACCCGACCACCGGCCTGCTCGCCCGCAAGCACTTCGTCGACGCGCTGAATGCCCGTCTGGCCGTACCCATGGAATCCGGCGTGCGCGTGCTGGCCTGGGTGAAGCCGGACCGCTTCGGCGACGTGCAGTCCAAGGTGGGCATCTTTCGCTCCGAGGACGTGCTGGCGGAGTTCGCGGCACTGCTGCGCGAGGAACTGGGCGAGGACGAGCTGGCCGGCCGTTTCGAGGGCACGACCTTCCTCGCCCTGCTGGAGCGCGGTTCGGAGCGGGATGCGGAGCGCTGGGGCGAGCGCCTGCTGGAGAAGGTCAAGGCGCACCGCTTCTCGGCGGAAGAGGGCGCGGTCGGCCTCACCTGCACCATCGGCCTGTGTGCCGCCACGGGGATGATCCGGGAATCCGGCCCGCTGATCGCGAGTGCCGCGGAAGCCCACGCCCACGGCCGCGACGCCGGCGGCGCCACGGTGCTGATGAACGAGACGGCCGAGACCGATACCCGCATGCGGCGCAACGACGCCATCTGGGTGCGGCACCTGAAGTCGGCGCTGATGGACAACCGCTTCCGGCTGCTGCAGCTGCCCATCGCGAGCCTGGACGGCGAGCAGCAGGGCATGTTCGACATCCTCATCCGCATGCTGGACGAGCAGGGCAACAAAGTGCTGCCGTCCGAGTTCCTGCCAGCGGCCGAACGCAACAATCTCATGCAGGTGATCGACCGCTGGGTGATCGGCGCGTCCTGTCAGCTGGCCGCCTCGAGCCAGGCCGGCAAGCTGTTCGTGCGCCTGTCCCGGCACTCGATCGTGGACGAGACCCTGCCGGACTGGCTGCGGGAGCAGTTCAGCGCCTTCGGCGCCGAACCCGGCCAGTTCTGCTTCCAGCTGGCCGAGGAGGACGCCATCCGCTACCTGCACCAGTTCTCCGTGCTCGCCCACACGCTGCGCACCCTCGGCGCGAATTTCGCACTCGAGCACGTCGGCACCGGCGAGCGCTCGCTGCGCACGGTCGAAAAGCTGGAACCGGATTACGTCAAGATCGACGGCTCGCTGGTCCAGTCGCTGGCCCGGGACGAGGCCCTGCAGCGTCAGGTGCAGACCCTGGTGGAGCGCTCCCGCGCCGTCGGTGCCCGCACCATCGCGGAGCGTGTGGAGGACGCCAACACCATGGCGGTGCTCTGGCAGCTCGGCATCTCCTACATGCAGGGCTACTACGTCCACGAGCCGGAGGTGGTGCTGCAGGAGACCGCCTGAGGGCGTCCGCCCCGTGTGACCCGGTTCACACTCTGTCCGCATACGGGACGTACGGTCCCGCTTTTTTCCGAAATTATGACGGGTTTCATGGTGCGCCCCCGCGCGAGCGGCGATGCTCCTGCGACACTCACCCGCGAAGCGCGCATTGCGGGGTCACAGCGAACGAGGATATCGCCGCCGATGAACGACGAAACCAAGCAGGCGACCGGGACGGCCGTCCACCGGGCGGGCCGCGCCCATCGGGCCGACCGCGAACTCAGGGCCAGTGCACGGTCCGGCTCGCGATCGACACGACAATCGACGCGGCAATCGACGCCACGATCGACCCTGGTAGCGAGCTGCGTCTGCGCGCTGCTGGCCGGCGGACCCGCCGCCGCCCTGGAACTGGGCGAGCCGGTCGTGCGCTCCGGGCTCGGCCAGCCGCTGGAGGTGGTCGTCCCCTACGCCACGTGGGGTAACGAACGGCTGACGGCCGACTGCGTGAGTCTCGTGCGCGGCCAGCCTGACGATCCCGCCGGCCTGCCGGTGCTGACGGCCGGCCAGGTGAGTTCCACGGCCGGCAACCGCCTGGTGATCCGCAGCGACCGCGGCATCCGCGAACCGCTGCTGGGCATGAACCTCAAGGTGGACTGCGCATCGACTCCGTTCATCATCCGTTCCTACACGCTGATCATCGACCCGCCCGGCCTCGCACCGGTCGCCGCGCAGCCCGCGCCCGCGCCGGCGCCCCGCCGCACGCCGGCGGAGCCGGCGGCCGTGCTTCCGGCTCAGCCCGCCGGTGGGCGCGCCAGCCGGGCGAGCGTGCCGGCACCGACGGAACCGCTGAGCCCCGGCAGCGAATACCGGGTGCGGGTGGGCGACACGCTGTCGACGATCGCCCAGCGGGTGACCGACCGCCCCGGCGGCATCTGGGCGACGGCCGAGCGCATCTTCGCGGCCAATCCGGAGGCCTTCATCGCCGGCGACATGGATCGGCTGCGGGCCGGCAGCGTACTCGAGATCCCCGCGACCGACCGGCGGCCGGTGGCTGCCGGACCGGCCGCTGCAACGCCCGCGACGACGGCCGCGGCCGCTGCGGCACCGACACCGGCTGCGCCGCCCGCGGACCGATCCGCGGCGGCCGGGGAGCCCGCGCTCTCCGCGCCGGCGAGCGCGGGCGACGAGAATGCCGAAGCAGCGAATTCTGCCGCCACCGCAGCGGCCGCCTCGGTCCCGTCGACTGCGGCGCCCGCATCGGTCTCTTCGGCGGAACGGATCCGGCCCGCCGTGCGCCAGGCCATGGACGAGATGGCCGCGGAACCGCGGAGTCCGTTCAAGTCGGAGGCCGCCGACGATGCGGCCGACGGTAACACCGGCATGGTGCAGACGCCCGCCGGTCCGGCGCCCCCCATCGCGGACGCCGACCCGGCGCCGCGCTCCGCCGTGAGCCCGCTGTTCGCCGCCCTCTTCGGCGCCGGCATCGGCCTGCTGCTCGGACTCGTGATCTTCCGCTCCAGCCTGCGGGAGTTCTTCCGCCGCACACCCACGCCCGCGGCTGGACGCAGGGGCCTGACCGCGGTCGGCGCTGCCGCCGTGGCCGGGCGTGACGACGGCGCCGCAGACGACGGCGGGGACACGGACGTGATCGCCACGCCGGTCTTCGAGCGGGAGGAGCCGGACGTGATCGTCTCCGAAGAGGAGTGGTCGGACGCCGCCCAGTCGAAGCTCAGATCCCTCGATCTCGACTTCGGCGACGAGGAAGACGACGCCGGCACGGTCGACCTGTCGGACGACGTCATCACCGAGCAGCAGCTGGCCGTCGCCCGCATGAACTTCCCCGATTTCGACGACAGTGAGAGCGTGGAGGAAACGGACGGAGCCGCCGTGCTGCCGCCCGAAGAGCGCGTCGACGAGAGCATGATCATGGAGGTGGATACCGGTGCCGAGCTGGCCGCGGACACGGACGCCCGGAAGACCGGCGACGGGAATGCGGACGACACCGGCAGCCTCGCCACGGTGGCCGATCTGGAGATGCTCGAGGAAGACTACGAGCAGGAATTCACGGCCACCCAGCGGCTGGCGAAGCAACTCGCCGACGCAGCCATCGCCCTGGACCAGGAAATCTCCACCCACGGCGAGGAGATCGACGAAAGCATTGCCGAGACCATTGCCGAGACTATCGCCGCGTCGAGGGCAGAGGCCGGGGCCGACCACATAGAGGAAACCGGCGTCACCGCCGTCCTGGACCGGGATGGCGACATCATCGATGAAGGCGACCAGACCGCGGTGCTGTCGGCCGACGACGCGACCACCGAGATACCGACGGAACCGGCAGACGCGGGCGAGGATGCAGGCGATACGGTGGAGCACACGGGCGTCTACGCTGCCGCCACGGCCGAGCTGCCGTCGGCCGAGCTCCCGACCGCAGACCAGCCGGCCGCCCGGACTGCGGTCGCCGAGGACGAGGACGACGAGAGCGACCGGGAGACGGCCGTCATCCCCCTGTCGGAGAAGCGCCGCGCCTGACGTCTGACGCCGCGGCTCAGTCCAGGCCGAGCCGGTCGACCTTGCGGTAGTTTCGCGACAGCAGCGCGCCGCGGCGGCCCCGCTCGCCCAGGTAGTGCTCCAGGTCGCCGGCCTTCAGCGTCATGTGGCGGTTGCCGCAGTGCACGACCAGCCCGGCGCCCGGCGGCACCGCCGCGATGGCCACCATCCGTTCCTCGCCGCTCTGATACTTCTTCGCGGGAATGCCGATGATCTTGTTGCCCTTGCCCCGGGCCAGCTCGGGCAGGTCGTCGAGATCGAACACCAGCAGGCGGCCGGTACTGCTCACGGCAGCCAGCAGTTCGCCCTCCACCCACTCGGTGGGCGCCGGGGCCACCGCGTTGCCGCCCTTTGGCACCCTGAGCACCGCCTTGCCGGCGCGGGCGCGGGTCGCCAGCTCGCCCAGCGTCACCACGAAACCGTAGCCCGCGTCGCTCGCCAGCACCCAGCGATCGTCGGCGTCGCCGATCATGACGCCCTGGAAGCTCGCGCCGTCGGGCGGGTTGAAGCGCCCGGACAGGGGCTCGCCCTGCCCCCGCGCCGAGGGCAGCTGGTGGGCGAGCACGTTGTACACGCGGCCGGTGGAGTCGATGAACACGGCGGTCTGGTTGCTGCGCCCCCGCGCAGCCGCGCGGAAGCCGTCGCCCGACTTGTAGTTCAGGCTGGTCGGGTCGATCTCGTGGCCCTTGGCCGCGCGCGCCCAGCCGTGCTCGGACAGCACGACCGTGACCGGCTCGCTCGCCACCAGCTCCGTCTCGTCCAGTGCCTGGGCCGCCTCCCGCTCGACGATGCGGGTGCGCCGCTCGTCGCCGTAGCGCTCGGCATCCGCCCGTATCTCCTTCTTCAGCAGCGTCTTCAGGCGCGCCTTGCTGCCCAGCGTCTTCTCGATGTCCGCGCGCTCGGCGGCGAGTTCGTCCTGCTCGCCCCTGAGCTTCATCTCCTCGAGCTTGGCCAGGTTCCTGAGGCGCAGGTTCAGGATGGCCTCGGCCTGGGCGTCGGTCAGGCCGAAGCGCTCCATCAGCACGGCCTTGGGCTCGTCCTCCTCGCGGATGATCGCGATCACCTCGTCGATGTTGAGGTAGGCGATCAGCAGGCCTTCCAGGATGTGCAGGCGCTCGGTCACCTTCTTCAGCCGGTACTCCAGCCGCCGGGTCACCGTGGCCTTGCGGAACTCCAGCCATTCCGCCAGCAGCGACTTCAGGTCGAACACACGCGGCCGGCCGTCCAGGGCGATGACGTTCAGGTTCACCCGGAGCGTGCGCTCCAGCGACGTGGTGGCGAACAGGTGGGACATGAGCTGCTCGCTGTCCACCCGCTGCGATTTCCGCGTGATCACCAGCCGCGTGGGCTCCTCGTGGTCGGACTCGTCGCGCAGATCCTCCACCATCGGCAGCTTCTTCGCCCGCATCTGGGAGGCGATCTGCTCCAGCACCCGGGAGCCGGAGATCTGGTGCGGCAGCGAGGTGACGACGATGTGCTCGCCCTCTTCCCGCCACGCCGCGCGCAGCCTGAGCGTGCCGCCGCCCGTCGCATAGATCTGCTCGATGTCCGCCGCCGACGACACCAGCTCGCCGCCGGTGGGGAAATCCGGCGCGCGGATGTGCTGCATGAGGTCGCTGATCGTCGAGCGCGGCTTATCCAGCAGCAACTCCAGCGCCTCGGCCACCTCGGTGAGGTTGTGCGGCGGCACGTCCGTGGACATGCCCACTGCAATACCCGTCGTGCCGTTCAGCAGCAGGTTCGGCAGCCGCGCCGGCAGCACCAGCGGCTCGTCCAGCGAGCCGTCGAAGTTTGGCTCCCAGTCCACCGTGCCCTGGCCGAGCTCGGCGAGCAGCAGTGCCGCATACGGGGTCAGCCGCGCCTCCGTGTAGCGCATGGCGGCGAAGGACTTGGGATCGTCGGTGGAGCCCCAGTTGCCCTGGCCGTCGATGATCGGATAGCGGTAGGAGAACGACTGGGCCATGTGCACCATGGCCTCGTAGCAGGCGGCGTCGCCGTGGGGATGGAACTTGCCGAGCACGTCGCCCACCGTGCGCGCCGACTTCTTGTGCTTGGAGGCCGCCGACAGCCCCAGCTCGCTCATGGAATAGATGATGCGCCGCTGCACGGGCTTCAGGCCGTCGCCGATGCGCGGCAGCGCCCGGTCCAGGATGACGTACATCGAGTAGTCGAGGTACGCCTTCTCGGTGAATTCCTTCAGCGGCTGGCGTTCCACGCCTTCGAGATTCAGGGTGTTCTGCATAGTGTTGACCGGTTGTCTCTGTCCCCCGCGGGGGCGGCGGCCGCCGTCAGACGTCCGCCAGGTTGCCCTTCTGCTCCAGCCAGCGGCGCCGGTCGGAGGCGCGTTTCTTGGCGAGCAGCATGTCCATCAGCTGGTCGGTCTGCTCCTTGCCCTCCACGGTGAGCTGGACCAGCCGCCGGGTATCCGGATTCATGGTGGTTTCGCGCAGCTGCGCGGGGCTCATCTCGCCGAGGCCCTTGAAGCGGGTCACCGCCACCTTCGCCTTGCGGTTCTCAGCGGCCAGGGAGTCGAGGATGCCGCGGCGCTCGCCCTCGTCCAGCGCGTAATAGACCTCCTTGCCTACGTCGATGCGATACAGCGGCGGCATGGCGACGTAGACGTGGCCCGCCGCCACCAGGCCAGGGAAGTGGCGCAGGAACAGCGCGCACAGCAAGGTCGCGATGTGCTGGCCGTCGGAGTCGGCGTCGGCCAGGATGCAGATTTTGTGGTAGCGCAGGCCGGCGGTGTCGCCGGTTAGCGGGTCCACTCCCAGGGCGATGCTGATGTCGTGCACCTCCTGGGAGCCCAGGATCTCCGCGGTGTCCACTTCCCAGGTGTTCAGTATCTTGCCCCTGAGCGGCATCACCGCCTGGGTCTCCCGGTTCCGTGCCTGCTTGGCGGAGCCGCCGGCGGAGTCGCCCTCCACCAGGAAGATCTCCGAGAGTTCCGGCTGCTGGGCCGTGCAGTCGGCGAGCTTGCCGGGCAGCGCAGGTCCCGACACCACGCGCTTGCGCACCACCTTCTTGGCCGCCTTCAGGCGCCGCTGGGCCTTGCCGACGGCCAGTTCCGCGATCTTCTCGCCGGTCTCCGGGTGCTGGTTCAGCCACAGGCCGAAGCTGTCCTTCACCACGCCGGAGACGAACGCCGCCGACTGCCGCGACGACAGCCGTTCCTTGGTCTGGCCGGAGAACTGGGGATCCTCCAGCTTCACCGACAGCACGTAGTCGACCCCGTCCCAGACGTCCTCCGGCGCGAGGCGCACGCCCCGGGGCAGGATGTTGCGGAATTCGCAGAACTCGCGCACGGCGTCCGTGAGACCGGTGCGCAGGCCGTTGACGTGAGTGCCGCCCTGCAGGGTGGGGATGAGGTTGACGTAGGATTCGCCCACGCCGGTCCCACCCTGGTCACTCTGGCCGGCCTGCCAGTACAGCGCCCAGTCCACCGCCTCCTGGTTGCCGCTCATGCTGCCGGTGAACGGCGTCTCCGGCAGGTGCTCCACGTCGCCCGCGGCCTCGGTGAGGTACTGCTCCAGGCCGTCCTGGTAGCACCATTCCTCGGTCTCCTCCGTCTTCTCGACGGTGAGCCGCACGGTCAGGCCGGGGCAGAGCACGGCCTTCGCCTTCAGCACGTGGCGCAGCCGCGAGAGCGACACCTTCGGCGAGTCGAAGTACTGCGGATCGGGCCAGAAGCGGATGGTGGTGCCGGTATTGCGCTTGCCGACGCTGCCGACCACCTCCAGCTTGCTGCGCTTATTCCCGCCCGCGAAGGAGATGTTGTATTCCTTGCCGTCCCGCCGGATCCAGACCTCCAGGTTCTTCGACAGGGCGTTCACCACCGAGACGCCGACGCCGTGCAGGCCGCCGGAGAACTGGTAGTTCTTGTTCGAGAATTTGCCGCCGGCATGCAGGCGCGTGAGGATCAGCTCGACGCCGGGCATCTTCTCCTTGGGGTGGATGTCCACCGGCATGCCGCGGCCGTCGTCGCTGACCCGCACCGAGCCGTCGTCGTGCACCGTGACCTCGATGAGCCGGCAGTGACCGGCCAGCGCCTCGTCCACGCTGTTGTCCACCACCTCGTGGGCGAGGTGATTCGGGCGGGTGGTGTCGGTGTACATGCCCGGGCGACGGCGCACGGGCTCCAGACCGCTCAACACCTCGATGTCGGCGGCGCTGTATCTTTGATTCATACGGTGTTACGCAACGGGACGGCGAGTGTCACGGCCGGGATTCTAGCAGGATGGCCGGCCGCGCTGGGCAGAAAAAACCCCGGCGAACCGGCAGATATGCCCAGAGCCGCCAGAGCCAACCAGACCCAGCCAGGGCCGTTGCAGCGGGGTGCGGTGCGGCGCCTCAGTCGAGATCGGCGGCGAGCGAGCGCCGGGTGTCCTCCGGCACCGGGTCCACCTCGGCCTTGTAGCGGTCGTGGTCGATGCCCGCCGAGAGTTTCGCGCCGCCCTTCAGCGCCTCGACCATCTCCGGCGTGAGTTCGAAACGCATGAAATGCACGGCGGAGGTCTTGGTGTCGTCCTCGCGCTCCAGATCCTCGTCGGAGATGGCGCGGATCTTGTCGCAGCCCTCCACCTGCAGCCAGACCGCATCCTCGATACCGCGCAGCAGCTTCAGCTGCTCGCGCCGCTCCTCCTCGTCCGGGAACTCCACCATGAAGGTGGCCTTCCAGTTGCTGCCGTCCGGGATCAGCGGATTGTAGGCGTCCAGTTCCTCGGCGATGCCCTCGGGCTCGAAGATCTTCTCGATGCGCAGCATCTCCTGGACCTGATACTGCATGGTCAGCCGGTCCTCGAAATACAGGGTGGCGTTCTCGCCCAGGTTGATCTGCCGGTTCTTCTTGTGCTCCAGCACCTTCGTCCTGAAGTCGGCCCGTTCCCGAGCGTAGGTCTCCAGCGTCATCAGGTCGTCGGCGGTCAGTTTGTCCATAGTGTTCGCGTCCCTGTGTTCGGTTCGGTCGTCGGTGTCAGATGCCGTAGGCGCTGCGCAGCAGGCTCATGGGATGGTTGGCGTCCACCTTGTCGGTGCCGCGGGCGATCTGCTCGGCGGCCATCGGACAGTCGCTCACGAAGTGATCGGGCGCCGCGCTGTCCACCTGGCGGACCACCGGGCGGGCGATCTTCACGGAGGTGTCGTGGAACTCCTGCTTCACGGCGTAGGTGCCGTCGTGGCCGGAGCAGCGCTCGATGGCCTTCACCTCGGTATCCGGCACCAGCCCGAGAATCTCCCGCGTCTTCTGGCCGATGTTCTGCACCCGCAGATGGCAGGGGATCTGATAGGAGACCTTGCCCAGCGGCTTCGAGAAATCCGTCTTCAGCCTGCCCGCCTTATGGCGGATGGCCAGATACTCGAACGGGTCGAACATGGCGTCGCGCACCTTCGCCACCTGCTCGTCCTCCGGAAACAGGAGCGGCAGTTCCTGCTTGAACATCAGCGCGCAGGAGGGCACCGGCGCGACGATGTCCCAGCCCTCGTCCACCCAGCGCGCGAGTTCCGGCACGTTGATGTCCTTCGCCTTCGCCACGGCATCCAGATCACCCAGCTCGAGCTTCGGCATGCCGCAGCAGCGCTCCTTCGCGGCGAGCGTCACCGGTATGCCGTTGTGCTCGAATACGGCGACCAGGTCCTCGTCCATGGAAGGCAGGTTGCGGTTGCCGTAGCAGGTGGTGAACAGCACCACCCGGCCCTTCGTGCGGCCGGCGGGCTCGGCGCCTTCGCCGCTGCGGCCCTGGTGGGACTTCAGCCGCTTGCGGGCCGTGGAGGAGTGATAGGGGGGCAGCGGCGCGTCCGGATGCACGCCCAGCGCCTTCGACAGGAGCTTGCGCCCCGTCTTGCTCCGGTTGGCCGCGTTGACCGCCTGCACCACCACCGGGATGCCGGCCAGCTTGCCGACCGTATCCGTCGACGAGAGGATCTTGTCCCGGGTGGAAGCGCCGTCGCGGCGGAAGCGGAACGCCTTCGCCCGCAGCATGAGGTGCGGGAAGTCCACGTTGAAGGGATGGGGCGGCACGTACGGGCACTTCGACATGTAGCACATGTCGCAGAGGTAGCAGTGGTCGACCACGTCCCAGTAGGCCTTCTTCGGCACCGAGTCGAGCTCCATGGTCTCGGATTCGTCGACCGCGTCGAATAGCGTGGGGAAGGAGTGGCAGAGGTTGAAGCAGCGGCGGCATCCGTGACAGATGTCGAACACGCGCTCCATCTCGTCGAACAGCGCACCCTCGTCCCAGAATTCCGGGTTCTTCCAGTCGATGGGATGGCGCGTGGGCGCCTCCAGGCTGCCTTCCCGACGCTCGTCGCTCATTCTTGTTCTCCCGCAGCAAAGACCTCAGAAAAGACAAGGGGCGGCCGGACCGCGCCGGCCCGGCCGCCCCCTTCAGCCGGATCAGCTGTCCAGCGTGTCCAGGGCCTTCTGGAAACGGTTGGCGTGCGAGCGCTCGGCCTTGGCCAGCGTCTCGAACCAGTCCGCGATCTCGTCGAAGCCTTCGTCGCGGGCGGTCTTGGCCATGCCGGGGTACATGTCGGTGTACTCGTGGGTCTCGCCGGCGATGGCAGCCTTCAGGTTTAAGGCGGTGTCGCCGATGGGCTCGCCCGTGGCCGGGTCGCCGACGGCTTCCAGGTACTCCAGGTGGCCGTGGGCATGGCCGGTCTCACCTTCCGCGGTGGAGCGGAACACGGCGGCCACGTCGTTGTAGCCCTCCACGTCGGCCTTCGACGCGAAGTACAGGTAACGGCGGTTGGCCTGGGACTCGCCGGAGAACGCGTCCTTCAGATTCTGTTCGGTCTTGCTGCCTTTCAGTTCCATCTCGATGCTCCTTCAAGCAGGTTGGGTGAACGGTGGGTTTAGACTGAGTCTAAAGTTAAGAAGAAGTCTAGAAAGGCCCCCTGCCCCTGTCAAGCGCGCGCCCGCGTGCGGGCGCGCGTTGACCCGCCGGGGTGGCGCCGGTAGCGTAGCCGCAATCTGCAAGGGGAACGCCCATGGCCGGCAAGAAAGACAAAGATATCAATCTGGAACAGGCGCTCGGCGAACTCGAGTCGCTGGTCGAGGAGATGGAGACCGGCGACCTGCCGCTGGAGGAAGCCATGAAGAAATTCGAGCGCGGCATCACGCTCACGCGCCAGTGCCAGACGGCTTTGCGCGACGCGGAGCAGAAGGTGGAAGTCCTGCTGAAGAAGGCCGGCGGCGAGGAGGAGACCGCCCCGTTCGAACCGGGGGAGTAGCAGAGTCAGTCGGCAGGGGGCACGTCGTGGGGCGCGGTGTCTTCCAGCGGCTGGCTGGCGAGCTGCAGGCGGTGGATCATCGAGCGCAGGAACACCTTGTTGAAGCGAAGCTGGCAGGATGAGGACACCTGCTCCATCAGGGTGGCGCTCACCCTCAGCAACGTCAGCGGCTTGCGCGCGCTGATGGAGGCCAGGGTCTTCGCGCCGCTGACGTAACTCGACTCGCCGAAGCACTCGCCCGGGCCGAGGCGGCCGACCTCGCGGCCGTGGTTCGACACCGACACCTGGCCGGCGACGATGATGTAGAAGCGGTCGTCGATCTCGCCCTCGCGCACGATCTCCTCGCCTTCCTTGTATTCCCGCCAGTCGCTCGCCCGCAGCACTTCCCAGATCTCGCTGTGGGAGAAGTCGTGGAAGAAGCGCAGCTGGCGCAGCAGGTTGAAGTGCTCGTTGTTATCGAGGCTGTCGTAGCGCTCGCGCAGCTGCTGATAGACCCGGGTGAGTTCCGCCGCCAGCGCGAGACCGTTGGCGTAACGCTTGTCCGGATCTTTCTGCAGCGCGACGGCCACCACGTTTTCCAGCTCCTCGCCGATGTCGTCGCGGTAGCGCAGGATGGGCTGGGGCGTGGCGTAGACGATCTGATGCAGCAGCTTGGAGAGGTTGTTGGCGCGGAACGGCCGGAAGCCGGTCAGCAGCTCGTACATCACGGCGCCCAGCGAGTAGAGATCCGAGCGGTTGGTGAGCGCGTAGGACTGCACCTGCTCCGGCGACATGTAGCTGGGCGAACCCGCAATGCCCTGGATCTGGGAGACGTCGGAGTCGTTCACCAGCGCGATGCCGAAATCGATGATGCGCACGTCGTTGTCCGTCGTGAGCATGATGTTGCTCGGCTTGATATCGCGGTGGATCACGCCGCGGCTGTGGGCGTAGTGCAGCGCCTTCGCGCACTTGTAGATGATCTCCACGACGTCGTCGATGCGCAGCAGGTTGTCCGGCTTGCAGTATTTGGCCAGCGTGCGCGCGCCGTGGACGTGCTCGGTGACCACGTAGTACTTGCCGTCTTCCTCGCCGGCATCGTAGATGGGCAGGATGTTCGGGTGCTGCAGCATGCCCACCATGTGGGCCTCGTTGAAGAACATCTTGCGAGTGACCCGCGTGCGCTCCGCGTCGTCCTCGTCGTTGCCGATGTTGTAGACCTTGATGGCGACGTCGCGCCGGTAGTACGGGTCATGGGACAGGTAGACGTTACCCGTACTGCCCCGCCCCACCTCGTTGATGATGACGTACTTGCCGATCTTCTCCGGTATCGTCGACGATACGGCGGACGAAGAGGCGTGTGTGGCGACTGGCTGTCCCATTTAACTTAACGAGGTGCTGCTGATCCATTCGAGGGCGGCGAGAGCGAGGGCGCCGTAGACTCCCGCAACGACGTCGTCGAGCATAATTCCGGCGCCTCCGTGGAGTCTGTGATCCAGGTCCCGAATCGGCCAGGGTTTCCAGATGTCGAACAGCCGGAAGGCGGCGAATCCCGCGACGAGCCACACGGGTTCCGGCCCCGCCACCAGCAGCGTCAGATAGCAGCCCGCGATCTCGTCCCACACGATGCCGGGGTGGTCATGTTCGCCGAGCCGCCGGGCGCTCTCGCCGCAGATGCCGAACCCGGCCACGATCAGCACCGCAGCGAGCGCGAGCTGCGCCGGCAGCGCCCAGCCGGCGGTCAGCCAGGCGAGCGCGACACCCCACAGGGAGCCCACGGTGCCGGGTGCTTTCGGCGCCAGGCCGGCACCCGCGCCGAAGGCGAGGAAATGGATCGGGTCGCCGAAGACGGTGCGCGCCGACGGCCGCATCACGGGTCGTCTCCGAAATGCCGGTAGCCGCCGGCCGGCAGCGGCACCTCGCGTCCGTGCCGGCGCAGGCGGATGCCGGGCTCCGGCGTCATGACGCCGATTTCGGCGACCTCCACGTCGGCGGAGAGGTCGTGCGCATCCACCTCCGGCGGCAGCGTGAAGCAGAGTTCGTAGTCGTCGCCGCCGGTCAGCGCGAGCTCGGCCGCACGCTCGCGGCCGGCAAACTCGATGAGTGCCGCCGACAGGGGCAGCCGCTCCTCGTCGATCACGGCGCCCGTGCCGCTGGCCTCGCAGATGTGGGCCAGATCGGCCAGCAGGCCGTCGGAGACGTCTATGGCGGCTATGGCGGCGCTGGCCCGGCCGGCAAGCGCGCGGCCGAGGCCGAGCCGGGGCTCGGGCCGCAGGAAGCGCGCGCGCAACCGGCGTTCCGCTTCGCTGCCGGGCGAGCGCAGGCCGAGGCCCGCCGCAGCGTCGCCCGGCGTGCCGCTGACGAAGACCCGGTCGCCCGGCCGGGCACCGCCGCGCAGCAGGCGGGTGCCCGCGGGCAGATGCCCCAGCACCTGCACGCTGACGGTGAGCGGCCCCCGGGTCGTGTCGCCGCCGACCAATGCGACGCCGTGGCGCCCGGCCAGATCCCAGAGGCCGGCGGCGAAGCCCTCCAGCCAGTCGGCGTCCGGCGCGGGTAGCGTCAGCGCCAGCGTCATCCAGGCAGGCTCCGCACCCATCGCGGCGACGTCGCTGAGATTCACGGCCAGGGCCCGGTAGCCCACCTCCGCCGGCACCATGTCCGCCGGGAAATGCACGCCGGCGACCAGCGTGTCGACGACCACGACCAGCTCGCGTCCCGGCGGCAGCCGCACGATGGCGCCGTCGTCGCCAATGCCCACCTCGACGCCGGCGCCGCCCGGCGCCGGGCGGCGGAAATAGCGTTCGATGAGCTGGAATTCGTCCACGGGGTCCCCGGGCGTCGGGTCGGAGGGGCTAGCGCCGGACGACGGCCTTCTCCGGCTGGCGGTAGCGCGCGGCGGCCTTGTCCAGGATGGCGTTGACGTACTTGTGCCCGTCCTCCGCGCCGAAACGCCGCGCCACCGACACCGCCTCGTTGATGACCACGCGGAACGGCACTTCCGGGTGATGGCGCAATTCCTCCAGGCCCACCAGCAGCACGGCGATCTCCACCGGATCGATCTGGTCGAACGGGCGGTCGGCCAACTCCGAGATGTCCGCCTCGTGCTCGGCCCGGTGCGCCATGGCCCCTTTCAGGATTTCGCGGAACCAGTCCTTGTCCACCCGCGCGTACTCGTCGCGCTCGACGAATTGCCCCGCGAGTTCCGCGTGCTCCTGACCGGTCAGCTGCGCCTGATAGAGCGCCTGGGCCAGGAGTTCCCGCGAGCGGCTGCGCCGGGAGATTGCGGGGGCTTTGCTCATTCGGGGCTCATGCGGGGCTCAGTCGAGACGCCTGAGCAGATTGATCATCTCGATGGCCGACAGCGCGGCCTCCGCGCCCTTGTTGCCCGCCTTGGTGCCCGCCCGCTCGACGGCCTGCTCGATGGTGTCCACCGTAAGCACGCCGAAGGCCACCGGCACGCCGTGGCGCTCGCCCGCGGCCGCGATGCCTTTCACGCACTGGCCGGCCACGTAGTCGAAATGCGGCGTGGCGCCGCGGATCACCGCGCCGAGGGCGATGACCGCCTCGAAGCGTCGCCCGGCCGCCGCCTTGTCGACGGCCAGCGGGATCTCCCAGGCGCCCGGCACCCGGATCAGCTCCAGGTCCGCCTCGGCCGCGCCGTGGCGCAGCAGCGTATCGACGGCGCCGCCCACCAGCCGATCGACGATGAAGTCATTAAAACGCGCGGCCACGATCGCGATGCGGGCATCGCGCAGGACGAGGTCGCCTTCCACGGTCTTGATAGTGTCCATCGGTTTCCCGTCCGTCGCCCGGTGGCCGCTCAACGGCCCTGAACGTAATCCACCACCTCGAGGCCGAAGCCCGAGATGGCGTGCATCTGTTTCGGCGCCGACAGCACCCGCATGCGGTGCACGCCGAGATCGCGCAGGATCTGGGCGCCCACCCCGTAGGTGCGCAGCACCGCCGCGCCGTCGCGGCGCCGCTCGAGTTCCTCAACCGGGCGCTCCATGGCGGCCACGGCCTCCATGAGCTCACGCGGGCCTTCCTGGTCGCGCAGGATGACGATGACGCCGCTCTCCTCCGCCGCCACCCGGCGCATGGCGTCGCGCAGCGGCCAGCCGAAGGCCGGGTCGCGCACGCCCACCACGTCGCCGAGCGTGTCCTGGATGTGCACGCGCACCAGCGGCGTCGAGTCCGGCCGGATCGTGCCGTGCACCAGCGCCACGTGCACGGTGCGGTTCACGTGGTCCTCGAAGCAGAACAGGCGGAACTCGCCCTCGCCGGTCTGCACCGCATGCTCGCTGATGCGCTCGACGGAGACCTCTTTCTCGAGCCGGTAGCGGATCAGATCCGCGATCGTGCCGATCTTCAGGCCGTGCCGGTTGGCGAAGGCCTCCAGGTCCGGCCGCCGCGCCATGCTGCCGTCCTCGTTCAGGATCTCGACGATCACCGCCGCAGGCTCCATGCCGGCCAGCCGGGCCAGGTCGCAGCCGGCCTCGGTATGCCCCGCGCGGGTCAGCACGCCGCCGGGCTGGGCCATGACCGGGAAGATGTGGCCGGGCTGGGACAGGTCCTCGGGCTTCGCATCCGGCGCCACGGCGGCCTGGATGGTGCGCGCCCGGTCATGGGCCGAGATACCGGTGGTGATGCCCTCCGCCGCCTCGATGGAGATGGTGAAATTGGTGGCGTGCATCGCATTGGTGTGACCCACCATCAGCGGCAGGCGCAGCTGCTCGCAGCGCTCCCGGGTGAGGGTCAGGCAGATCAGGCCGCGCCCGTAGCGGGCCATGTAATTGATGTCCTCGGGCCGCACGCAGTTCGCGGCCATGATGAGGTCGCCCTCGTTCTCGCGGTCCTCGTCGTCGACCATGATCACCATGCGCCCGGCACGGATGTCGGCGACGATCTCGTCGATGGGCGAGAAACGGATCTTCTCGCCCGTGTCTTTCTTTGCGGTCTCAGGCATAACCATTGGCCTTCAGTAAATCCATGTCCACGCCGCCGCCCTCCGCGCTCAGGAGCCGCTCGGCGTAGCGCGCCATGAGGTCCACCTCGACGTTCACGGCGGCGCCGGGGGCGAGCTCGCCCAGGGTCGTGACGGCCGCCGTGTGGGGGATGATGTTCACCTCGAAACGCTCCGGCCCGACCTCGTTCACCGTCAGGCTGACGCCGTCGACGGCGACGGAACCCTTGCGGGCCACGTAGCGCGCGTATTCCCGCGGCAGCGAGAACGTGAGTCTAACCGAGCGCGCGTCCTCGCTGCGACTCTCCAGCCGGGCGAGGCAGTCCACGTGACCCGTGACCAGGTGGCCGCCGAGCCGGTCGCCCAGCGCCAGCGAGGGTTCCAGGTTGACCCGGCTGCCGACGCCCTTCCCGCCCAGGCTGGTGACGCCCAGCGTCTCCCGGGAGACGTCCGCCTCGAAGCCGCCCGCATGGAGATTCAGCGCCGTGAGACAGACCCCGGAGACGGCGATGCTCTCGCCGGTGCCGTACACACTGCAGTCCAGCTCCGGGCCGGTTGCGATGGCGAGGCGGACATCGCCGCCGCGCTGGTCGATGCGCTCGATGCGGCCGACGGCGCGCACGATACCGGTGAACATGTCAGGTCTCCGTGTCGGTTGCCGCGCGGGTCCGGCCCAGGGGCCGGGCCGTGATGCGCAGATCCGGCCCGAACTGCCGGACGTCGATGACGTCGACCTCGCCGCGCTCGGCCAGCCGGCTCCAGGCCGGCGTGACGAACTGGCGGCGGGTCTCGCTCCCCATGATATGGGGCGCGAGGTAAATCACAAGCTCGTCGACGAGGCCGGCGGCGAGCAAGGCGCCGCAGAGTTCCGGGCCCGCCTCCACCAGCACGTCGTTGATTTCCCGCTCCGCGAGCAGGGCCAGCACCGCGCCCAGATCCAGACCCGCAGGGCCGCCGGGCACGGCCACGCACTCGGCGGTGGCGGGCAGCCCCTGCGGCCGGGTGGCCGCCGGAGCGTGAACGAGCAGAGCGCCGGCGCCGGCCAGCACTTTCGCACCCGCCGGCGTGCGCAGGCGGCTGTCGAGCACGATGCGCGAGGGCTGCCGGGGCTCGGCACCGAATTCCTCGCCCCGCACCGTGAGGCGCGGGTCGTCCGCCAGCACGGTGCCGATGCCGGTAAGGATGGCGCCGCTGGCCGCCCGCAGGCGCTGCACATCCCGCCGTGCGGCCTCGCCGGTGATCCAGCGGCTCTCGCCGCTCGCCATGGCCGTGGCCCCGTCCAGGCTGGAGGCCGTCTTCAGCGTCACCCGCGGCCGGCCGTGGCGCATGCGCATAATGAAGCCTGCGTTCAGGCGTTCCGACTGTGCGGCCAGCAACCCGCCGGCCACGTCGATACCGGCCGCCCGCAGCCGCGCCGCGCCCTCGCCGGCCACGCGGGGATTGGGGTCGTCGGCGCCATAGATCACGCGGGCCACGCCGGCCTCGATCAGGGCCTCCGTGCACGGACCGGTGCGTCCGCGGTGGCAGCAGGGCTCCAGGCTGACGTAGGCGGTGGCGCCCCGCGCCGCTGTGCCGGCAGCCGCCAGCGCCACGATCTCGGCGTGGGGCCCGCCGGCGCGCTCGTGCCAGCCCTCGCCCACGACCTCGCCGCCGCGCACGAGCACGCAGCCCACCCGCGGATTCGGCGCCGTCGAGTAGCGGCCGCGCTCCGCCAGACGCAGCGCGCGGGCCATGCAGACCCGGTCGTGCACGTCCAACTCAGTCGCCGTCATCGTCGTTCCCGCCGGCATTATTGCCATCACCACGGCCGTCATTCCCGCCGGCCTTGCCGCCCGCCTTGCCCTCGAGAGCCGGCAGCAGCGACATCTGCTCCCGGCTGGCGCCGGACAGCGCCTGCAGCTTGCGGATCTCCTTCTGGAACTCGGTCACGTCCTGGAAGCTGCGGTAAACGGAGGCGAAGCGCACGTACGCCACCTCGTCCAGTTCGCGCAGCTCCTCCATCACCATCTCGCCGAGCAGGGTCGAGGAGATCTCACGCTCGCCGAGGGTGCGCAGCCGGTGGATGAGATGGCCGATGGCCTGCTCCAGCGCCTCCGCGCTGACCGGCCGCTTCTCCAGCGCCCGCGCCAGGCTGCCGCGGAGCTTCTCCTCGTCGAAGGGCTGGCGGCGCTCGTCGCGCTTGATGATGCGCGGCATGACCAGTTCGGCGGTCTCGAAGGTGGTGAAGCGCTCGCGGCAGTCCTCGCACTGGCGCCGACGGCGGATCTGCCGGCCTTCCGCGGCGAGCCGGGAGTCGATGACCTTGGTCTCGGCGTGTCCGCAGAACGGGCAATGCACGGCGGCGCCCTCAGAACCCTGACCAGGCCGTTGGCCAGGGCATCAGCCGTAGACCGGGAATCGTCCGCAGATCTCGAGCACCTGCCGGCGCACCGCGTCGATGCGGCTCTGGTCCGTGATGTCCTCGAGCACGTCCGCGATCCAGTTGGACAGCTGCCGGCACTCGGCCTCGCCGAAACCGCGGGTGGTGACCGCCGGGGTGCCCATGCGCAGCCCGCTGGTGACGAATGGCGAGCGCGGGTCGTTCGGCACCGTGTTCTTGTTCACGGTGATATTGGCGGCGCCGAGAGCGGCATCCGCGTCCTTGCCGGTGATGTCCCTGGCGATGAGGTCGAGCAGAAAGAGGTGATTGTCGGTGCCGCCGGAGACGATCTTGTGACCCCGGCCGATCAGCTCGTCGGCCATGGCGCGGGCGTTGTCGACGACCTGCTGCTGGTAGTCGCGGAACTCCGGCGCCATGGCCTCCAGGAAGGCCACGGCCTTCGCCGCGATCACGTGCATCAGCGGCCCGCCCTGGGTGCCCGGGAAGACCAGCGAATTGAACTTCTTGGTGATCTCGTCGTTCTCGCGGGCAAGGATCAGCCCGCCGCGGGGCCCGCGCAGGGTCTTGTGGGTGGTGGTGGTGACCACATCGGCCACCGGCACCGGGTTCGGGTAGACGCCGGCGGCGACCAGGCCGGCCACGTGGGCCATGTCCACCAGCAGCCAGGCGCCGACGCGGTCGGCGATGTCGCGGAACTTCTGCCAGTCCACCACCCGCGAATAGGCGGAGAAGCCCGCCACGATCATCTTCGGCTTGTGCGTCTCGGCAAGCTCCGCCACCTGCGCGTAGTCGATGTAGCCGTCCTCGTCCACGCCGTACTGGTGGGCGTCGAACAGCTTGCCGGAGAAATTCGGCGCGGCCCCGTGGGTGAGATGGCCGCCGTCGGAGAGGCTCATGCCCAGGAGGCCGTCGCCGGGCTTCAGCAACGCCAGATAGGCCGCGGCGTTCGCCTGGGAGCCCGAATGGGGCTGCACGTTGGCGTAGTCGGCGCCGAACAGCTCCTTCGCCCGCTCGATGGCGAGCTGCTCGGCGATGTCCACGTACTCGCAGCCGCCGTAGTAGCGCTTGCCCGGATAACCCTCGGCGTACTTGTTGGTGAGCACGGAGCCCTGGGCCTCCAGCACCCGGGGGCTGGCGTAGTTCTCCGAGGCGATGAGCTCGATGTGCTCCTCCTGGCGCCGCGACTCTTCGGCCATGGCCGTCGCGAGTTCCTCGTCGAAGCTGGCGATGCTCATCGTCTGTGGGTACATCCGGTCCTCCGGTCTCTGGGCGGAAAATCCGGTAATTGTATGCCCCGGGCGGGCGAGCGTCACTGGGCGTCGAGCAGGCTTCTAACCACCGCCCGCCAGGCGCGGGCGAGGTTCGGCCGGTTGTAGCCGCCGCCGCCGGTGGCCAGCAGCCTCCCCTGGCAGTGCTCCGCGGCGATCTGCCACAGCCGGGAGGCGGCGAGCGAATAGGAGGCCTCGGTGTAGGCCAGATGGGTGATGGGGTCTCCGGCCATCGCGTCGGCGCCGCATTGCAGGATGATGAACTCCGGCCGGTTCTCGGCCAGATAGGTCTCCACCTGGCTCCAGGCCGCGCGGAACACGCTGTCGTCCGCGCTGGGCGGCATGGGGATGTTGAGCTTGGTGCCCTCGGCGGCGCCCTTGCCGGTCTCCCAGCGATGGCCGGTGCCCGGGTAGAGGAAGCGGCCGTCCTCGTGGATGTCGGCGAACAGCAGGTCCGGATCGTCCTCGAAACCGTAGAAGACGCCGTCGCCGTGGTGGGCGTCGATGTCGACGTAGGCGATGCGCTTGAGTCCGTGCTGCCGGCGCAGATACTCCACGGCGATGCCGCAGTCGTTGAAAACGCAGAAGCCGCCCGCGCTGTCCCGGCGCGCGTGGTGCAGGCCGGCGATGGGCACGAAGCCGGTGCGGCACTCGCCGGCCATGATGGCATCCACCGCGTGGCGCACGGTGCCGACCACGGTGGCGGCGGCCTCGTAGACACCGGGGAAGGCCGGGGTATCGCCGGCATCCAGCCAGCCGCTGCCGGTGGCCGACGCGTTGGCCACGCGATCGATGTAGGCGTCGGTATGGAACAGGGCCAGAAGATCCCGGTCGCCGTCGCAGGGGTCGGCGTAACTCACCTCGATGTCCATGCCGGCCTCCATGAGGCCGTCGTGGAAGACGTCGTGGCGGTCCGGCCCGAACGGATGGTCCTCGCCGAAGCCGTAGCGGGCCAGAGCCCCGCCCTTGTAGACGCGCACGCGTTCCGTCATGACGCCGCAGGCCTCCCCCCGCGCTGGCCAGCACCTGTGCCATCACCGATAATGGGCGCCGGGTTCAAAAGATAGCGGAACATGGCTCAATACATTTACACAATGAACCGGGTGGCGAAAGTGGTGCCGCCCAAGCGTTACATCCTGCACGACATCTCGCTGTCGTTCTTCCCCGGCGCCAAGATCGGCGTGCTGGGGCTGAACGGCGCCGGCAAATCCACCCTTCTGCGCATCATGGCAGGCCTCGACAAGGAATTCGAGGGCGAGGCACGGCCGCAGCCGGGCATCAACATCGGTTACCTGCCCCAGGAGCCGGAACTGGACCCGGACAAGGACGTGCGCGGCAACGTCGAGGAAGGCGTGGCGGAGACCAAGGCGCTGATCGAGCGGTTCAACGAGATCAGCATGAAGTTCGCCGAACCCATGGACGACGACGAGATGAACGCGCTGCTCGAGGAGCAGGGCAAGCTGCAGGACGCCATCGACGCGGCCAACGCCTGGGAGCTGGAACGCCAGCTCGAGGTGGCCGCCGACGCGCTGCGACTGCCGGAATGGGATGCGGACGTGACGAAGCTCTCCGGCGGCGAGCGCCGCCGGGTGGCGCTGTGCCGGCTGCTGCTGTCCAAGCCCGACATGCTGCTGCTCGACGAGCCCACCAACCACCTGGATGCCGAATCCGTGGCCTGGCTGGAACATTTCCTGGAGCAGTATCCGGGCACCGTGATCGCCGTGACCCACGACCGCTACTTCCTCGACAATGTCGCCGGCTGGATCCTGGAGCTGGACCGTGGCCACGGCATCCCCTGGCAGGGCAACTACTCCTCCTGGCTGGAGCAGAAGGAGCTCCGCCTGGCCCAGGAGGAGAAGACCGAGCAGGCCCGCCGCAAGGCCATGCAGGCCGAGCTCGAGTGGGTGCGCCAGAACCCCAGGGGCCGCCAGGCCAAGGCCAAGGCCCGGCTGCGCCGCTTCGAGGAGCTCTCCTCGCGGGACTACCAGAGCCGCAACGAGACCAACGAGATCTACATCCCGCCCGGCCCGCGCCTGGGCGACGTGGTGCTGGAACTCGACGGCGTCACCAAGGGCTACGGCGAGAAGCTGCTGATGGAGGAGCTCTCCTTCAGCCTGCCGCCCGGCGGCATCGCGGGCGTCATCGGCCCGAACGGCGCGGGCAAGACCACGCTGCTGCGCATGGTCACCGGAGCGGAAGACCCGGACGCCGGCGCCATACGCCTGGGCGACACGGTGAAACTCGCCTACGTGGACCAGTCACGCCAGAGCCTGAACGACGACAACACGGTCTGGGAGGAGATCTCCGAGGGCCAGGACATCCTGAAGGTGGGCAACTACGAGACCCCGTCCCGGGCCTACGTGGGCCGCTTCAACTTCCGCGGCGCCGACCAGCAGAAGAAGATCGGGCTGCTCTCGGGCGGCGAGCGCAACCGGGTGCATCTCGCCAAGGTGCTGCGCGACGGCGGCAACCTGCTGCTGCTCGACGAGCCCACCAACGACCTCGACGTGGAGACGCTGCGCGCGCTCGAGCAGGCGCTGCTGGAGTTCCCGGGCTCGGCCATCGTGATCTCGCACGATCGCTGGTTCCTGGACCGCATCGCCACCCACATCCTCGCCTACGAGGGCGAGAGCCAGGTGACCTGGTTCGCCGGCAACTATCAGGAATACGAAGAAGACCGCAGACGGCGCTTCGGCGACCGCGCGGAACGGCCGCAACGCATACGCTACCGGAGGCTGAGCGCCTGAGGGGGACGGCATGAGTTTCTACCTGGACGCCGAACAGGGGCTGCACACGGCAGACGCGGGCCACTTCGCACTGGAGTGCCCCTACTGCGACGTCTACGCGCACATGACGCCCCAGTCGGTGCCCGACGTGGACCAGCTGCTGCGCACCCGGCCCACCCGCGTGGGGCTCGTGTTCCAGTGCGATTCCTGCGCCGCGCCGGTGTTCCTGCGTTTTTCGGTGCGCGAATACGCCGGCCAGCGGGTGGAGCTCTACAGCAACTTCGCCGAGCTGGAGCGGCCGAAGGAGAAGTTTCCGTTCAACTACCTGCCCGAGGAGACCCAGGGCCTGTTCCGCGAGGCGCTCGGCTGCTATGCGGACGGCCACCTGAACGCCTTCGCCTCGATGTGCCGGCGCACCGCGGAGAGCGCCTTCGCCGCCGCCGGCGACGGCGGCAAGCTCGCCGCTTTCGATATCGTCATGTCGGCGAAGAAGCTGGCGGGCCTGGACGACGAGATCTTCCAGCCGGCCCGGCGGACGCTGTTCGACGGCTCGCCCGAGAACGCGCCCCTGCCGGAGCTCGGCCGCGCCGAGGCGGGCGTGCTGCTGGAGCTGGCGAAGGACATGCTTTATCAGCTGTTCGTGCGCCGCTCGAAACTCACCCGCGCGCTGAAGGTACGCCAGCTGTTCGTCCGCGAGACGCCGAACGAGCGCGACATCGGCTGACAGTCAGCCGACGTCAGCCCACCGCCACCCGGGCGTTGCGAAATATCCTGAGCCAGCCGCCGTCCTCGCCCCAGTCGGCGGGATGCCACGAATTCTGCACGGTGCGGGCCACCCTTTCCGGATGAGGCATGATGACGGTGGCGCGGCCGTCCGCGGTGGTGAGCGCGCAGATGCCGCCGGGCGAGCCGTTGGGGTTCGCCGGATAGAGCTCCGTGGGCTCGCCCCGGTTGTCCACGTAGCGAACGGCCACGAGGCCCGCCTCCTCGCAGGCGCGGCGATCGGCCTCGCCCTCGAACGCCGCCCTGCCCTCGCCGTGGGAGGTGGCGATGGGCAGCCGCGAACCCGCCATGCCGGCGAGGAACAGCGACGGCGAGGCCTCCACCCGCACCAGCGACAGGCGGGCCTCGAACTGCTCCGAGCGGTTGGCCAGAAACCGCGGCCAGTGTCCGGCACCAGGTATTAAACTTTTTAAAGTTGCGAGCATCTGGCAGCCGTTGCAGACGCCGAGTGTGAAGGTGTCGCCGCGCTCGAAGAACGCGGCGAAGCGTTCGCGCATGGCCTCGTCGTAGAGGATGGACTTGGCCCAGCCGCCGCCGGCGCCGAGCACGTCGCCGTAGGAGAAGCCGCCGCAGGCGACGAGGCCGACATAGTCCGCCAGGTTGTCCCGGCCGGCCGCGAGGTCGCTCATATGCACGTCCACCGCCTCGAATCCGGCCGCCATGAACGCCGCCGCCATTTCGTGCTGGCTGTTCACGCCCTGCTCGCGAAGCACGGCCACCTTCGGCCGCGCAGCCGAGGTGACGAACGGCGCGGCCACGTCCTCGGCAGGGTCGTAGGTGAGTGCCGCGTTCAGCCCCGGGTCGTCGTCGTCCGCGATCTGCCCGTGCTGCTCGGCGGCGGTCTCCGGGTTGTCTCTCAGCGCCTGCATCCGGTAACTGGTCTCCGCCCACGCCTGCTGCAGCGGCCCGCGCTCGAAGGTGACGGGTTCGAATTCGAAGGGTTCGCCGTCCGCGTGGATCACCAGGCGCTGGTCGTCCCGCAGCCGGCCCACCCGGTGCACGCAGCCGGCGAGTCCCGCCTCTTTCAGCACCGCCTGCACGGCCTCGAGTTCGCTCTCGCGCACCTGCACCAGGGCGCCGGGCTCCTCGGCGAACAGCGCGCCCAGGGCGCCGTTGGCGCCGTCCGGAGGCGCGAGATCGATGCCGATCCGTCCCGCGAACAGCATCTCCGCAGCGCAGGCGAAAAGGCCGCCGTCGGAGCGGTCGTGATAGGCCAGCAGGCGGCCTTCCCGGTTCAGCCGCTGCACGGCGGCGAAGAAGCCGCGCAGCCGCGCCGGGTCGTCCAGATCCGGCGGCTCGCCGCCCTCCAGGTTGTAGACCTGGGCCAGGCAGGAGCCGCCGAGCCGGTTCGCGCCCGCGGACAGATCGATCAGCAGCAGGTGCGAGGGCTCGTCGGTCTGGCGCAGCTGCGGCGTCAGCGTGAGCCGCACGTCCTCCACCGGCGCGAAGGCAGAGATGATCAGGGACACCGGCGCCACCACCTGGCGGTCGCGGCCGTCTTCCTGCCAGGCCGTGCGCATCGACAGCGAGTCCTTGCCCACCGGGATGGCGATGCCGAGCGCCGGGCAGAGTTCCAGGCCGACGGCGCGCACCGTATCGTAGAGCTTCGCGTCCTCGCCCGGGTGGCCCGCCGCCGCCATCCAGTTCGCCGACAGGCGGATGCGGCCGATGCCGCCGTCGGCACCGGTGCCGCCCTTGTGACTCGTATCGCCCGTCTCGCCCGTGTCGCCCGTCTCGCCAATGGCCGCCGCCGCGATGTTGGTCACCGCCTCCGCCACCGCCATGCGGCCGGACGCCGGCCCGTCCAGCAGCGCCAGCGGCGTGCGCTCGCCCATGGCCATCGCCTCGCCCGTGTAGCCCCGGAAGCCGGTACAGGTGACGGCCACGTCGCTGACCGGCACCTGCCAGGGGCCCACCAGCTGGTCGCGGGCGGTGAGGCCGCCGACCGTGCGGTCGCCGATATGGATCAGGAACGACTTGTCGGCGACCGTCGGATGCGCCAGCACCCGGGCGCAGGCCTCGGCCAGATCGATGTCGCCGGTCTCCAGCGCCGCCGCGGGCGTCACGAGCCGCCCCGCCTCCCGGGTGAGCCGGGGCGTGCGGCCGAGCAGCATCTCCATGGGCAGGTCCACCGCCGGCTCGCCCAGCCAGCGGTCGGTGACGGTCAGCCGGCCGTCGTCGGTGATCTCGCCGAGCACGGCGTAGGGGCAGCGCTCCCGGCGGCACAGCTCGCCGAACTCGCCGAGGCGCTCCTCGGCGATCACCAGCACGTAGCGCTCCTGCGCCTCGTTGCACCAGATGGCCATCGGGCTCATGCCGGGCTCGTCGTTTGGCACCTCGCGCAACTCGAAGCGTCCGCCCCGCTTGCTGTGGTCCACCGCCTCCGGCACGGCGTTGGACAGCCCGCCCGCGCCGACGTCGTGGATCAGCACGATGGGGTTGTCATCCCCGCGGGCCCAGCAGCCGTCGATCACCTCCTGGGCCCGGCGCTGCATCTCCGGGTTGCCACGCTGTACCGAGGCGAAGTCCAGTTCCTCGCTGCTGGCGCCGCTGGCCAGGCTCGAGGCCGCGCCGCCGCCGAGGCCGATGAGCATGGCCGGGCCGCCCAGCACCACCAGCCGGGTGCCGGCCGGCACCTCGCGCTTCACTGCGTGGCCCTCGCGCACGTTGCCGAGCCCGCCCGCGATCATGATGGGCTTGTGGTAGCCCCGGCTCTCGCCGTCCGGCAGCCAGTCCGGCTGCGCCTCCCAAGAGCGGAAGTAGCCGGCCAGGTTGGGCCGGCCGAACTCGTTGTTGAAAGACGCCGCGCCGATGGGCCCTTCCAGCATGATGTCCAGCGCCGGGGCGATGCGGTCCGGCCGGCCGCTGTCCCGCTCCCAGGGCCGCGGCGCATCGGGGATGTGCAGGTGGGAGACGGTGAAGCCGGTCAGTCCGGCTTTCGGTTTCGCCCCCAGGCCGGTGGCACCCTCGTCCCGGATTTCCCCGCCGGCGCCGGTGGCCGCACCGGGGAACGGCGAGATGGCCGTCGGATGGTTGTGGGTCTCCACCTTCATCAGGATGTGCACCGGCTCTTCCACGTAGCGGTAGCGCCGCGAGTCCGGCTCGGGGATGAGCCGCGGCGCCCGCCAGCCCTCGATCACGGCGGCGTTGTCGCTGTAGGCGGAGAGGATCCCGTGCGGGCTCCGCTTCGCGGTCTCCCGGATCATCGCGAACAGGCTCAGCGGCTGCGGCTCGCCGTCGACGGTCCACTCGGCGTTGAAGATCTTGTGCCGGCAGTGCTCGGAGTTCGCCTGGGCGAACATCATCAGCTCCGTGTCCGTGGGGTCGCGGCCCAGGCCGGCATAGGCCTCGGCCAGGTAGTCGATCTCCTCGTCCGCGAGCGCGAGTCCGAGCGCGCCGTTGGCCCGCGCCAGCGCGGCGCGGCCGTCTGCGGCCAGCGGGATCCTGCGCTGCGGCGCCGGCTCCCGGTGGGCGAACATGGCCGCCAGCTCGGCCGCATCCCGGAATACGCTCTCGGTCATGCGGTCGTGCAGGCGCTCCGCCGCGGCGCGCAGGATGCCCTCCTCCGCCCGCACGCCCGCCAGACGCCAGGCGATGCCACGCTCCACCCGCCGCACGGCATCCAGGCCGCAGGCGTGCACGATGTCGGTCGCCTTGCTCGACCAGGGCGAGATGGTGCCGATGCGCGGCGTGGTCACCAGCGTCGGGGCATCCTGCGGCTCGGCCGGGTCGCCGGACCGTGCGCCGAGCAGCGCGCCCAGCACCTCGCGCTCGGCGTCGTCGAGTTCCCGGCCCGCCTCCACGAAGTAACGGTAGCGGGCCTGCAGCCCGTCGAGCCCGGGCAGCAGGGGCTTCAGCGTGTCGCGCAGGCGCTCGAGACGGAACGCGGAGAGGGCCTCTCCGCCGGCCAGCACGAACAGAAAGGAATCCGGAGCGGAATCTGCAGAAAGGTTCGCCACGCCGCCCGGCCGGCTCAGGATTTGTCGCCCGGAGGCGAGTACAGGGGCATGGGGAACTGGGTGACGTTGCCCCCTTCCGCCTTGCTGATCTTGCTCGCCCCCTGCTTCTCGACCTCGTCGATCCGCAGCACCGAGTGCAGCGGCAGATAGGTGCGGCTGACCCCCTCGAATTCGGCCTTCACCTTCTCCTCCGAGGGGTCCACCACCACGCTGCTGCGCTCGCCGAACAGCAGGTCCTCGACGGTGAGGAAGCCGAACAGGTCGCCGTGGCTGACGCCGCCGGCGTAGACCTCGTAGACCTTGCCCTGGTTGACGAATGAGATCCTGTAGATGCGTTTCGCTGACATGGCTCCGGGACGCTCCGTTTTCTGCGGGCGAGTTTAACCGAATTCCGCCGCCGGCTGCCCGGCCCCGGGGCGCCGGGCCGGGCATGCGGACGGCATTTCAAGGGGTTCCGACGGCCCGGCTCGCGTAAATGTGAACTGGGACAATGCCGCCACGCTGCGCAATCACCAGAATAGGCCACTGTCCGTCCGTGTACACGGAAGTCACGGCACCCGGGCGCACCTGGGCCCCACCGACAGAGAGGCCGACGATGGCACTGACACTCGAAGTAACCAGCCGCGCGCAGAGGGACCGGCTCGGCGATCACGTGGTCCGGCAGTTCGGCCGCGAGGGCGGCACGATCGGGCGCGCCGAAGACAACGACTGGCGCCTGCCCGATTCCGAACGCTACATCTCCAGCCACCACGCCACCATCGACTTCCAGGCTGGCAGCTACTACCTCATCGACACCAGCATGAACGGCGTGTACGTCAACGGTTCGGACGTGCCCGTGGGCCGCGCGAAGCCCCAGCGCCTGTTCGACGGCGACGTGCTGCGCATGGGCGAATACATCATCAGCGTCACCATCGACGAGGGCTTCGGGCTGCTGGCCGAAGAGGAAGACCACAGGAGCTCCATCGCCCGGGAAGACCTGGTGCAGCTGGACGACGACTCCGACGAGTTCTCCCTGGTCGATGCCGAGGAGATCACCGGCGCCCGGGAACTGAGCTCGCGGCTGTTCGGCGACACCGTGACCGACAGCTACGTAAAACGGCAGAAGGCCGCGGACAAGAAAGCCGAGCGGAAAAGCGCGAAGGTGACCCGCATGCCCCGGCCCGAGGGCAAGAAGCCCGCCAGGCCCGAGCAGACGCCGGCGACGGCGCCGCCGCGGGAGAGCACGCCGCTGCCGAAGGATGCCGTGGAGGCCTTCCTGCGCGGGCTCGGCATGAGCGCCGGGGACCTGGGCAATGCGGACAGCCGGCGCATACTGCACAACGCCGGGCTCGCACTGCGCGAGTTCGTGCTTGGCTCCATGGAACTGCTGCAGAACCGGGCCGCGGTCAAGAACAGCTTCCGTCTGGAGCAGACCACGATCCAGCCCGGCTCGAACAACCCGCTCAAGTTCTCGGCCAGCGCCGACGACGCGGTGCGCACGCTGCTCACGGGCAGCCGCAACGAGTACGGGCCGGCAGTGGACAGCGTCCGCGAGGCCGTGCGGGACCTGAAGCACCACGAGATCGCGGTGATCTGCGCCATGCGCGAGGCACTCGACGACTTCGCCGACCGCTTCGATCCCGAGGACCTGGAGCAGAAATTCGAGAGCACGCTGAAGCGAAGTTCACTGTTCGGCGGCAACAACAAGGCGAAGTACTGGGACCTCTACTCCGATCTCTACGAAGTGCTGACCCGCCACGCCGAGGGCAAACTGCCCGGCCAGTTCGGCGAGGACTTCGCCCGCGCCTATGCCGAACACCTGGAGCGTCTCGAGCGAGACGCGCAGAAGCGCGGCGACGGCGACGACCGGGCGCGGCAGGCCGGCCGCTGAGCCTTCCTGCCCGGCGACGCTCGGACCGCACCGGGCCGGCGCCGGGCCG
>Ga0209931_1000158_pt1 | contig 38729 bp, 34 predicted proteins | sample SalPonR1_B_D1_MG_FD_185697 | JGI IMG/M metagenome (GOLD analysis project Ga0209931, IMG submission 185697) | Salt pond soil microbial communities from South San Francisco under conditions of wetland restoration - Salt Pond MetaG R1_B_D1_MG... ...
TTTGAGCATAAACATATTTGACAAAGAGCCTATTAGTCAGCTGTTTGACAATCCGGATTTACAATATTTCAAAGAACAAGATTTTAATCAATTGAGAATGTTCGATTTATAACGAAACACTAATGATATTGCATAAAAATTTAAGCGATGAAAAAAAGTGCAAAAGTTATTCAGATACTAAAAGATAATCGTGATTTTATTTCCAAAATAATGGATGTTAATTTTAGTGATGATAATATTTTTGTTTTTGATTTTAGCGATATGAATCAAGAACTATACGATATAGATCTTGATGATACGCATGCTTTCAACGAGTATATTTTTAATAAATTAAAAGAAGAAAAAAAAGGTGTTGGCGTAGGCGGATATGGAGAGGATCGATTAATTTACAAGCGCAGTAAACATTTCGACGGAAAAGGCGAACCACGAAGTATTCACCTGGGTACTGATATATGGGTTAAAGAAAATACACCTATCTATGCTCCTTTACCGGGAATTATTCATAGCTTTAAAAATAATACTACGTTTGGCGATTATGGGCCAACCATTATTATTGAACATCTAATTGAGAAAGTAACTTTTTATACCCTTTATGGACATTTGAGTTTAGATTCTATTACCGGACTCGAAAAAGGGAAACTAGTACGCAGAGGAGATGAAATTGCTCGGGTTGGCGATCTGGTGGTAAACGGTAATTGGCCACCACATCTGCACTTCCAGATTATAACCGATATGCTTGGCAATGAAGGCGATTTCCCGGGCGTTGCTCCTTCTTCAGCCAAAGAATATTTTATGGATTTATGTATCAATCCAAATTTAATTTTGAAAATTGATCAATTGAAATAAAAAAGGTCTGCAATACACAGACCTTAAATTATTATTCTTCTGAATAATCTTTTTCGTTTATTAAATTACCATCTTCATTATACATTTTCCATATTCCGGATTTTTTCCCTGCAGTATATTCCATTTCGTATCGCAATGTTCCATTCTCGTCCCAAATGTACCATTTACCATGTTTTTTACCCTGGGTATAATTGGCCACAGCTAGTTTTAAATGATTCTCGTTCCATGTTATCCAGGTACCGTGGATTATTCCGTCTTTATATGATCTCTGCTCATTTTTAACCCCATTTTCAAAATAGATATTTGTTAATCCATCTTGCAAGCCATCTTTTAAACTCATCTCAACATGCAATTTACCATTTTCGTAGTATTCTTTATATATACCGGTAAAAAGCTCATTGTTTTTATTAACGTATCTTCCATCTTTTTTTAATATATCCTGAGAAAAACAAGACGAAATGATAAAAAATGATAGTATAAAACTTGTAAGTAATTTTCGCATTTTAAAATGTTTTATAAAACATAATTTATATACGGGAAAAAAGATGAAAAGTTTTCCAACCTTTTGTTTTAACCATCATATGATTCATAATAAGAAAAAAGCCTTGTGTTTTTTATCAAGGCTTTGGTATTAATACATTTTAATTTTTTTTTATTTATTAGAATAATCCATTTTATTCAACAACACACCATCTTCATTATAAATTTCCCAAATCCCAAATTTATCACCATTTTTATATTCCATTTCATACCGCAAGGTTCCATTTTCATCCCAGATATACCATTTCCCATGTTTCTTTCCAAAATTATAGTTAGCTTCTGCTAATTTAACTTCTAACTCATTCCAGGTTATCCAGGTACCATCCATCTCTCCTTCTTTGTATGAGCGTTGTTCCTTTTTTATTCCACTTAAAAAATAAATATTTGTATATCCCTCTTTTATTCCGTTTTTTAAATTCATTTCCACCCGAATATTACCATTATCGTAATATTCATAATATATTCCTGTATATATCTCATTATTCTCATTTAAATAAATTCCATTCTCATTTTTTTCAATTTGAGCAATGGTATTACTAATAAAGAGTAAACTTAAAATTGTTATGGTAATTATATTTTTCATTTTTTTTAGTTTTTATCGATTCAAATTTTAAAAGTAAGGTTGCCAGGTACAGCAACCTTACTACACTAATCACTCATTAATATAATTAGTGACGAATCGAGGTGTTAGGTAATTTTTTTCTTAATTGATCAATATATTGTTGATTAAAATTATTACTTGTTAAATCAAGCTTTTTTAGCTTTTTTAAATTTATAATTTCATCTGGCAAATGATTTAACTGGTTATTAGAAAGATCCAAAACCTCAAGGTTTTCTAGGTTTCCAATATCCTTTGAAAGATTTTCAATCTTATTTTGAGAAAGAACCAAAATTTTCAAGTTTTTCAATTGAAAAACCGGATCAATATTGGTTAAACCATTCCGTCTTAAGGCTAATTCTTCAAGTTTATCCAATTGATCAAAATCTCCCTTAAAATTTTTTAGAGGATTATCAGATAAATTCAATCGTTTTAAGTTTTTTAATTTAAAAACTACTTTAGGTATTTTTTCAAATTGATTATTTGAGATGTAAAGAGACTGTATATTTTGTAACCGTTTAAATCGTTTGGGAAGATTTGATAATTTATTCATGGATAATTCCAAAGAATTTAAACTGCTTAATTTAGTGATTCCCGAAGGAATTTCTTTTAAATCTTTATTAATCAATAATAATTTATATACATTATTCTTTTCTTCAATCGCCTCAGGTAACGACCTATACTTCTCAGCATCAAGTAGCTCATTGTAAGATAATAAGTTCTCTTTTGCTGGCTTGCTTTCTTGATTGCATGAGAGAACTATTATACTTAATAATATAATTATATAATACTTCATAACTTATTTAATTAGGTATTTTATATCTAAAGAAAATGTTCTACCTACACTATATCTTAAAAATGATTTATCACCTGAGTCAAAATGGTGAACAGCATTGTAATCAGAGTCAAGAATATTATCAATACTCAATCCAATAGTAATATTCTTCCTAAAATCTTTATCTATGTTAAAATTAAGATCAGGCTGTGGTTGCTCATAAATGTAAGGTGTAGCTCCTTTTGTAATTAAAATAAGTTTTTCTCCTGCGATATTAAACCCAATATTAGCATTTAATTTATGTTTTTCGTTAGCGTAACTCAAAAAAGCATTTATTATGTATGGTGATTGCCCCATCATAGGTCGAGTGCTTTCTTTGTCGGGATCAACCAGACGAATAGCAGCCAATTCTTTTTCAGGAATTTCTACAACTGATTTAATGAAAGAGAAATTTCCACCTATTGAAAAATCCTTTAGTAAAGGAATAAAATCAAGATCTTTAACAATTTCTATTTCGGTTCCATATAAGGATGCCTGATCAGAATTAAAGAAAAATGCTTCGATATTATTCGCTGCCGGATCCAGTTTACTTTCAATTGGTTTTTCGAAAAACTTATAAAAACCACTTATTGCGAATTTTTCGCCACGATTAAAAAAATACTCGTATCTTAAATCAATATTTGTAATCAACGACCTTTCCAGATCGTTATTACCATATGTATATATACTTGTTTGTAAATCGTAGTAATTTGTTCCAATCTCTTTAAACTGGGGCCTTGCTAGTGTCCTGGACAAACCCATTCTAACGTTCATTTCATCATTTAATGCATAGGTGAGATTTAGTGATGGCAAAACATCAATCTCGTCAATATCCCCTGAGTCGTAGGATGAATTGCTTTTGTCTATCTTATTTTCAGTAAACATATCTGATTTTTCAATTCTGGCTCCTGTAACAACTCTTAATTTTTTTAGCAGATAAAAATCTGCCATAATATAGGCTGCAATAACACTTTGATTTGCATAATAACTATTTATTAAATCATTGTTATGGTCAACCTCATAGCTATAACCTATCGGATTAGTTGTTGAAATGATATTATTTTCTAAATAATAATCAGCTCCCAATGGAGGAATATTTCTATTTCCTGCTCTTAAATCAAATTTTACTTCATCTAAATTTCTCTCTTTATATATATAGTTTCCACCGAATTTAACTTTTCCCGGTTTTTCTGAAAGCTTAAATGGAATTTCGATATCTAATTTATTGAAAAAATTTAATTCGTCCATTTCTCTGTAATATCTGGTTGGCACATCATTTGTCTTGATATAAGCCTGATTAGTAGACTTTTCAATCAGATTTTCAAAAAAACGCATATCCGGTTCATCCTGAGTCATTCCGGTATATGAACTTAACCATTCAATAATGGTATTATTAAAATTAGGAAGTACATGCTTTCCGTGTAATTGATACGAGTTAAGCGCTCTCTCAAGGTATGCAAGTGTTCTGTCTTGAGTTAAAACATCAGGCCCTTCATAATTAAAAGTCCCTTCACGGTATCTTGCAGCTTGTGTGCCACTTTGATTTTTTAAGAAACGAAGGCCAACTTTGTGGTTATTGGATAATTTATAGTTTAAATTTAACAATCCGGATAGCATCACTTTTTCTGTTCCTTTGATATCTTCGGTGCTTTTAAGCGGATCAGGAATATCTGATTCCTGCATTGAGTTATATATACCGTCATCATAATATTCATATTTTCTTGAATAACTTAATGCAAAATTATATCCCAGTGATTTACCAAAAATTTTAGTCTGGTTTCCTAATGACAGTTTATGACTATGGTTAATCAATGATTTTTCTTTTATTGGCTCCATCTCTTTTGAAAAAGAATCAGATATTTTATTCATTTCATCAATCGAATAACCAGTTGCAGGATTTATTCCACCCAAATCGTTTTCTACCATATAATTTAAAGCTTCTTGTGCAACAGTTGGAATGGATCTTTTCCCATTATCAAAACCCCATATATCTGTATTGCTTCCATTATAAGACAAAAAATTGTTATTTAGGTTAGTCTGAGGATTGTAACCAACAGAAGTAGAAAACTGAAAAGTAAATTTCTCCGGAAAATCTTTGGTTATGATGTCAACATGCCCCCCGGTAGATTCCCCTGGCATATCAGGAGAAAACGTTTTATTAATTAAGATATTTTCGATGATATTGCTTGGAAAGATATCCATTTGTACCGTATTTTTTTCTGGATCAAGACCGGGAATCTCAGCTCCATTAAGTGTTGTTTTTGTATATCTTTCGCTCAGACCTCTTACATAAACATACTTCCCATCTTGTACAGATACTCCTGTAACTCTTTTTAATGCCTGCGCAGCATTATTATCACCCAGTTTTGAAATTTGTTCAAAAGAGATACCGTCGATTACTTTTGGTGCTTTTTTCTGTAATACCTGTAATGCACTTTCTGTTGTTTGTCTTGCTCTGGCAGTTACCACAACTTCAGCAATGTCTAAGGTTGCTTCTCCCAGAGATGCATTTAATATGGTAACTTTACCAGGTATAATTTCAATATCTTCAAACGTTTTCGTATCATATGAGATATATGATACCGAAATATTGTGAGTTCCTTCTGGTAAGGTTAAGCTATAATTCCCATCAAAATCTGTTGATGTTCCAATAGAAGTGCCACTCTTAATTACATTAACACCTATTAATGTTTCGCCTGTTGATTCGTCAATTATTTTTCCTCTTAATGTACCTGTTTTTTGAGCTATTAGCTGCAAATTAACAACCAATAGTGTCAAAATAAGAGCAATTAGTTTATTATTCATTTTATTATTATTTAACAAATTATCATTAAAAAATATATAAGCTGATAGCACAATGCTATCAGCTTATTTTTTAAATCATTTATTTTATTTAGAATCCAACATTTATAAAAATATTGTTTTTAAGTACAAGGTTTTCATCGAGTAGTTGATCAAAACTGCTGTTTTTATCGTCACGATATTCAATATCAACACCTTTTGATGTATTTACAAATATTGAATTCGCATATATACCGCCGGCATTATCTCTAAATGTAATTGCTTTACCACCGTTACCAATATACGTTGCATTATAAATTGTAGGTTTTGCAAAAGGAGTTGATTCTTCATCGCTTCCTGTTCCACCATCATGTTCTCCTAATCGATCACCTGTGTCGTCTGATTGAATGGTTACCCAGAATTGACCTTTTCCACTAAAACCTTCGTCATAATCGTATGAATCATCACCACAATAAGCTACAAGACAATGCTTTAAGTTTGGAACTCCTCCAAAAAATTCAACTCCATCGTCAACGTTTGAAATAACAGCAACATATTCTATTGTAGTGCCAGCACCAACACCTCCTAAGGAAAGTCCGTTAATTTCGTTTCCTGCACCAATATCAGTACCTCCATGACGTATTGTAACATACTTAAGAATACCAGAGTTATGATCTGGATTATCTCCACCATAATATGCATTTTCATCTTCAGGTACACCTTCTATTCGTTTTTCTATTGAGTTATTAGTTGGTGCCTCACCTAACATAATTAAACCACCCCATAATCCTCTTACTTCTGTTCCATATCCGGATCCATCATATTCATCACCATAACCGGTAAATACAATGGGTTCTGCAGCAGTTCCTTCAGCCATAATTTTACCATCTTTTCTAATAATTAAAGCGGTGGCATTTTCACCCTGTCCGGATTGACCTTGGATCATAGTTCCTGGGTCAATGGTTAAGGTTGCAGAAGAAGTAACCGAAATAAAGCCATCTAAAACATAAATGTTGTCTTTTGTCCATGTAACATCAGAAGTAATATCATCAGTAATCACAACTTCATTTGTTGCGGTGCTTGTTCCGTTAAAACCAAAAACTAAATTCCAACCTTCAGCCCAATTACTTCCTCCTGGTTCAAAAGCACCCTGATAACTTACATCTTCAAACCATGCATCTGTTGGTGCTACACCATCACCTGCTTCACTGGATGCAGGAACAATATTATCAGCATCAATTTCTAATTCAGAAGTTGCAATATTGTTGTTGTCATTAAAATGAGCTAACAATATACTTTCATGATCGGTTGGAAGCGTTCCACTTTCAGCATAAGCAGTTAAAGCTAACTCTTCAGGAACAATAGCACCAGTAAAGGAGTTAAAGTTAACATTAACAGAACCTGCTTCTATAGCGTTTCCATCTGCATCATATCCACTTGATGCTGTTACTGATATGCTCAACAACTCGGAACCATCACTATCAGTATCAGACAAAGTCAGGTTTACTAAAGCTGTATTATTGCCTGTAGTGTGATCTACTGTGTAAGATTCTAATGTTAAAGAACCTCCGGAAACAGAAACCTCAAGACTTTCTTCATCTAAATTGCCAGTGGCATCATCCATTTTATAGATACCTTCAGAAAAATAAACTGTAGCTTCTGTATTATTATTATTTATGGATACAGAAACCAACGTTGGATTTTGTTTATCAACTTCATTTGGATCATCATCGTCACAAGAAGTGAATCCAATGGTTAATGCTGCTAATAAAGCGGCTGTTACTTTTAAATAATGTTTTTTCATTTTGATTTTTGATTTTGGTTTATTAAAAATTGATTTACAAATTCGTTTTTAATTACACTGCAAAGTAATATTAGCTTATGTTAAATGATATTATCTGTTTTTTATCCTTGTATTAAATTTTATCTGTAAATTTTTTTTTGTTAACTTTAACTTAAAGTTGATTTAAGATTTTTTTACCGTTGACCGAGAAAGAATATTGTATCTTAGCCAATTGCATATTACATAAAACCAAATGAACAATGAATAATAAAAATTTTAAAATCTTGTTGGTCGATGATGAATCTGATATCCTTGAATTTTTAAAATATAACATTAACAAAGAAGGATTTGAAGTTCATACAGCAAGTAATGGTAAGGAAGCCATAGAAATTGCAAAAAAAATAACTCCCCATTTAATTCTACTTGATGTGATGATGCCTGAAATGGATGGAATTGAAACTTGTGAAATTATGCGTCAGGACAAAAAACTGCAAAACACTATTATTGCTTTTTTAACCGCCCGTGGCGAAGACTATTCACAAATAGCCGGATTTGAAGCCGGTGGGGATGATTATATTGCCAAACCGGTTAAGCCTAAAGTATTAATTAGCCGGATAAAAGCCCTGTTAAAAAGATTTAAACCCACAACAAATCAAAAATCCAGCGATGACTTAATTATAAAACAATCAAATCTTGTTATTGATAAAGAAAAATATATAGTGATAAAGGATGGAAACGAATTAATTCTGCCCAAAAAAGAATTTGAATTATTAGTACTTTTAATATCAAAACCCGATCGGGTTTTTACACGCGACGAGATATTTAGTTCTGTATGGGGAGATAATATTATTGTAGGCGACAGAACTATTGATGTGCATATTCGAAAATTAAGGGAGAAGATTGGCGAAAAGCATATAAAAACAATCAAAGGCGTTGGCTATAAATTTGTCGATTAAAATCAAGTTATAAACAGTAAATTTTAAAAAGGCTCGAAGATAATATCAAGCCTTTTTATATTATGCAACAGTTTAAAAATTATTTTTCATGATTGTTCAATTGAAATTCAACAAAATCCCGTTGGGCTTTTACCAGGTTAACCGATTGTAATAAGAAATTTTTCAGTTCATTCAGAATTCCAAGATACAGGATACTAATCCGTGTTCCCGATTCGTGTTTCTTAATACGTTTAACTTGTTTCTTACGGGCTGACTTAATTTTACCTAATATATCCTGTTGCTTTTCAATTAAGTCAGGTATATTTTCAAAGGTATTGTTTTCAATGGTTTCAATAATTGAATCAAACAAATCTGTTGTTCCGTCTCTTAATTCATTTAACTCATCTACCTGTACAGAAATTAATCCTTTATGATGATTTTCGATATGCTCAAAGCTGGGATTAGAAATAAAAGTAAGCGCATGAGCCATTTCTCTTAAATAATCAATAACCTGGACATAATAGTGTCCTGTTTCAGCTTCTTCTTCATAAAGTTTCTCCAAAGTAAAATGTACAGATTGCTTTAAATAGCGAGCTTCTTCATTCAATTTATCAACATCTTTACACAAATTTTTCAGCAGCTTGCGATCTTCTTTGGTTAATCCAATTATGGTTTGGTTTAGCACTTTAATTACCGCCTTAAGCATATTTCGTACTTCAAGCGTACACTTGGTTCTTATATTTTCGGCATGAAGTTCTTCGTCGGCTAATGTTTTTAATCGCTCTTTTTCCGTTTCTTTTTTATTGAATACAATATGTGTTCTGATAAGAATAAAGAGTGCTACCGCAATAAAAATACCGATAGCAATTCCACCTCCATAGCTAATAATTAATGCAATAATAAATGCAGCTGTAAATGCTGTAAATGCTGTAATAAACCAACCACCAATCACTGTAATTACACCGGTAATTCTATATACAGCACTTTCTCTGCCCCATGCTTTATCGGCAAGCGAACTACCCATAGCTACCATAAAAGTAACATATGTTGTTGATAAAGGAAGTTTTAATGAAGTAGCAAATGCGATCAGAACACTGGCAACTGTTAAATTAACTGATGCACGTACCATGTCAAATGAAGGTGCATCTTTTTGATTTTTAATGGTTTTCTGATATTCTGAAGTATCAAATCTTTTTCTGAGGAACTTATATATTTTTTTAGGGATTATCTTTTCTACTGCATTATCCAAATTTAAAGCAGCTTTAACAAGCGTTCGGGAAAGCATACTTGAACCAAACCTTTCATTACCAGAAGCCTGTCTGCTTAAATTTACTTCTGTTTCTGTTACTCGTCGTGCTTTACGTGATAACCAAAGGGTTACTACCATAATTATCCCGGCAATTAAAAGAAAAAGGGTATTAGCTTTTGCTTTTCCGGTAAGAGCAACCATTAACAGTCCATTGGGATCAGAGGTAGGATCAGCGATAAATGCCTGGTAAGATTTTAATCCGGCCAATGGTACTCCAATAAAATTTACTAAATCATTTCCTGCAAATGCCATAGCCAAAGCAAAAGTTCCTACCAGAACGACTAATTTCAAACTGTCTAATCGAATAAACCAATAAAAAAGCTGGAGCAAAATAGTCCATCCAATAAAGCTATATAAAATAATTAATGTAGAATTTGATTTAATCCACTCAGCTGTTGTATCAGTTAAAAAAGAAGTCCCTTTAGCCCCTTTAATTAAAATAAAATAAGTAATGGCAGTAATTGCAATTCCTCCCCAGATCGCTCCAAAATATTTAAACGTCCGTTTATAATTAAAAGAAAAAACTAAACGGGTAATATACATAATAATAGACCCAACAGTAAAAGCTACGATAACTGAAAGTAAAATTCCTGCTATAATAGCCAGTGCTTTTGCTGAGTTTATATAAGTACTCATCTCAGATAAACTAAGGCCTAATCGATTAATTTTAACAATAGCAACCGCAACAGCAGAGCCTAATAGTTCAAAAACAATGGACACCGTGGTAGAGGTAGGTAATGCAAGGGTATTAAAAATATCAAGTAACAAAATATCGGTAAGCATTACCGCCAGGAATATGATCATAATCTCAGAAAAATAAAACTGATCAGGATGAAAGATTCCTTTTCGTGCAACTTCCATCATCCCACTCGAAAAAGTAGTCCCAATTATAATTCCAACACTAGCAATTATCATAATAACATGGCGAGGAGCTACTTTCGATCCTATTGCAGAATTCAAAAAGTTTACCGCATCATTACTCACTCCTATAATTAAATCGGATATTGCTAAAGCAAAAAGAATAACTACAATAATTAAGTAAAAACTTTCCATTTTTTTATTTTTAAAATTTTATGTAAAAGTAGATATACCTTGTTTATGTTAAATATTCTATAGGTTTAAATTTTTATTAATTCAATGTTAAATAAATGTTAAATAAAAATATTAAATATAAATTTACTGATTTTATTCAAAATATTAATATTTTTTTTCACTGTTGTCCGATAAAAATATTGAATCCATTTTGAAACCTTGATTTTATTTACCATTTATCAATTTCCTAATTCAGTGGCTTTGCCCCAAACCCCACATACTTTCTTGTCTTGAAACAAGAAAGTACGCAAAAAAATTCAAGGCTACGCCCGCCTCACTCGAAAAACTACGCGATGTGAGCTAAAAAATCTAAACTTGCACTTCCCTTCGGTTAGTGGTTGCCTTCGGCGAGCTCGCACAAAACGCTCGGTTCGAACAGCAGATTTTTTTTAACGCTCACTGTGCTTGTTTTTCGGCTCGCCGGACAAAGCCAATCCGAAAACGAATCGTCAAACAAAAAATAATCAGCTATCTGGGAAAAAATCTTAAACCCGATGGGTTTACCCGTTTATAAAACAAACCGCAAATTTAAAAATTGCAATCCATGAGAATAACCTTCCAGCTCACCGGGGGTATAGTTGCCATCCAACAAAACCAGCGGCAAGCAACGCAGACCATTCTTTCAGATAACAAACATGCCGCAGAATATTGAAATCATAATACACCCACGGATATGAAGCCTTGATTTTATTTATTTTTTATCGGACAATAATGATTTTTTTTAAGTTATTGTTTTTGTTCTTATGAAATAACACTATTTTTATGATATTATCATTCTTCGTAAAGGGAAAAAATATATCTTGAGCGTGAATTTATGAAAAAATATGATGTCGTAATTAATTTTAACGGGAACATTTCTTTACCTGTAATTGATGATATCTTGCATACGTTAAAAGTTTATCTTCATGAAAATATCAATGATAAACTTATTCGTAAGCGTGTTTATTCCCTTGCCGTTGAGTGTCTTGATAATATTTTTAAGCATTCTGATTTAACAGATATAAATAATAAACTGGTTAATAAATATCCACCCAAATTTATTGTTGAATTTTATCACGATACATTTCTTATTCATACGGGTAATATCATATCCAACGAAAATACTGAAAAGGTAATCCAAAAACTAACACTACTTAATAAATTAGCAGATAATGAAGTCAACCAATTGTATAAAGATTCTCTTTCAAATGCTGAAATATCTGAAAAAGGAGGAGCCGGATTAGGATTAATCGTTATGGCCAAAACAACCCGGCAAAAAATTCATTTCGATTTTGAAAAAATAAATCATAAATTTTCTTATTTTGCAATGCAACTAAACTTAAAAATAAATTAAAAAAACTATGAAAACCTTAAATATTGAGGCTACTAATAAATCCCCCAGGATACTGTTCGACCCTTCAAAAAAATTATTTGAGATGAAAGGTAATTCCCGACCTGAAAATGTTCGTGATTTCTATTATCCTATTATAAAAACTTTACGAAACTATTTTAACTCAATAGTAAAAGATCAAAAAATAATTAACGAATCAGAAGAAAAACCTTTTAAGTTTAATTTTAAACTCGATTACTTTAATTCATCTTCCGCAAAATTCATTTCCGACATATTGGTAATTGTGAAAGATTATTATGAAAAGGGAATTCAATATAAGGTTTACTGGTATTTTGAAGATGGCGATGAAGACATGAAAGAAGTAGGTGAAGATTTTGCAGATATGATTTCTTTTCCATTTAATTATATTATGGTACAGCGATAAAAAAATAACTATGTTTTATCAAAATAAAGTAGTTTGGATTACCGGGGCCTCTTCAGGAATTGGGGAGGCCTTAGCTTATGAGTTAGCACGACAACAGGCAATAACTATATTATCATCGAACCAACCAGAAGAGCTGGAAAGAGTAAAAAAAAATTACGATAAAATTGGAGGAAAAAGTTTTATCCAATTTTTGGATATTACCTCAATGGATAAAATGGAATCCATTACCCAAGCGCTTATTGAAAAGTTCGGGCGAATTGATATTTTAATCAATAACGTAGGAATTAGTCAGCGTGCTTTAGCTATTGAAACACCGTTGGAAGTAGATCGTAAAATAATGGAAATAGATTATTTTGGCACCATTGCTTTAACAAAAACAGTGTTGCCTCATATGATGAAAGCAAAATCAGGATACATAGCTGTAACTAGTAGTATTTCCGGCAAATTTGGTTTCCCGCTTCGCTCGGCTTATTCCGCAGCAAAACATGCTCTTCACGGTTTCTTTGAGACCTTAAGAGCCGAAGTTTCTAATGATAACATTAAAATTTTAATTGCTTTCCCCGGAAGGGTAAAAACCAATATATCACTACATGCTTTAACCAAGGATGGAACAGCACATGGAAAAATGGATAAAGGACAAAATACAGGGATCCCTGCTCAAAAGTGTGCAAAACACTATCTTAAAGCTATCCGAAAAGATAAAAAAGAGGTTTTAATTGGTTCTTCAGAGTTACTTATGGTATATATTCATAAATTTTTTCCAAAAATATTTTATAAATTAGCACGCAAAATAAAACCTTTTTAGAACTGAAATTGAGTGTAGAAAATGGAAAAAATAATTAGCGGAATACAACAAATCGGTATTGGTGTTACGAATGTTTATGAAGCATGGAAGTGGTATAAAGAAAATTTTGGCATGGATATTCGTATTTTTGAGGATAATACGGTAGCTGAATTAATGTTACCTTATACCGGAGGGAAACCAAGAAAACGTCATGCTGCTTTGGCTATGAACCTAACCGGAGGAGGCGGATTTGAAATCTGGCAATATTCTGAAAGAACTCCTCAAGCACCCGAGTTTGAACTTCAACTTGGTGATTTAGGAATTATTAGTGCAAAAATTAAAAGCCCTAACCTAAAAAAAGCATACGAAACATTTAAAGCTCGAAACCTGAATGTCATTGGCGATTTATATGCAGACCACTTTTTTATAAAAGACCTCTATGGAAATATTTTCCAGGTTATAAATGATTCAATCTGGTTCAGAAAAGAAAACAAACTAACTGGAGCTGTTGCTGGCGCTATAATTGGTGTATCTGATATTGATCAGGCCAAAAAAGTATATAGCCATATTCTGGGTTACGACGAGGTAGTTTATGATGATCAAGGTGTTTTCGATGATTTCAAACCTCTGCCTGGAGGAAATCAAAAATTTCGTAGAGTCCTTTTAAAAGCAAGTAAAGTAAGATACGGTTTCTTTAGCCGATTATTTGGTAACAGCTATATTGAACTCATTCAGGTATTAGATCGTGAACCCCAAAAAATATTTAAAAACCGATATTGGGGTGACCTTGGTTTTATCCACTTATGCTACGATATTTCCGGAATGGAAACCTTGAAAAAGGACTGTGAATTGAAAGGGTTTCCTTTTACTGTTGATAGTTCGGTTAAACATAATGAGGACAATAGTTTCGATATGGGCGAAGCTGCAGGCCATTTTTCATATATCGAAGATCCGGATGGTACTTTAATCGAATTTGTAGAAACCCATAAAATACCCATTATGGAAAAATTTGGCTGGTACCTTAACCTGAAAAAACGCGATCGGAAAAAACCGCTACCCAACTGGATGATTAAAGCACTTAGATTTAGTAAGGTTAAATTTTAATTTGTTAAATCTTATCAAGTTTTTAAAAGATGAAAAATTATCTTTTATTAAACTTTATTATTACTTTTCAGTTATATTAATATATTTTAAAATTATGAATAAAAATCAAATTATTACTTTCATCTCAGTTTTACTGATCATCTTTTCTTTTGCTTGTACTGAAAAAGAGAAACCAGAAAAAATCACTTTACACCTTATCGAAACAAGCGATATACATGGATCCATTTTCGATTATGACTTTATTAATGATAAAAAAGCAAATACCTCATTATCAAAAATATCATCGTATATTAACAATCTAAGAATAGATAAAAATGTAGTTTTATTGGATAATGGTGATATTTTACAAGGACAACCTGTAGTTTATTACTCTAATTATGAAAATATTGATGAGAAACATATTTGTTCACAGGTAATGAACTATTTGGATTATGATGCCGCAACGGTTGGAAATCACGATATTGAAGCAGGACATACTGTTTACGATAAATTAGTAAATGAGTTTAATTTCCACTGGCTCGCAGCAAATGCTATCAATACTTCAACCGGAAAACCCTATTTTAAACCCTATACCATAATCAATAAAAAAGGAGTTAAAATCGCTGTATTAGGCCTAATAACTCCGGGAATTCCAAAATGGCTACCCGAAGAACTATGGGACGGTATAGAGTTTATCGATATGGTTGAATCGGCCAAAGAATGGGTTCCTAAAATCATGGAAAAAGAAAAACCCGATTTGTTCATAGGCCTTTTCCATTCAGGATATGATTACACTTACGGAGGAGTGAATTATGATACCCCCAGAAACGAAAATGCTTCGTTAATCGTTGCCAAACAGGTTGCCGGATTTGATATTATCTTTGTCGGGCATGACCATCGAACATGGAATGAAAAGGTTAAAAACCCCCATGGTAAAGAAGTTATCATAATGGGCCCCAAAGGAAATGCCAACCAATTTTGTGTAGCTAAAGTAGATATGATTTTAAATGAGAATGAAAAATATGAAAAATCTTTTCATACTGAAATCATTGATGTATACCCTCTGAAAACCGATCAGGAGTTTACTCTAAAATTTGAAAATCAAATGAACGAAGTTAAAAAATATGTGTCGCATAAGGTTGGTACATTTGAAAAATCTATAGATGCACACGAAGGGATTTATGGGCCATCAGTATTTGTAGATTTAATTAATACCATTCAGTTAGACATTAGTGATGCCGAGATATCATTTGCTGCACCTTTATCTTTTAATGCAACCATTGAAAAAGGCCCTGTTCATATTCGCGATATGTTTAAGTTATATCGTTTTGAAAATTTTCTGTACACCATGAACCTCTCGGGTAAAGAAATTGATGGCTATTTAGAATACTCTTTTGCGAACTGGTTTAATACAATGAAAGATGAAAATGACCATCTATTACTATTTAAATCGGATAAAAACGGGAAACCTCTCTATTCAGAACAATATCAATCATACAGCTTAAAAAATAATTATTACAATTTTGATGTAGCTGCCGGAATAAAATATAGCGTTGATATTTCCAAACCCAATGGTGATAAAGTTACCATCCATTCATTAACATCCGGAAAAAAATTTGATAAAGACAGTACTTACATTGTAGCTCTAAACAGCTACCGTGGAAATGGCGGTGGAGGACATTTGGTAGATGGTGCAGGAATACCGGAGGATGAACTCAACGAACGCAAAATTAGCTCCACTGAAAAAGATATCCGCTATTATATGATGCAATGGATGGAAGAGAAACAAAACATCTATCCTGAGGACAGAAATGAATGGTCGGTATATCCCAAAATCTGGTGGAAAAAAGCAAAAGAACATGATTACAAACTATTAAATAAATAATAAAATGAAAAAGCTTAATTTTTTAATTTTTGTACTTTCAATATTTCTTGTATCGTGTAACAACGGAATAACTAAGAATAATCATTCGGATAAAAAAGCAAAAAATGTAATCTTATTTATTGGCGACGGAATGAGTGTAACTCATATATATGCCGCCATGACGGTATCGGAAACTCCACTTAACATGGAAAGTTTTAAAAACACCGGATTACATAAAACCTACTCTGCCTCCGATTATATTACAGATTCTGGTGCTGGTGGTACTGCTCTTGCAACAGGTAAAAAAACAAAAAATGGACATATCGGATGTGATTCATTGGGAAATCCCTTTAAATCTATTCTAAAATATGCCGAAGAGGATGGTTTAGCCACAGGCCTTGTTTCAACTAGCTCTATTTTACATGCCACACCCGCAGCTTTTATTGCCAATAATACCAATAGAAATAATTACCAGGAAATTGCCCTTGATTTCTTAAAAACCGATATTGATATTTTTATCGGTGGTGGTAAAAAAAATTTTGAAGATCGAGAAGACGGGCTTAATCTAATCGATTCATTAAAAAGTAAAGATTACCAGGTTGCCACAGCTATTGACGATATCAATTTGGTTGATTTTCAAAAATTTGCTGTATTTACAGCCGAAAAACATAACCCTGAATATCGTAACGGACGTGGTGATATGCTGCCCAAAGCAACCGAAAAAGCCATCGAAATGCTTAGCCAAAATGAAAATGGATTTTTTATGATGATTGAAGGATCACAAATCGATTGGGGCGGTCACGATAATGACATCGATTACATCATTACCGAGTTATTAGATTTTGACCGTGCCGTAGGCAAAGCACTCGAATTTGCAGAAAAAGATGGTGAAACATTAGTCATTGTTACTTCAGACCACGAAACCGGAGGGTTAACCCTTACTGAGGGGAGTATCAAAAATAAAACCATAGAAGCAAGCTTTTCTACTGATTATCATACAGCCGATATGGTACCGGTATTTGCTTTCGGTCCCGGGGCCAAAAATTTTATGGGAATCTATGAAAATACAGATGTTTTCCATAAGATGATGCAATCATTAGGACTGGAATAAAGTAGAATCAAAATATATTTTAATCCCTATAAATTAGCTCATTAAAAGCTATTATAGGGATTTTTTAGTATATTTGAGATTGATTATGAAACCTTAGGTTTATGATAAAGGACTTTTTAACCTATAAAATAAAAATTAAAGATACCCCCTTTGAAATTGAAGGGGAAAGAAAATCGGACAACAGCGCATCCATTTCATTTCTCGATGCCAATAAAAAAGAAATTGCATACATCGAACTGGGGTACATAGATAAAGAGGAGATATACCGATTAATTGATGAGAAAAAACCTATTAACCTGGAACACTTCTATATCGAAAATTTTTCCTTATCGCAATACCGCGAAAGCCGCAACATTGAAAAAAAAGCTTACATAAAATTACACCAATTTTCAGCCTTTAATACTTTTTTCGACTCACGTATAGCTACCGATTTTTCATTTGCCGAATTTGATGATGAGTATAAAACCTTTGAAAATGCTCACTTTCTTAATGGTGCTGTTACATTTCAATCGGCGAAATTCAATCATGGTGGCATAAATTTTAGTTATACTTATTTTAATGATGGGAATATCGATTTTACCAATGTGCTATTTGGTGACGGAGAAGTAAATTTTAAAAATTCATGGTTTGGCTGCGGACATAAAAATTTTCAGGATGCATATTTTGGAAAAGCCGATGTGTTATTTGTAAATACTGAATTTAACGAAGGGGATGTTTCTTTTGTTAATACACTTTTTGAATCAAGAAGAGTTTCCTTTAAAGTTGCACGGTTTGGACAAGGAAAAATTAATTTCCACTTTGCTCGCTTTCATTGCAAAGAATTAATTTTTGAACGTACCGAATTTGGTGAAGGAAAAGTTGATTTCAGAACCATCGAACTTAGTGATGCTAAAGTAAGTTTTAACAGAGCTATTTTCGGACGCGGAGAAAAATCATTTGAAGCAGCTCAGCATAAAGGAGGAAAAGTAACTTTCCGAAGAACACAATGGGGAGATGGTAATATATCTTTCGAACAAATAGAATTTCAAAATACATTACTCTTTTTAAATAATGCTGATTTTGGTAAAGGAAATTTAAGTTTTAGCCAATCCACTATTATGGAACTATCGCTAAAATCTTGTCATTTAGATTATTATGTTGACTTGCGGTTAGCCAAATGTCACTTTATTGATTTATCTGATACTGTAGCTCGTGATATTATAGATATAAAACCATACGATTTTTTATTAAATATTGATACCATCAATTTTTCCGGTATGCGATTAATCGGTAGAATTTATATTGACTGGAATATCAATCATGTTAAACAATTAATTTATTCACAAAAGGATACTTCGCGCAGAGAAATTGCGGAACAATTCAGAATTTTAAAAGAAAATTTTAACAATACAGGCCAGTACGTAGATGAAGATAAGGCTTATGTTGAGTTTAAACGAAATGAATTAAAAGCCGACTTGCAAGAAGCAATTAAAAAAAATCCTTTAAGCCGTATTTGGCAATACCCCTCCTATTTTTTTCAATGGATTGTGTTCGACAAGGTTGGATTATACGCTACAAATCCATTACGAGTTCTAACCAGCATGCTGGTTAGTTATATTTTTTTCTCCCTAACCTATTTAATTGTTCCATTTTTTGTAAATACAAAAATTATTTCATCGCTCGGAGATCCAGACAAATTAGGGCCTGTGGCTGTATCTTTTTATCATAGTGCGATAACTTTCTTAACCATCGGTTATGGAGATTATTACCCCTCAGGCTTATTCCGATGGATTTCTGGATTGGAAGGTTTTGTTGGCTTATTTTTAATGTCTTACTTTACCGTTGCTTTTGTACGAAAAATTTTAAGATAATTTTAATAAAGTTTCCTTGCTTCAGCTTTCAAAAATTCTAAGGCAAGGCTTACCGGCGATTTTTCGTATTTCATCAATTCTTCTAATATCATTTTACTTAATTCAAAAGCTGATGAATCGGGTTTAACTTTATGGGAACAACTATTCACAATTTGTACAATCGTTGATTTGGCATTCTTTATTATTTCCCAAGCCTGGGTTGATATGTAGATTTGCTGTGAAACATTATGATCGAATTCAGAACGAATGGCATTTAAAATTTCAGTTTGTAATTGTTTCGCTCGCATGTCGGGTTTGTTTAACCGCATAATTAGCGATTCAGGCGATATTCGTTCAAGCAAAAGGGTTAACCGTTCATAAGCCTGAAGTCTTATAGGCGTTATAATTTCTTGATTTTTAGAGATCATTTCATAATTACGCCTTTCCTGGTCGTTTTTTATCATTTGCTTAAGCACTAACCAACTTGCTATCAAAACAATAATTGCCGGAAGGATATATTTCAAAATTTCAAATATTGCCGTCATCCTGTTTATTCTTTTAATCATTTATGATTTTCATTGATGTTGTTATACAACACAAATAAAAACCTTTAAATATTTTATCTTTGCAATGCACATAAAAATCAAATTTAGTAAAAATATTGCATTTACATTGATGTTTATAAATTTCTCCTATTAATAATTTTTTTTTATGGAAAACGTATCACAAAGAGTAGCAAGTTTAGCTGTATCGCAAACCCTGGCCATGAGTCAAAAAAGCCGCGATTTAAAAGCAAAAGGTTTCGATGTAATTAACCTGAGTGTTGGTGAACCTGATTTCAATACTCCACAACATATTAAAGATGCTGCTATAAAAGCCATAAACGAGAACTATAGTCATTATGCTCCGGTTCCTGGCTATCCGGAATTGTTACAGGCAATTTCAGATAAGTTAAAAAGAGAAAATAATCTATATTACGATAAAGATCAGATTATTGTTTCTAATGGAGCCAAACATTCTTTAGCCAATGTAATTTTATCAATTGTAAATAAAAATGACGAGGTGATAGTTCCTGCTCCCTACTGGGTAAGTTATGTAGAGTTGATAAAACTGGCCGAAGGTAAAAATGTGGTCATTGAAGCCGGTATTGAAAATGATTTTAAAATTACACCTGAGCAATTAAAGAAAGCTATTTCCCCCAAAACAAAAGCATTATTTTTATGTTCGCCATCCAATCCTAGTGGAAGTCTCTATTCTCGCGATGAATTAAAAGCTATTGCTGAGGTTATTGATGCAGCAGAACAGAATATTTACATTCTTTCGGATGAAATTTACGAACATATCAACTTTGTGGGCAACCACGAAAGCATTGCCCAGTTCGATTTTATCCGCGATAAAGTAATTATTGTAAATGGCGTATCCAAAGGCTATGCCATGACAGGTTGGCGAATTGGTTATATTGCTGCTCCCAAATGGCTTGCCAAAGCATGTAACAAAATCCAGGGGCAAATGACTTCCGGAGCATCATCAATATCTCAAATGGCATCTATTGCTGCATTAAACTCCGACAGCTCGTGCATTACCGAAATGGTGGATGCTTTCAAGCGCCGTCGCGACTTAGTTATAGAGTTAATGAAAGATATCAAAGGATTAAAAAACAATGTTCCTCAGGGCGCTTTCTATCTGTTTCCGGAAGCCAGTTACTATTTTGGTAAAACGGATGGCGAACGTACCATTGAAAATGCGATGGACTTATGTATATATATTTTAGAAAAAGGACACGTAGCAACCGTTCCAGGCGACGCATTTGGGTCTCCTAACTACATCCGTTTTTCATACGCTACTTCTGACAACCAGCTTAGAGAAGCACTAAAACGGATGAAAAAAGTGTTGGATGAATTAAAATAAAATACAATCCGCCAAGCCGCTTAGAGCGGCTTGGCGGACACACCAAATGATGCTGGAGTTTCTTCCTGCTGTCAGACTGCTTACCTGCCTTTGGAAGAATTCCAAGCCAACTCCAGGTCTGCATATTTCTTTTTACAAGCTTCGATTTTTTAAAATTCAATAACACACAATTTTATTTCCTTATCTGCTTCATTTTTTGGCAAGGTTAAAAAATCATTATGTCTGCGTTAATTTAACATTAAATTAATATTATGTATTTTTAGAATTTGTATAATTGCAAGCAAAATTTTTTAACCACTAAAAGCAATGAGCGGCAAACGAAAAAAGAAACTATTCTTTACGGCTATTCTTTTACTATTTTTTAATTTTTTATTCTCACAAGAAACAAACGAATTCATCCCATCAGGATTTTTTTATGGAACGGTATTTAGTAATTTCCATAATCAATTAAATGCTAACCGAAACGAATCGGCTTTTGAAGTTCAAAGAGCCTATTTAGGATATACTTATTATCTTTCTGAAAATTATTTGATAAATATTAAACTGGATATTGGCAGTCCTGAACATATATCATCTTATGATATTTTAAAACGCTATGCCTATTTTAAAAATGCGGAATTAATTTATAACTATAATAAATTTACTATTCATGCCGGATTAATTGATATATATCATTTTAAAATACAGGAAAAATTTTGGGGCCACCGGTACATTTATAAATCATTTCAAGACCGACATAAATTTGGTAACAGTGCCGACTTAGGAGTGTCTGCATCGTATAAATTTAACGATTTTTTTGCAGCTGATATTACCGTAATGAATGGTGAAGGTTACAACCAGTTACAAACAGATAATTCATATAAAAGCGCACTGGGCTTTACCGTAAAACCTTTAACAAATTTAACCATTCGTCTATATGCCGATTATATTGAGCACGAAGAAATTCAATCTACATGGTCGTCATTTATTGGTTATCAAATTAAGGACATGGCAAAAATTGGAGCAGAATATAACTATCAATTCAATTCGGGATTTAGAAAAGACCGCAATCAAAACGGTTTTTCCGGCTATGCATCATTGAACATCAGCAAAAAATTTGAACTATTTGGCCGCTTCGATAAATTATGGTCAAACACCTTAAGTGGCGAACCCTATAACTGGAATATCTCCCGTGATGGAAGTGCTGTAATCGCTGGAATACAGTACATTCCGATAAAAAATATAAAAATTGCAGCCAACTACCAGGATTGGTATCCCTATGCAAAAAACCTGGAAAACGAATCGTATTTTTATCTGAACCTGGAATATAAATTTTGAAACATAAAAAATGATTAACAAAATATTTCTCTCCATAATAAGCATCCTTATACTGATGAGCAGCTGTCGTAAAAGTGACATTATCATTGATGATGAAACACTTTTATCGGATGATGGCAGTGGTACCGGAACTGTTACATGGACCAAGGATAAGAACTATATTTTAGACGGTTTTGTGTTTGTAAATCCCGGGCAAACCTTATCCATTGAGCCGGGGACTGTTATCCGTGCAAAAACAGGACAAGGAGAAAATGCATCGGCTTTAATTGTTGCCCGTGGAGGAAAAATTATTGCCCGGGGAACCCAAGATGAGCCAATTATTTTTACCGTAGAAAGTGATGATTTGGCAGGCTCTGTACCACTTCAGGTTAGAGGTTTGTGGGGTGGTATTATTATTCTTGGCAATGCTGAGTTAAATACTGAATATAATGAAGCTAAGGTTGAAGGAATTCCCATTCCCGAATCGAGAGGTATCTATGGAGGAAATAAAAATGATGATAACTCAGGCATTTTAAAATATGTATCCATAAGACACGGAGGCACTAATATTGGCGATGGAAACGAAATTAACGGGCTTACGCTTGGCGGAGTTGGTTCCGGTACAACCATTGAGTATGTTGAGGTTATTTCGAATGAAGATGATGGGTTCGAATTTTTTGGAGGAATCGTAAATTGTAAATACCTGGTGTCGGCCTTTTGTGGCGATGATGCATTCGATTTTGACCAGGGCTATCGTGGCAAAGGTCAATTCTTTTTAGCATTACAGGCTCCTTCGTTGGGCGATCATCTTGCTGAACATGATGGCGGAACCGATCCGGTTTGGGGAGAACCTTTTTGTATTCCTGAAATTTATAATGCTACGTATATTGGAAACGGACATCTTAATTCGGCCGAACTAATGACTTTTGCGGATAATGCCGGAGGAAAGTATTACAATTCTATCTTTTTAAATCAGCTGCAGGGTGTTTTTGTTGAGTATGTTACCGGTTTTAACGACAGCTACTCCCAATTTATATCCGGAAATCTTAAAATAGAAAACAATATTTTTTATTCTATCGAAAATAATAACCAGGAAACCATTTTTTCCATATTCACCAAAACATCGGAAGATATATCAGAAGAACAGACTATTTTGCAAAACTATTTTTCAGCGGGAGAAAATCAAATTATCGATCCACAAATTGAAGTTACAGAAACTGATTACGATCTTATCCCTAAAGGGAATGTAACAACGAACCTGGCTCCCTACCCGAATGACTGGTTCGAACCGGTGAGCTACAAAGGTGCCTTTGCTCCCGGAGGAGATGACTGGCTTTCGGGCTGGACCTTATTAAGCCGGTCAGGAAAAATTCGTTAAAGTTTATTGATGTTCCGGCCTTAACAGGTCATTAACGGTTTTTACCGGATTGAAGGTAACAACAGGCACTTCAACAAAAATAGTATTCCAGTTAGCCATTGCTCCGTTCCACAAGCCTGGTAGTTCCTGTGCTTTTAAATCTTTTCCGTCCTTCGATTTTTTGGAAATAAATCCTGTTTCAGGGTCTTTATATTGAAGTAGATTAAATTTTTCGCCTTTATAATTTTTTATACAACAAACCAAATCTACCGGATTAAAGTGGGTTGATTGTTTTAAGATCTGAAACTGATTTGAGTCACGTTGGTTAATTTGAGCGGTTTCAACAATTTGTAAATCAGCATGATTATCGGGATGTTTAATCCAAAACGGGCCTCCACCCGGCTCGTCTTCATTTTTTACCATTCCACAAACCCGAATAGGGCGATTTAAAACAGTATATAAAAATTGTTTTTTATCCGTTATTGTATTTAAATTAAACATATAACATAATTTATTTTGGATAAAAAAAACAATTTCATCGAGCTGTTCATTAGAAATAATTTCTGATTCAAGCCTCTCCATATATTTAAAAATCTTTTCCTGATAAGATAATAAAACACCTGCCAACGCTTTTTTGTAGTTGATAGTTTCGCCTTTAAGGTGGTCAGGAACTACATTATCAATATTTTTTATAAAAATAATATCAGAAGTCAGGTCATTCAAATTTTCAATCAGTGCTCCGTGTCCGCCAGGACGAAATAGCAAGGTTCCGTCTTCATTTCTAAACAGGTGATTATCCAAATCAACAGCTACGGTATCGGTCGAAGGTTTTTGCTGCGAATACGTAATTTCGAATTGAACATTGAGCCTTTGCTCATATTCATTCTTTACCTTTTGCAAGAGCTCATCAAACATTGTAGCATGCTCAGGTGAAATGGTAAAATGAATTTTCACTTTTCCATTGGCATTTTTTGCATACTTAGCTCCTTCTGCCAAATGCTCTTCAAAAGCTGTTTTTATTTTATTTTCCTCATAATGAAATGAAAGCACAGCCTTTGGTTTGTCGCCATAGTTCATGCCCACGTCATTTAAAAGATAATGTAGAATGGTCTTGTATTCACCATTTATTAAAAGCTCATCGATAGCATATCCTGCAGATTGAATTGTTGCTTTTAGTTCATCATAAAAAGCAAACTTTTTAATCTCCCGAAAAAAAATTTTAACCTCATTATTTTCAATCAGGTCTATTGCTTCGTGTTGATTTTTTACCTGACTGTAAAATTCAAACAGAAATTTAAACATCCGCGATGCAGCTCCGGATGCTGGAACAAACTTTAATACATCGGGCTTCGAGTCGTCATACAGTTTGATGTAAGCGTTTACTTCTGATTCATTGAGTTGAATAATACCATCTGCAATAGTAGCAGGTTTTATAAGATTTAAATAAGGAAATCCTTGTTTAAATCGTTCCAGTTGCTTTTCAACTTCTTTTATGATTAACCCCTGTTTTTCAATTTGTTTTATATCTTTTCCCGTAAACATAATTTCAGTTATTTTTTTATTTTTTTTTACTACAAAACTGACAGTTCATTCTGCCGCTTTATCCACTGAATATGGATAAGTAAAAAACAAGATGGGACAGAAAAACACTAAACTATAAAAAAATAATAAGTATTACATTATGAGGTTTACTAAACCTTATCAAAACTACAATGATTTTTTAAATTACTAAAATTTTGCCGTTAACTTAAAATTAAACCTGCGAGAGGTAAGATAATTAGGTACGGCATATTGACTTGCCTGTCCGGTTTGATTCCCAACCGTTTTAATCCACATATACGATATGGTATTATTGATATCCAAAAGATTAAAGACTTCGAAACTTAACCACATATCCTTAAAAACATTTAAAATATTTCCTTTATTAAATTCTTTTGATTCGCTGATTAAAACTTTTGAAAAACCAATATCAACACGTTTGTAGGGTTTCATTCTAAAAACCTGGTCGTAGCGGTCTTTATCGGGAGAAGTAAAAGGAAGCCTGCTCCCATAATGTAAACTCAGGTTCATTTTATAGGATGGATTCATGGGCAGATAATCCTGAAAGAAAAGACTAAAGTTAAACAGCTGATCGGTAGGCCGTGGATAAAAACCAGGTTCAATCTTTTCTCCCTCATTATTATAATAAAAATCTCCATCAATATCTTCCTGGGTTTGCATAAGCGATAAGCTTGCCCACGATTCGATCCCTTTTACAAATTCACCATTAATTTTTATATCCAATCCGGCTGCATAACCATGGGCCATATTTTCTGCCGAATAATCGATATGTACATTATCAATTTTATACGGGATTAAATCATTTAAAAATTTATAGTATACTTCAGTCGTAAGCTTAAAAGGCCTTTCCCAGGCTAAAAAATGGTAATCATTCCCTAAAACAAAATGAATAGATTTTTGAGATTTTATGTTTGGATTCATTGCTCCCTGATAATTTTTGATCTCTTTATAAAAAGGAGGTTGATAGTAAAAACCAGAGGCAAAACGGAAAATCATATCTTTTTCCCAATCGGGTCTGTATGAAACCGATAATCTTGGGGTAAAAATAAACTCCCGGTTAAAATCCCAATACTGAACCCGGACACCCCCATTAATAAACAATTCTGCATTATTTATTAATTTATGCTGGTAAGTATCCTGAATGTAACCAGCCAGGCGGTTTGTGTGAAGTTTATTTTTTGCATGAGCTGTCTCGTATAACTCAATCGATTCGCCATTGTAGGGTAATGAATATCCTGCCGAATCGAGCATCTTCCACTGATTTATTTTATCATCAATCAATTCAACATTATATTTTAAACCCCACCGTAATTTATGGTTTCCTTTGTAATATCCGCCTTTAAAAGCTGCTGAATACACATTAGCTGTAAGGTAATTCCGGGCATGATTTAAAAAGGTACCAATACCTATATTCATAATACTATCGCCATACGTTTCAGAGCCAATGGTATTATCTAATTCATTTAAATAGTACTGCCCTAAAATATCGTACGTTTCCTGCTCTAGCGTTTGAAAAGCCGAAAGGATAATTTTTAACGATATATTTTCGTTGGGATGGTAATTGGCTGTAAATGCTCCCAGGTATGTTTCAAATTTATCCAATTCGTTTCCATCATAATAAATACGTAAGCTTAATGCATTATCAATGGTTCCAAAAGATGTTTCGCGACTTTCGGGAATAAACCGATAGCTGTTTAAAGCATAATTGCCTAGAAAGTCAAAATCAAGATGCCGGTTGACTTTGTATGTAAAATAAGCCTGAAGATCGTAAAACTGAGGGTTATAATTTCCTTCCGTCTCCAATGTATTTAAAATATATTTTGATGTTTTATACCTAAACCCTGCGTTATAGGTAAATTTACCATCTTTAGAAACATCTTCTACATGAGCACTGCCGCCTAATAAGCTCATAGAAACCGTTCCTGAAAATTCTACGGGTTTATTATACCGGATATCTAAAACCGAAGACATCTTATCGCCAAACCTTGTTTCGAACCCACCCGATGAAAATTGAATGGAAGAAACCATATCTGAATTCAAAAAACTCATTCCCTCCTGTTGACCGGAACGAATTAAAAGAGGTCTGTAAATTTCAATATCATTAACATAAACGAGGTTTTCATCGTAATTACCTCCCCGTACGGAGTATTGTGAACTTAACTCGGTATTGGAAGAAACGCCGGGTAAAGTTTTAATGATGGATTCTAAATTGCCGGATATATCAGGATTTAATTGAATATCTTTCTTTTCAATTTTTACCAGGTTATTTTCTGGAGACATTTCTCCAACAATAGCAACTTCATCAATATCACTCACTAAAATATTGAGCACAATATTTAATTTTTTTACAGAGTCTTTTTCATAATTTATTTTAAACTCACGTATTTCAAAACCAATACAACTAACCTGAATTAGCACATCACGTCGGGCAGGAATAGTTAAAAGATACGAACCATCTTTTTGAGAAATAACACCGGTATTATTCGACATATTGCGGATGTGTGCTTCGCTTACAGGATTTCCTTCAGGATCAACTATTTTTCCTTTAAGTTCAACTAAATTTTGCGCATCCACATGCCACGATAAAATAAATAGTATAAAAAAAATTATAATTTTTAAATGTGCTTTTATCATCTTTTTTGTTAATCAATCAGAGTAATAACCCATAAAAACAAATTTTATTTCTTTTCAACCCAAAGAAAAATTTTCTTTTAAGCTCGTGCAAAATATTATTCGTTTGTTATTAAAAAAATTTCTAATTTTATTTTTTTGAAAAATACAAAAATAAGCACAATGATTGAGCAAAAAGAAATTATTTTACCTGCATTTAAACGAGGTTATCATATTATTACCAATCATATTACAAAAAATCTCGGGCAAATGCCGGAAAAAGGGCTTATACATCTTTTTATCAAACACACATCAGCTGCATTAACATTAAACGAGAATGCTGACCCATCGGTAACCGATGATTTTGAGAGCTTTATGAATCATTTAATTCCGGATGGAGATGCGCTTTATTCACATACAATGGAAGGGCCTGATGATATGGCTGCTCATCTAAAATCATCTACTTTTGGACAATCGTTAACCATACCCATTACCAATTACAGGTTGAATCTTGGTACCTGGCAGGGAATTTATTTATGTGAATTTCGAAATCATGGTGTAAATAGAAAGCTTGTTATAACAATGTATTACTAAATGAAATCCTAAAATTAAAATTTAAAATTATAAAAAAATAAATTTCTAAAAAATCCATTCAACTAAACCAACCAAAACTTCTGTTTCTCTTTAACAACCTGTATTTTTGGGAGATACAAAGCTAATTATGTTTACTACACTTTAGTTACAATTTATAAGCGAACAATGATTTTTACTAAAAATATGTTATTCAAAACCTGGCTTTTTTAGATTATTTATAAAATTTAACCTACATTTGCTTAAGCAAATTCAATTAGAAATAAATAGTATTTTCTTATGGATATAAGTAAAGTTATTTTTTTTTATGTAATTGCAATACAAGTCGGATTTTTAAAAAGATTCGGTGGCCTTTAATATTTTCAACTTTCATATAATATTTCCCAAAATCAATATTTTTATTTAACTTATTCTTTTTTAACTGATTCATATTAAATCATAAAAATCATTATAATATGCAAAAATTACTATTATTAGGAGACGAAGCGATTGCCCAGGGAGCACTTGATGGCGGGATATCCGGTATTTATGCTTATCCGGGGACACCGTCAACAGAAATTACAGAATATGTACAGGCATCAAAATTTGCCCAAGAGAATAATATTCATAGCACCTGGTCAGCCAATGAAAAAACAGCCATGGAGGCTGCATTAGGAATGTCGTATGCAGGAAAACGAGCCATGGTTTGTATGAAACATGTAGGATTAAATGTTGCTGCTGATGCCTTTGTTAACTCATCCATCACAGGTGTTAATGGAGGACTAATTGTTGTTGCTGCTGATGACCCTTCCATGCACTCATCACAAAACGAGCAAGACTCAAGATTTTATGGAAAATTTGCCATGATTCCTATGCTCGAACCTACCAGTCAGCAAGAAGCTTACGAAATGGCATACCACGGTTTCGAGTTATCGGAAAAATTCAAACTTCCGGTATTATTAAGAATTACCACACGTTTAGCTCACTCGCGCGCAGGTGTGCAAACACTGGCACAAAAAGCACAAAATAACAACTCATTGCCCTCAGACCTTCGACAATTTGTGCTTTTGCCAGCTATAGCAAAGAAAAATTACAAGAAATTAATCGGAACGCAAGCAGGGTTAGAAGTTGCATCGGAAGAATCAGCTTTTAATCAATACATTGATGGAAAAGATAATAGCCTTGGAGTAATTACCACTGGTATTGCCTATAATTATTTAATGGAAAACTTCCAGGATAAAGAGCTTAAACATCCGGTACTAAAAATCGGACAGTATCCTATTCCACGCAAGCAGGTGATGAAAATTATTAACGAGTGCGAGAAAGTGCTTGTGATTGAAGAAGGATATCCAATCGTAGAAGAGATGCTGAAAGGATACCAGGAAGCGGGAACAACAATTACCGGCAGACTCGACGGAACGTTGCCACGCGATGGTGAATTGAATCCCAATATTGTAGCCACCGCTTTAGGTCTGGAAACCGTAACCGACGAATCGATTCCTGAATTAGTAAAAAACCGTCCACCATCTATGTGTGTGGGATGTGGCCATATTGAAGCATACAATGCGCTAAATAAAGCGTTGGCTGATCTTAGCAAGGGACGAGTTTTTGCTGATATCGGATGTTATACATTAGGCGCACTGCCTCCATATAACGCCATTAACTCATGTGTTGATATGGGCGCCTCCATTACCATGGCTAAAGGAGCTTCGGATGCCGGAATGGTGCCCTCTGTTGCTGTTATTGGCGACTCAACATTTACCCACTCGGGAATTACCGGCTTAATTGATTGTGTTAGCGAAAAAACACCGGTAACAATCATTATTTCTGATAACTTCACTACAGCTATGACCGGAGGCCAGGATTCAAAAGCCCTGGGTAAAATTGAGGATATTTGTAAAGGAGTGGGTGTTGAGCCCGATCATATCAGAGTATTCAGACCTACCAAGAAAAATTTAGATGAAATGGTAGAAATCATGAAAGAAGAACTGGCTTACAACGGAGTATCCGTAATTATACCCCGAAGACAATGTGTTCAAACCATGAAAAATAAAAAGCTTGCAGAAAAGCTTGTTCAGTTAAATTTAAAATAAACTACAATTTATAGATTTTATTCATTGAAAAAAAAATCATATGAAAACAGATATCGTTTTAGCCGGAGTTGGTGGACAGGGAATATTATCCATAGCTGCAACCATTGGTATGGCAGCCTTACATAATGATCTTTACTTAAAACAAGCAGAGGTGCATGGAATGAGTCAACGTGGCGGTGCCGTTCAGTCGCATATGCGCATTTCTGACAAAGAAATTGCTTCCGACTTAATTCCAATGGGCGCAGCAGATATTATTCTTTCGGTAGAACCGATGGAGTCGTTAAGATACCTTCCTTTTTTATCCAATGATGGGTGGTTGGTTACCAATATTACTCCATTTGTAAATATTCCTGATTACCCGGAGAAAGAAAAAATTTTAAACGAGATAAAAAAACGTAAAAATCATATTGCAATTGATGCCGACAGTATTGCAGCAGAGATCGGTTCTAAACGTTCGTCTAACATCGTAATGCTGGGTGCAGCAAGTCCGTTTTTTAATATCCCTTTTGAAAGTTTCGAGGAAGGAATTCGTAAAATCTTTGGCCGCAAAGGCGAAGATATTGTAAATGTGAATCTGAAAGCATTACGCGCAGGAAGAGAATTTACTGAGAAAAACCGATAAACTTCAAGATACTTAACACAAACTAGAAAAATGTCATGATCGATTCATGGCATTTTTTTTTATTTTTACAATCATTCAAAAAAGGATAAAATGATTTCAGTATTAAAAAGATCAAAACCTTTTGATCAAATAGTTATTTTCTATTGTTTCATTACAGGAATCTACATTATTTTAGGGCAACACAAGCTAAATCATATTGCTCCTCACCTACTTATTCGAATTGTATTTATAATAATTAGTATTTTGTTTATTAAAACTAATAATGTTAAAAATCAAAAGTTTATTTTTCTGCGAAACTTTTATCCTTTACTAATGCTCATCTTCTTTTATTCTGAAACAGATTACTACAATAATATCATTTTCAAAAATCTTGATCCATATATTATAAAACTAGAATATTTTGTATTTGGATCACAATTATCGTTAAAATTTTCAGCGTTAATATCCGATAAATGGTTTAGTGAATTGATGCACTTTGGATATTTTTCATATTATCTGATGGCTTTTGGTATTCCGCTTCTATTTTATATCAAAAAGCCTACTGACTTTCCACGAATCATGTTTATAACTATTTGTTCTTTTTGTTTATACTATTTATTATTTTTTCTTTTCCCATCTGTTGGCCCTCAATTCTATTTTCCAAAAGAACAACAAGTGGTTCCTGAAGGATATTTTTTTCAGAAAGTTATGGATTTTATAATAAAAACAGCCGAAACGGAAACAGGAGCCTTCCCAAGCTCTCATGTAGGAATATCGACTCTGTTTATCATCGTAATTTTTAAACATTTTAAAAAGTTTTTTCTTGTGCTGGTTTTGTTAAGTAGTTTATTGTTTTTATCTACGGTTTATATCAAAGCACATTATGCTATTGATGTAGTAGCCGGAATTATTTCAGGTATATTGTTTTATTATCTTTCCAAATTTATTTTAAACAGATATTATCCATAATTTTCTTTATCTTAACAAAATATTTTCATTTATTATCATTTCATTTAAAGATGATAGAAATTACTGAAGTTAAAAATAAAAAAGACCTAAAGGATTTTATCTTTCTGCCTGAGAAAATTCATCAAAATCATGACAACTGGCTTTATCCATTATACTCTGACGAATGGATTTTGTTTGACTCTAAAAAAAATAAAGCATTTAATTATTGTGATACTATTTTGGCACTAGCAAAAAAAGAAGGAAAAGTAGTTGGAAGGATTATGGGCATCATCAACCATAAGTATAATGAAATCCATCAGGAGCAAAATGGCCGTTTTTGTTTTATGGAAACCTATGATGACCAGAAAATTTTTCATGCCTTAATTACATTTATTGAGCAGTGGGCACATGCTAAAGATATGAAAAAACTAATAGGCCCCTTTGGTTTTTCAGATAAAGATCCTCAGGGATTTCTTATCGAAGGTTTGGACCAACCAACTGTTATGGTTACCAATTGCAGCTTGCCATATATGGCTAAATATATTGAAAATGAAGGTTATATCCCAAAATTAGATTTAGTACAATATAAGATAAATATCCCTAAAGAAATCCCATCCCTTTACCATCGTATTGCACAAAGGCCGATAAAAAACGGATATCATTTAATTGAGTTTAACAAACGGAAACAACTCAAACCCTATATACACCCTATTCTTACCTTAACCAATAATGCATATACTGATATTTTTGGTTATGTTCCGTTTAGTGAAGATGAAATGGACGATTTTGCCAGACGTTATTTATTAATATTAGATCCTGAATTTATTAAAGTTATTACCAATTCAAATAAAGAAGTAGTAGCTTATGTTGTTGGGATTCCGAATTTAAGCAAGGGTTTAAAAAAAGCGAAAGGGCGTTTGTTTCCTTTTGGTTTTTTAAAGATTTTGCTGTCCATGAAAAAAACAAAACAACTGGATTTGTTTTTGGGAGCCATAAAAAACGAACTCAGAAATACTGGTTTAGACTCCATTTTGGCAAAGGCAATTTTAAATTCAGCGAAAGAACGAGGGCTAGAAATAATAGACAGCCATGTTGTGATGGAGTCAAATACACGTATGCGAGCTGAAGTAGAAAGAATAGGTGGGAAAATTTATAAACGCTACCGGGTTTTTCAAAAAGATATACAATAAAACAAATTAAAAAGTTTGATTAAAACGAATCCGCCTGTTCGCTTATAGCGGTTTATCGAATAATTCAACATTTTTCTTCATTAGCAAGCTCCTTATGAAAAAAAAGTATAGAATGAAAAATGGGGACTTTAAGCCCCCACTTTAAAAAAAATATATTGTAATCGTTTAGTTATTTCCCAAAATCAGAGGTAATCCATCTTTACCGCTTCCAATAATAACAACTTTAGAATTTTGTGATTCGGAAAGTTCTACGGTAGCTTCGATTCCTCTCATCTTTAAGAGTTCAGGAGTTAAACTATTGTTGATAATTTTATTGGCTCTGGCTTCCCCTTCGGCAGCTATCCGCTTACGTTCGGCCTCACTCTCTTCTCTTTCCAGTTTATATTGATAAGCTAATGCTTTTTGCTCTTCTTCCAGCTTAAATTCAATAGCATCTTTAATCTTATTAGGCAGTCTTATGGAGCGGATAAGCAATGTCGACATCATAATATTATTACGGTCAGTACCTAAAGTTAAACGTGTTTCCGTTTTTATTGATTCTTCCACGTCATTCCTTTTTGTCGAATAAATTTCTTCGGCAGTGTATCTCCCCATAACCTGGCGCACTGTGGAGCGCATTTCCGGAATCACCAGTTTATTAATATAATTATTGCCAAATGTTTCGTGTAAATAACCTATACGAGAAGGTGTAGGATTAAAACGCATGGTTACATCCACGGTAATGGATAGTCCGTTTTTATCCAAAACATCCATTGATTCTTCTACTTGTTGTTCTCGTACATCATAACGATACATCTTATTCCATGGAGCAATAATATGAAATCCTTCAGTGCTTACATTTTCTTTGTCCAATCCTGTTGTGAACTTTCTAAAAATAACGCCTCGTTCACCCGGTTGAATGGTAACAAATGATGAACTACCAAATATCAATAGTATAATCACTACGATACCTGCAGTTACCAATAAAGAAGTTGATACTTTTTTCATAATTTCCTTTTTTTAATGATTAATTGAATTTATAAAAGTAAAACATTATCCACAACATAACAAAACAATACCAAATAACTATTGAAAATAACTTTATATGAAGAGTTATAAACAGACCCAAAGGCTATTTCTTTTGGAGTTGTTGATTTTTATTTATTGCGCTTTTAAGATTTTTTAAATAGCTTTGAAAGCTCTATCATTATCGATGAATAAAAAGGAGCTAACCATGAAAATTAAAGAGTCTGAATTAATTATCAATCCCGATGGTAGTATATATCATCTTCATTTATTACCAGAAGATATTGCGGATAACATCATACTGGTAGGTGATCCTGGAAGAGTTGAAGTAGTTGCCGGTTTTTTTGAAAAAATTGAATTAAAAAAACAAAACAGAGAATTTTATACGATTACGGGAACAATTAACAATAAAAGAATTAGTGTTATATCAACGGGTATTGGTACTGATAACATTGATATTGTTGTCAATGAGTTGGATGCACTGGCTAATATTGATTTAAAAACAAGAGAAAAAAAGAAAGAACATAAATCATTAAATTTAGTCCGTATAGGAACATCCGGCTCTTTACAGGAAAATATTCCGGTAGATTCTTTTTTAATGAGCGTAAAATCGATTGGTTTTGACGGATTACTTAATTTCTATAAAGATCGTAACCAAATTGCGGATTTAGCTTTTGAAAAAACTTTTAAAGATTATGTACAGTGGAATCCTTTGCTCACTTCACCTTATATTGTAAATGCATCGGAGCAATTAATCCAAAAGATTGATGGTGACAACATTAAAAAAGGAATCAACATCTCCGCACCAGGTTTTTATGGCCCGCAAGGACGTGTGTTAAGGCTGCCAATTGTTGATAATGATTTGAACGACAAAATTGAAGCTTTTGATTACCAGGGACAAAAAATAACCAATTACGAAATGGAAAGCTCAGCTATTTACGGATTATCCAAATTATTGGGTCATCATGCCATTACTATTTGTGTGATTATAGCCAACCGGGCTTCTAAAACGTATAGTAAAGATTATAAACCGGTAGTAAAAGAACTAATAAAAACAGTGTTGGATAGATTAACGCAATAAAAACGCTTACTACCAGATATAAAGAGATTTTAAGTTTGTGGATATTAATTTGAAATTGGAAATTTGAAATTAGTATTTAGTAAATAAAAGGTAACATTAAATTCCAAAGCAAAAAAAATAAGTGGTAAACAATAAAAACATAAAAGCTTTATTACATTTGCTTGATGACCCAAGCAAAGAGGTTTATCAATACGTTTCAAAAAATATTTTACAACAAGGGGAATATATTATCCCTGAACTTGAAAAAGTATGGGAAACCTCCTTTGATGAAATTTTACAAGAAAGAATAGAGGATCTTATCCAGGAGATTCAGTTTAAATCAACTTTAAATCAACTCAAAGTATGGAAAGAATCAGGAGCTGAAGATATTTTTGAAGGAGCATATCTTGTTGCTAAATACCAATATCCGGAACTTAAATTTGAGTTGGTTCAAAAGTCCTTTGATAAAATAAAAAGAGATGCCTGGCTTGAGATAAACAATAACTTAACGGCTCTTGAAAAAACAAGAGTACTTAATCATATTTTTTTTCATACACATAAATTTTCAGGGAATAGCATAAACATACAAGCCCCGCAAAACGCTTTTATTAATCATGTATTAGATTCCAAAAAAGGAAATCCTATTACCCTGGGAATATTGTATATGACATTGGCAAATCAATTAGATATTCCCGTTTACGGAATTAATCTGCCTAAACATTTCATTCTGGGATATGTAGATCCCTTATACCAATCGTTAACCAATGAAAAAGAAATTCTATTCTATATCAATCCTTTTAATAAAGGAGCGGTACTGGGGAAACGGGAGATTGACTACTTTTTAAAACAACAAAAAATAGTTCCTGAAAAATCGTATTATTATCCATGCTCAAATATTGAAATCATTCAAAAATTAGTTTTAAATTTAGTATATTCGTATGAAAAATTGGGCTATCCTGAAAAGGTAGATCATATGAAAAAAATGTATTATATTGCTAAATAACTTATGATATGACAGAAGAAAAAAGAAATGATGAAATTGACCTGGTAGAAGTATTCACAAATATTTATCTGTTTTTCAAAAAACATTTCTGGTTTTTATTTGGAGCTGTTATAGTAGGAGCATTGCTAGGCTATTCTACCAAATTTTTTACCCAAAAATTTTATGAATCTTCTATGTTGATAGAATCGGAGATACTTTCTGATGAAATTTTAATGGAGTATATCAATAATATCCAAACTTTATTTGATGATGGAAATTATATTCTTTTACAAAATAAAATGGAAATAGATTCAACTGAACTTATTGAGATTAAAAGTATAGAAGCAAATTATTTATATAATGAAGAAAAAAAGACAAGACTTGATTACTTATCTGTAAGGATTATAACAAATAATAATAAAATTTTAAAAAAAATAGACCAAGGAATATTAAATTTTATTAATAAAGAAAAATACTTTCAAAATGAAATTGAAATTTTTAGAAAGAATACCCAGAATTTAATTCAAAATATAAACCAGGAGATTAAAAAAATTGAACAAATCCAGGCAAATTTTATCGACCCTAAAAACAGGCCTGGGGAAATTAAAATCTATTACCAGGAGAAATCATTACAAGAAGAGTTATTATTATTAACCAAAGAAAAACAGAAGTTGGAAAAAGCCATTCAATTTGCAACTCCATTTAGAGTAATTAAAGATTTTACCATTTATCAAAAACCCAAAACAAAGGCTACAACCTATACCCTTGCTGGAGTATTAATCTTTGGTTTTATTGCCTTTTTCATCCTTATTATCCGAAATATTAATAAAACCTTAAAGGAAAAAGGAATTATGTAAACTTTTTCCCATAATAAAAATTTTTAGCAAGAAGTAAAACATAGAAAAACATAAAAAAAGATACTCCAGCAATCCTATTCATCTTCGATTCAATCATAAAATGAATGCATACAATCAACATAAGAAAAAATAATAAAAAATCTTTGGTAGTTATAGCATAAATAAGCGTTGACATAAGCCAGAAAAGTAATATTAACACTCCAAAGATACCTAATTTTAATGCTGACTCTAAATATTGATTATGCAAATTATAGCCTTTCTCTTCGGCTATCGTTAAATTATACTGATGGTATTTGTTTCTCATTTCAAGTTTAATATCTCCTGTTCCAACGCCCATAATATAATTTTCCTGAAAAACTTCCATCCCCGATTTCCATAGTCAAATCGGTACTTTTACTAATGCTGTTAAATCTCAGTTATTTGTCGTTCTTATCACCTATTTATTATTGGAATTATTTCAGGTCATTTAATAATTCGGGTGGGCAACAAATATATTTATGTGTATACTTTTGTAGTTATGTAACTAATTAGTCTTTCCTGTGTTATTCGATAGACTATGTGTAATAAAAAAGATAGTACCTCTAGCACAAAAAGCTGATCGATTAAAAAAAACAATCGAACTTAATAAAGAAGGATCAGTGTTTTAGTTGTTTATTCGAAATTTTCCAGAAATAATCATATTATATCCTATAAATAGTGGATTAGAGAGGATAATTGCTTATTTTTGGAGATATCTTGGATGAATAAAAAACTTAATCAATTAAGTTTATAATTTTGCAACAAATTTAACAGATCAAAAGATGACATCAGAAGAAAAAAGAAACGACGAGATTGATTTGATCGAAGTATTTCAGAAAATGGGTGATGCCGTGAAAAAACTTTTCATGGGTTTGGTTAATTTCCTCTATCAAATTTTATTATTTTTAATACGAAGAGCTGTTCTGATAGGAATTATAGTAATTGTATTTGTTGCCTTTGGGGTATTCATGTACAAAATATCTCCTATCTATTACTCATCTACTTTAAATGCATATTCCAATGCCTTGTCCAGTATCACCATGATTAATTACATTAATCATATTAACGAGCTATTTATATAGGATGACATTAATGCCCTTGAATCCAAATTAGGCATTGACTCCGTAAATTTAGAAAAGATAAAAAATGTAAAAGCTTACAAGGCAATTGACATGAATAATGATGGCATTACAGACCTTGTTGACTATGATGAAGATTATGAAACTTCCGACAATACGATTTCCCGAAGCCGTTTTGTCATCAAGGTAGAAGTTTTCGATCAGACCGTTTTTCCGGTTATTCAGCAAAGCATTATGGATTACATTGAAAGCAATAACTATATCAGGGAATTAAACTCTATACGCAAAAGACAGCTGCAAGCACTTATTAATAAGCTGGCTGATGAAATTTCGATGTTGGACAGTTGGATAATACGGTTCGATTTGTGCCACCGATTCCGGTTTTATTGTGCCAGTGATTTCGGTCAAATTGTGCCAGTTTAAACCGGCGGGCTGGCATTCCAAAACGCGGTTCGTTTTGTGCCATTTTTCG
>Ga0209931_1000167_pt1 | contig 37639 bp, 35 predicted proteins | sample SalPonR1_B_D1_MG_FD_185697 | JGI IMG/M metagenome (GOLD analysis project Ga0209931, IMG submission 185697) | Salt pond soil microbial communities from South San Francisco under conditions of wetland restoration - Salt Pond MetaG R1_B_D1_MG... ...
AGTTGATAAAAGAAATTTATTACGATCCTTTGGTTATGGAGTGCCTAATTTGAAAAAAGCTCTATATAGTGCAAAAAATTCTCTAACGCTAATTGCAGAAAAAGAAATAACACCTTACAAAAAGGACGGTAGTATTAAATTCAATGATATTCATTATTTTGAACTTCCATGGCCTGTTGAAGTTCTTCAAGAAAATTTAAGTGAAACAGATGTTAAATTGAATATTACTCTATCTTATTTCATAGAGCCAAATCCTGGAAGTAGGAAGTATAGTAATAAGTTTAGCTATCAATCACATGGCTTACGCTTCAATGTGATTAAGCCTGATGAAGACCCTGAGACATTCCATAAACGAGTAAATAAAAACACTCGGGAGGATGGGGAAAAAGGTTTCTCAGGAGAGGACTGGATTATTAAAGAAAATTACAGAAATAAAGGATCAGTCCATCGTGATTTTTGGATTGGCTCAGGTGCAGATTTAGCTACAAGAAATCAAATAGCAGTATATCCCGTTTCAGGATGGTATAGAACAAGAAAAAAGCTTGAGATGTATGATTCTACTGTTAGATATAGTTTAATTGTAACAATCAAAGCCCCAGAGATTGATGTAGATATTTATACTCCAATTAGGACATTGATTCCTGTTGAAGTGTAACATAATTTAAACACTACTTTCATAAAGAAAATAAATAAGAATCAAACAAAATAATATGTATAATATTTAGCTAACTTGTGCTATAACTAAAAAATCATACGCAAACCCTAATAAATCAATACTCTCTCTTCTCAGGAATCACCCCTCTAACACCACCACGGGGATTTTCCATATCGCCTCTGTAGCGTGGAATAATATGAATATGGCAATGCGGCACGGTTTGTCCGGCAGCTTCACCGGAGTTGATGCCGATATTAAAACCATCGGGGTGATGGGTTTTTTGAAGCTCTGCTTTAACCAAATTTACCAAAAACCAACAAGCAGATTGCTCCTTAAATGTCAAATCAAAATAGTTTGAAATAACTCGTTTTGGGATGACCAAACTATGACCTTTAGAAACCGGATATTTATCCCGAAATGCAAAACAACTGGCAATTTCGCCAACCTGTTCTTTAGGTTCGAGCTTTTCAAAAAATGGACTGACTTCCGAATTGTTCTGATTTAAAAAGCAGTAATGTTGGTATTCATAAATTTCTACATTTTCATTTTTGAAAATAGATTTGAAAGGCAGCAAAACATTTGTTTGGTAGGTCTTTACTTTATGAACAAAATGGGTTCGGAATCCTGGGTTCTTAATATCCCGACGAACACTAAAATAGGCTTTACCAGCAGACTTGAGTAATCTTGACACTTCAAACAAAACTCTAGCCTGTTCCTGATTTTTAAGCACATTAAGCACGTAATGGCAAATGATGGTGTCGAATTGTTTTTCAGGATATTCCGGCTGGTAATGTGGGTCGTAGCCTGTGATAACGATACTTTTTGCTTTTAATTCTTCGACATCTTTTCCAAAGCCACAACCAAAATCTAAAATTTCGCCCTCTAACAAATCTCTTTCTAATAGGATTCGGGTAGGAAAGGACATTTTATCTCTTTCTTTGGCAGTACGGTGGGAATAAATATTTTCTGGCATTACTCTAAAAATTCAAAACCGTTATTGCTTGCTGCTGAAATTTGAGGTTCGATTGTATCTATAAGCTTTTGATATTTAAAGTCTTTCGGCGAATTGTATGATTTGAAAATTGTAATATATTCATCACGAAACCTTTTTTTTAGCCTACTGTCAAGTATATTTAAGGCATCTTTTTGGATATTAAAAAAATCATCAAAACGTTCTTCAAGATTAGGAAGTTTATTGTTTTTAGAACTATTAAACCCTGAGAGTATCGGAACAAGATTCCATATTAAATTATGAGAGACCCAGGAATATGGTACAAAATGATCTAATTCATAATTTGATTTATGGAGTTTTTCACCGGTAAATATACATCTAACATCTTTTTTTTCATCAAGATATATATTCCAGAAGTTTTTCCTTTGGTATGTTAATGGATTTCTTTTCGCTGGTTTTATGAGTTTATTTACCACATCAGGGATTAATGGGTTTTTACCTTGGATAAACAATGCCAGGTTCCAATAGGTATATTCTTTTAGTATTCTTGCATTTGACATGATATAAGAAAACCAATTTTCATTGATGTTAATATATTTTTTGTCAAGTTTATAAATTGAATAGTAATCATTAGCATTAGATTGTAAATAGATTCTTCTCTTTTTCAAACCTTTAAACCAAGGACTCAAAAACCAGTGTGGTACATTTTTATCTAAATGAAATAATTTTTTAGATATCTCCTTATCAGTTGATTTATATAGAAAATTATAAATTTTACTTTTATCTTCACTTTCAGCTAAATCGGTATTATTTATTAGAAATTCTATAATTTCAGCAATTTTATCTTGCGTGCCAAAAGATATTTTAAAGTAATTGATAGGATACCATGCGTTGGATATCATTCTTGAAAAAATACGAGCTTTTTCGATTTTATTTCTACCTTGTTCTATCTCTTCAATTATACCTAAAAACCAGTAAAACTTATAAGTTGCAGAAGTATTATTAAATATACTTGCTAATGCACTATTGTTAATACTCGAAGAAAATGGTAATTGATTCATTTCATAAAAATAATCATTTCCACAAAACCCCTCAAGCCGAGGCTCAAATTTTTACACAAATAGCAAACCATAACCTGTATTAAAAACTCATTTTAAGTACACGTTTTAAAGAGGTGTAAAGATTTCCGGTGTTGTTTTACCTTTGATGTCTTTGAGCTATTAGCTTTGAGCGCTTAGATTAAATCGTATAACAATAAATTCCTGTTATGGTGTTGAAAGTGGTTCAGTAGAGCCTTCGCTACTTAAACAAAGACCCAAAAGGCTTGATTATCTCTAGAGTGAAAACCCTTTCGGGTCGGGTAATGTATTACTCTCCAGGGATTGTTTTAGGCCTCAATCAGAATTACAAATTCCGAAAAGTTATGCCTGTTTGCTATTAGATGTTTTTGCATTAACCCTGTAAGGGTTCAAAACCCTTATAGAGTTGTGGTTAAAAAAGCTTTGACTTTGCTTTAGGACAAGAACCCCTCCGGGACGGGTGGTGTTTTTGATTATCTATTAACAAGTTTAGCCGTTTAGTAAAAACTGTCAACCCTATTTATGAGAGCTCATCGTAGCCTTTGAATACAACTACCAGCAATTACATGATCAAGTGGGGTTATGGTTTTATGAGTATATAAGGCACTGCACTAAGCGCAGTTGAGGGTTATGAATGTATTAGTGAATTATCAAATTTCCAAATCGCCACATTAAACAATCAGCTTTTCACCCTCTTTCTGCTGCGCTTAGAACTCACGATATAGACCCCTAAAAATACGAGTATTATGGCTGTAATTTTAGTTAAGGTCAACTGGTCGGCACCGGTAAGAATCGCAAAGGAAATAGCAATAACGGGTTGTAAATAAATAAAGACCCCAAGAGTAGAGGCTGATAGTTCTTTAAGGGCGTAAACGTTGAGTAGATATGTCAAAAACGTGGGGCCAATGACGACAAAACCCAGTCGCCAAACGGCAGAAAACGGCAATTTAGGCCAATCAACTTCTGTAAATTCTTCTATCCCTATCGGTAAGTTAATGATAACAGCGATCAGAAAAAACCATTTCATTAAAGTGATGCTGCTGTACCTGGCTGTTAATGGTCTTACAATAATCATGTATAAGCCATATGATGTAGCATTTACAAAAATTAAAGCATTACCCAATGGAATGTTTGGTGCTGATATTGTAGAGGTAGTGCTGAAAAAAATTAACATCAAAGCACCAATTAACCCTAAGAAAGCACCTGAGATTTTTAGGAAAGTGATTTTTTCTCGTATCAAGACCGCTGAAAGTATAAAAACGATAATAGGCGAAATCGTTACAATTACCGAAGAGTTTATGGGTGTTGATAAACTTAAGCCTTTAAATGAAAAAAGCATATTGATGACCATTCCAAAAAGGGCGCAACCAAAAATACGAAGCCAGTCTCCAGGCTGAATTTTTTCGGAAGTAAAAAACAGGCTGATACACCAGAATAGCAGGCATGCGCCCAAAACCCTAAGCATAACAAAGCCAAAGGGCTGAATATGGTCAGGCATCAACCCCTTTGCCAATGTATGATTTATACCAAATATAAAACTTGAAGCTGTGGCAGCCAATATCGCCCAAACGCGCTTACTCACCGAGGTGCGACTTGAGCGCGTTAACGACTTTTTTGGAATTACCAATAAATACCTCATCGCCGTCTAAAACTATAGGGCGCTTTATAAACGAATAGTGTTCTAAAAGCAATGCCTTGTAGTCCTCTTCTGAGAGGTCTTGATTTTTAAGTCCACGTTTTTGCCATAATTGCGCCCGACGATTAATCAGGTCTTCGTAGCTGTTGACGTGTTGTCTTAAAAATTCAATCTCCTCTTTTGAGGCAGGTTCTTTTTTGGTATCCTGAAGTGTAAAGCCTTTGGTATCCACTTCTGAGATGATGCGTTTACAAGTATTGCAGGTAGAGAGGTATAAGACTTTTTTCATGTGTGTATATTATTTATGCTTTAGACTTTTTTTTCTTTTGATGGGTTTTATAAATATAGTAGCCTAAACCGCCCATCAACAAATACGGAAATATCATAAGGTAAACAATTCCGTCATTAATGCCTTCTGCAACAGAATTATCGGCATTATTTTCTAAAACCGCGCGGCACATGGCACATTGGGCGTTAGTATTTTCCATTGAAAATAAGACTAATAAAATGGAAAGTATAATGGTTATATGTTTTTTAATTTTCATCTGAATTTTAATTTATGGTTATGAGAAAAGATTCTGGTGTGTTAACACTCAGTGCGCTTTTCTTGTTGTCTTTTAAGTTTATAGTCAAAATTGTTTTTATGTCATCATTTTTCTTAGCAGTGAAATTTTGAAGTGCATCTTCAAAGTCTTTGAAATTTGAATTTAAACCCTTTAAAACTTCTCTTTTATCCATTTCCAAAACACTTATGAATTTCAATAAGTTTTTTAATTTTGGATAAAACATATTCATGTTTGGCAGTTTCTCTCAATATAAGTAGAGATTAGCAATAATCAGAGGAGAGGTATAACCTATAATTTTTTGCATAACACATAAATCAATAATTTTGGTTGCACTCTCATAAAAGGGTTGCCTCTTATAAAAATAATCAAGTATTACATCAGAGTCTACAAATACTTTAGTCATTTATATACTTTAAATATTTTTCTCTTCTTGCTTCTCGAATTTCTTTATTATAATCCAAGCTTAAATCCTCTGGCATTTCAAATGAACCAATAAAGCGGCAACATCAGGATGAATTTCATCATCAATACCTATTTCATCTTTACTTGAAACTTATCTCAAAAAGCTTTCAATTAAATTGGACAAACTACGATTCTCGCTTTTAGCATAGCCATTCGCCTGCTCTATCACACCTTTATCAATCGTTTGTGTCAATTTAGCATTCATAACATTCAGCTTAATACAAATATAGCCAAAACACGTATAAATTAAAATAAATATATATACGTATTCTAATAGTAAGGCTGCATAAAAACATAGACCAACACACCGGTAACAGACACATACATCCAAATTGGGAAAGTCCATCTGGCGATTTTTTTATGCTTTTGGTATTGACCGGTTAGTGCGCGATACATTGTAAATAAGACCAAAGGCACAATGATGCCGGATAATACAATATGGCTTATCAATATAAAAAAGTATACATACCTCATAATGCCTTCGCCGCCGTAAGGCACAGGATCGTGACTGATTTTTGAAATGACATAACTCACCAAAAACACCACCGACAACACAAAAGCAGACATCATCACATTGCGGTGGAGGTTCATTTTGTTATTTTTTATCAAGGCATACCCCACTGCCAGTAATATGGCCGTAAGTCCGTTGATGACCGCATGAAAAAACGGATACGTCCCCACATCCAGCCCTAAAAGATCGGTTCGTGTTTCCAGATTCATCAACAGCACCACAATAAGTGGCACAGCAACAGATAACGCAATAATAAAGTTGACCATAAGGCGACTGGGGGCAAGTATTTTCATGCTTATTCTTTTAAAAGTTGTTTGATGTCTTCTATGAGTATGTCGATTTGTTGTTCTTCGCTGTAGCGGTTTTGATCGGAATCGTATTCCACTGCTCCCTGATAAAACACAATGGGATTGCCGTTGCTGTCTCGTCGGCTTCTCAGGTAGCCTTCTTTATCGACTAAGGCAAAGAAGCCCGAGTGTTCAAAACCACCCGCCGCACGGGATTCTTGTTTGGCATAGAGGTTAAAACCCTGATTAGCGAGCTGCATGATATTCTCCAGGTCGCCGGTCATCATGTTCCAGTGCTTGTGTTTTACACCAATTTCTTTGGCATAAGCTCTTAGCTGTTCGACAGTATCGTTGATGGGGTCTATACTGATGGATGCAATTCCAAACTCATCTTCACCGTAAAATTTACGTTGAATCTGAACCATATTTTTGTTCATAATCGGGCAGATGGTTGGGCAGGTTGAAAAAAAGAATTCAACGACGTAAACTTTTCCATCATAATACGCTTCAGTTATCGTATCGCCGTACTGATTAATGAGTTTAAAATCCGGCACCTGTCTTTTTTCTCCCTTCAGAGTGATGTAGGCCAGACCAACCCCATCAGATCGGGTTTGAGATTCTCTAAACACCCAAATCCCAAAAACGATGATAACTATTCCTAATCCTACGTAACCCAGATATTTTTTCATAAGAGTGGGTGCTTTAATCTTCTATTTTTGTTTTATTATACTTTTTTAGGGCCAATCTATATTCAGCTAAAATAACTTTCACATCGTCATTCATTTCATCGCTGAGTTCAGCTACTGAAGACATATCGTAAGCATACCGAATACTGCCGTCTTCATCTTCAAGTCGACCCCTCAAATTTCTATTTTTATCAATAATAAATACTTGATTAGTGCTTAATTTGTTATCTAATTTGATGTCACTACCTAAACTTTCAAATAAGCTAGTCAACTGAGGCTGGTCTAATTCTACAAAAAACCAATTACTGTCATCCGAAGTGCTGTTGAGGGTGGTTAAAAACGTTTCAACTTCATTCCTTTGATTGGGTAAGACAAGACTCACAAACTGCAAATCTTTAAATTCTTTATACCGGTCGTAAATTTTTTCTTTCATATTGAAGGCGTAGGCTTTCTTAGTCTCTACATCACTTCCTAAAAAACTTAAGATTGTAATTTTATTGTCGAGAGTAACAATGCTATCTTTTACAAGTGAATTGAAATTGATATCTTTCAATACATCTTTCGATACCGTGTCCAGTTTAGCAAAATTATTGACACCGCTTGCAAAAAACATATAGGCAAATAATGGCAATATAAATAAGACACTTAAAACCCAATGTTTCTTTTTGACAGCCATTATGATGGAATTTTGTAGTATTTGCAAAAATAAAAAAAGGCGATCGTGAGATGACCGCCTTATTAATGATTTAACCTATTTTTAGGTATAAAATATCGTATTGAATGATTTTTTGAAACGAACTATCTTCGAGGCATAGCGTGGAAGTATTGGCTGGCAGGTTTCGCTGGTTTCATAAGCAATCAATTTGAGCACAAGCTTTGTGGCCTAAAAAGGGAAAAAAAATTATATCATTTAGATTTCAGTTTTCACTGGAATGACATTTTATCGGATACCTCCAGACTCTGCCTAGAGGAATTCTTTTTGATTAAAAATCCCACGTTATGTAACCCTTGGTATAGACTTCTTCAATGTAAGCACCTTCGATAAGCAAAATAGCGATAAGATAACAAATGAGAAAAACGCCTGTCCACACCACCACGCGTCTTAAGCCTTTAGATTCGTGTTCCATATGCATGAACGCCCAAGTGATGTAGTAAGCTTTCACAATGGTAAGAATGATAAACAACCAATTTAAAATAGACATGCTTACAAATTCGGTTTCAACGAAGAATGAAGGCCTGATGTAACCAAAAATAACCTCAACAATCGTCAGGACAGATAATATACCGAAAACGGTCCAAATACGCTTTTTTGCTGCGTTTGAGTCGTGATGTTGATGTGCTGTATCGTGTGCCATATAAAAAATGCTTATAAAATTAAACTAAATAGAAAAATGTAAATACAAATACCCAAACTAAATCGACAAAGTGCCAGTAGAGTCCAACTTTCTCGACCATTTCGTAGCTGCCTCGTTTTTCATAGGTGCCCAGGAGGACATTAAAAAAGATAATACAAAGTATAACTACACCCGAAAACACGTGAAACCCGTGAAATCCTGTGATAAAAAAGAAGAAATCTGCAAAGAGCGGTGCGCCGTATTCGTTTTTGGTCATATTTGCACCTTCAATAATACCGATGCCTCTATTGTTGAGGTAATCCAGAGAAGTTTCTCTGTCCAGTATAGTTTTCTCGCCATCCTCATTAAGTTTCATGGTTCTGACTCTTAAGTCATTTTGAGCTGCAAAACCTGTCTTAACCTGATCTAGGGTAACGCTTGGCAATGCTTTTTCATCCATATACCAAATCCCTTCACTTTCAGTTTGTCTTTCTCTTAAACTTTCCTGTTCGCCCATGGCTACTTTTTCAAGGGCAATTCTGTCACCATTAGCATCAACAAATTGAAGTATTTTTCCACTGCGCATTTCAACAGCTCCATATTCACCTTTAATAAAGTTAGACCATTCCCAAGCTTGTGACCCCACAAAGATTAAACCACCAAGAATGGTTAAGGCCATATAAGTCACCACTTTATCTTTTTTCATTTGATGTCCTGCATCTACAGCAAGCACCATAGTTACAGAAGAAAATATTAAGATGAACGTCATCAATGCCACATAAAACATTGGGGCATCTGTACCGTGTAAAAACGGGAAGTGATTAAAAACTTCATCTGCTATAGGCCATTCTGAAGAGAATTTGAATCTGGAAAATCCATAAGCCGCCAGAAAGCCGGAAAAGGTCAACGCATCCGAAAGGATAAAAAACCACATCATCAATTTACCATAACTCGCTTTAAGCGGTTGTTTACCACCGCCCCAAAGCCGTCCTTCTGTTCCTGTTTTTGCAACAGCTGTATTATCCATATTTTAGGTGTTTTTTAAAGAATTAGGCAAAAATAGCAAAATAATTAATTATATAAACTTAAAAATAAAAACAATAAAAGCCACAACACATCTACAAAGTGCCAAAAGTTGGAACCAATCGTAAATCCTAGCATTTTATTGGTATTGTATCGTTTTCTAAAATGATTATAAATAATCACCAAAAGAACAATTATACCAGCAGCCAAATGTGCAAGGTGAGCCAAAACCAATACATAAATATAAGAAGAATTGATGGTGCTGGTTGGGCCGGTAAAATAATAGCCTTCTTCTACAAGCGTTTCGAAACCTCTGATTTGAAGACCTACAAAGGTTGCTCCAAGCAAAAATGTAAAAAACAAAAACAGCGAAGTCATCTTACTGTTATTTGCTTTTAGGTATTTTTTTGCAGCAAATAAGGTTATACTACTTATAACTATAACAATGGTACTGGTGCCAAAAACTTCCGGCAATTCAAAACCGCTTACCCAGTCCGGACGTTTACTACTAACGATATATGCACTCGTAAGTCCGGCAAAAGTCATTACCATACTAATAATACCGAACCACAACATCATTTTCTTGGAACGGTCGCGTTTTTCTTGTTCGGAACGCTGTTCTATAGCCATACTCTCCATATTTTATCTATTACGTAAACAATTTGTATTAAAGTGATATAACTCACGCTGGCCAGCATAAGTTGTTTAGCAGATTTGGTACCTCTTTTTTGATATAATTTGATGGCGAAAAACAACATGGCCAATCCTAAAATTAATACGATTCCAGCTGAAAACACCGTCAATCGTAAATCGCCGGTTACCCCAAAAACGGGAATGATTGAAATGGTAATGGTCCAAATGGTATATAAAATAATTTGTGTTGCTGTACCCGTATCTCTTTGTCCTGTGGGCAACATAAAAAATCCTCCACTCTTGTAATCGTCGTACAGCCACCAACCCAAAGCCCAAAAATGCGGAAACTGCCAAAAGAACTGTATCATAAATAAGGTTCCCGGTTCAATACCAAAACTCCCCGAAGTGGCCACCCAACCTAACATAAATGGAATAGCTCCCGGAAAAGCTCCAACGAATACAGAAAGTGGGGTTTTGGTTTTTAAAGGCGTATAAATCGCTACGTAAATAAAAATAGAAACGCCGCCAAAAAATGCGGTGGTTGGATTGATGATGTAAAGTAGCGCCAGACCTATGAGTGTGAGCGTTACAGCTGTAACCCAAGCTGTGTTTACAGACATTCTACCACTGGGTAGAGGACGGTTTTGGGTGCGTTTCATCAATGCATCCAAATCCTTTTCTATAATTTGATTAAACGCATTTGATGCGCCAACCATCGCGTAACCACCAACAAAAAGTAAGATGAGTGTTATAGCATTAAATTGTTCTGCCCCTAAAAAATATCCGGCTACTGAAGAAAATACCACACTAAGAGACAGACGATGTTTAGTTAAGGTTTTAAACTCGCTTAGCCATGATATTTGAGCTGTATGTGCTATAAGGTCGGACAATTAGAAATTTTTGCAAAGATAATTAATAATAGCCGTTTCGGAATTGGATAATTCTTAATCTTTTCTAATGTATAGCATTTAGGGAACCCTCGGGAAATTACAGGATTATAATGAGAGCACCGCCACGTATTAAATTATGAACCCACAGGTTGTTGAGGTGTCGAGCGGATTCGAACCGCTGTAGATGGTTTTGCAGACCACTGCCTAGCCACTCGGCCACGACACCTAATAATTTGGGAATGCAAATTTAAGCAATATGTTACAATGACAGGTGTTAATTATAAAAATATTTATGATTTAAAGCAAAAATTGGTTTTACAAAGTTGAGGTTCTAGCAGAACAAAGATTGATTACAATACTGTTTTATACCCATCGTATTTTAAAAAATTTTTTAACGGAAAAGAATATATTTTTTGCGCCAACTTTAATAAAATGGGTGTTATTCTTATTTTTTACAGTAAGTATTTTGAGCTCATGTCCTGAAAATACAGCTCTTAAAGTTTTCTTTTCCTGTTCAGCTCCTGTTTGACTTAAGGCCGGTATTTTTTTACCATTATTATCAACTAGCCAAATGGCATCACCTTGTTTGTTGAAATATTCTTCAATTTGATTTTTACAAATCGTTTCTATCTTAAAATTGTCTTTTTTAATATCTACTTTTGAATGAAATTCTATTACCCAACTGCTCACAGGGTGGTATGTTTTATTTAATGTTTTTATCCACCTGCCTTTAAAATCATTTTCCGTATGATTCATTTATTTATTTTACGCCAAATTATGATATATAAATGAGGTAGAATTTTGTAGAGTATTATACTTGTATTAAATTATTTGAAAAATGTTAATATTAATACCAACTCGTTATATCATATTACCTTACATAAGAATGGTTTAATAATTGATGTTAACAAAGCCAGTAGAATATCAAATGCATAATATTTTCCTAACTAGACATGTCTAACTTGAAATTATAGCTTTTTATTTTTGGTTTAAAGTATCGATTGGATCTATATTTATCCTTTCTTCAACCTGTTGTTCTATTTTTGAGATCTGTTTTGGCGCAATACCTCTAAACACCAGAATTACCCCAAAAATTATAATAAGAATGCTAATTATTTTTTTAGACACGGCTATTCGTCTTGGGGTAAACTTGTGTTTTAATTTTTTGGCTAAAAGTATTTTGATGATATCAATAAAAAGATAAGTGCCTAATATTGTCGTAAAAAAGCTGAATAATCTAAAAGGTTTCATCTCTAAAGCAGGGCCAAAAATAATAATCAATCCCAACCAAAAGCCTAAAACACCAATGTTAATAAAATTCAACAAAAACCCTTTGACCACAATTTGGATATAATCACTATTTTTAAGTTTTTGAAATTCAAATGTAGATGGGGTGATTGTTGTGCGTTTAATTTTTATAAACGTGATGATCCCATAAGTTACTAGTACTGTTCCACCAAAAACATACAATGCAGGGTCATCCTTAAGTCTTTTTAATAAGGGGTTTGTGCCAAAGTAAGCTATACACAAAAAAACGGCATCTGCAATCAACACACCAATATCAAAAGCTAAGGCTGCTCTAAATCCCTTTATTGCAGCCGTTTCTAGTAAAACAAAGAAAACGGGCCCTAACATAAATGACAGGAAAATACCTAATGGAATAGCTGATAAAATATCCTGAAGCATAAATCATAGTTTCGTGGGCTAAATTTACAAATTTCAATTTAAGCCTTTTGAGCATGTGGAGTAATATCTTTTATTTTGAGTTGTAGGCTTACTCGCCCATTCCATTCGTTCTCATCAATGGTGCATAGCACATCTACTTTAGATCGATTTTGTAAATCATTTAACTTATCCCCTAAATTAAATCCAATAGCGTCAATTTTAAGTGGATGTTGGCCATCAAAAAATTTGCATTTAAGGTGTTCTTTTTCCTTGCCAACGGCTCGGGCATAACCTGTGTCCTGTAGTCCATTTATTCTAAATACGGGGTTCATGTTTTTTGGGCCAAACGGTGCAAACTGTTTAAGGATTCTATAGAATTTAGGGGTAATCTGTTTCAGCTTAATTTCAGTATCGTAAATCTGGCGTGGGATTAAAAGTTCATCTTCAATTTGCTCATCTACAATGTCTTCGAATTTTTGTTTAAAAGCATTGTAATTTTCTTCTTTCAAAGTGAGACCTGCGGCGTATTTATGCCCTCCAAACTGTTCAATGTATTCTGAACTGGCTTCCAGTGCATTGTAAATATCAAACCCATATACAGATCGGGCAGAAGCTGAAAGAAAATCCCCACTTTTTGTAAACACCAAGGTTGGCCTGTAATAGGTTTCAATTAAACGCGAAGCAACTATTCCAATCACCCCTTTATGCCAGGATTCATGATAAACTACCGTAGTTTTTCTATCTTCTTCCCTTAAATTTTCGATTTGTGCTAAGGCTTCCAGCGTTATACTTTTGTCTGTATCTTTTCGCTCTATGTTATATGCTTCAATGGCTTTGGCTTTTTCTATGGCTTTCTCATGATCTGTTTCAGTAAGGAGGCCTACTGCATGAAGCCCGTGTTTCATTCTGCCTGCTGCATTTATGCGCGGTCCAATGATAAAAACAACGTCTGTAATGTTGAAAAGTTCCTTTTTGGCTGTGTTCATGATGGCCTTAAAACCTGGTCTTGGATTTTGATTTAAAACCCTTAAGCCATAATAGGCTAAAATTCTATTTTCGCCTGTGATAGGAACAATATCAGAGCCAATTGCCGTGGCTACTAAATCTAAATAGGGGAGTAGTTCTTTAAATGGTTCATCTCGTTTTTGATGTAAGGCCTGAATCAATTTAAAGCCTATACCACAGCCACAGAGTTCATCGTAAGGATAATTGCAATCGTCCTGTTTTGGGTCTAGGACTGCAACTGCCTCTGGAACTTTATCACCAGGCCTGTGGTGGTCACAAATTATGATATCAATATTTTTGGATTTAGCGTATTCTATCTTCTCTACTGCTTTTATGCCACAGTCTAAACAAATAATTAAAGTTGACTTATTATCTTCAGCGTAATCTATACCTGACACAGACAGCCCATACCCCTCCTTGTAGCGGTCTGGAATGTATGCTGAACACTTGTCGTGAAAGCCCTTTAAATAACTGTAAACTAAAGCTACACTTGTGGTCCCGTCTACATCATAATCGCCGTAGACAAGGATGTGCTCATCATTTTTAGCAGCTTCTCTAATACGATTTACTGCACGCTCCATGCCTTTCATCAGAAAAGGACTATGCAAGTTTTTCAAGTCTGGCCTAAAAAAGTCTTTGGCCTGACTGTAACCATGTATGCCTCGTTGTGCAAGAAGTGTAGCAATGGGTGCTGAGACTTTTAGGGATTTACGGTGCTCTTCGACCTTAGATAATTCCGGGATGTTTTTTTGTTGCCAAATCATGTTCCAAAATTAACTTCTTTTTCTGTAAATGGAATATCCGGATCTAAGATTTCGTCAATAAGTGAACTTAAAAACTCTTCAAAAGTCATTAGCACCTCTTGATTAATGTGGTTGTTATCGCAATACTGTAAAGGCATATACCAGGCATTTAAGTTTTTAAAACTAATAATTCCTGCCGAAATATTTGAAATATGGTGTTTTTTAGAATATACCAAAGCATAAAATAAAACCTGAAAAGCCTTAGAATACCCATAATCTGAAGTTAAAACTTCAAAATCGTCAAACTTAAGGTCTTTGATTTCTACTTTTCCTGTTTTTAAGTCTATTATCCTAAAATCTTCCCCATGCTTATCCACCCTGTCAATTTTACCTTTTAAGATGGCCGTATTCTTTGAAGTTTTAAGGCTTGTACTTACGGCTTCTTCTATGCTTAAAATTTCAGTTTTTGATTTTTTTATATTTTCAAGTTCTTTGCCAAAAAACTTGTCTAGATAGGCCTTAGCAATTTCGAGTTGAATTCTATTGGCGCCTGTTTCATAATCTCCTTTAGCATAAATGTCATCAAATGTGGCTTTTAATAATTTGTCTGTTTTGGACTTGAACTCTCGTATCTTTTTTTCGTCAAGGTTACCAATATTTTCATACATTTTTTCTAATGTATTATGGATAAGCGAACCAAAATCCCTATGGCTTATAACTTCTTCGAGTTCTTCTGTTTCTTTAACCTTCAACACGTAGCGCTTGTAAAACAGGATAGGATTTAGAATATAGGTTGTCAATGCTGTTGGCGAAAACCCAATTTGAGCTAAATTGTTGATATCTGATATAATTTCCGGTGTTTTCTCTATTTCGATGAAATCTTTTGACTTAAGTGTTGTAGATAGAGAAAACTGCTGTTTTGTTAACTGGTGTTTAGGTGATTTAAAAACCTCCAGGTAAGTGATAAATCTGCTTTGCTCGCCTTTATTAAAACCAGATTGATCATTGTCATAAATCAAATAGCATTTTTTTGCTCGTTGCAGTAATCTGAAAAAGTGATAAGCATAAATGGCATCTTTTTCTGTGTGGGTAGGTAAGCCAAATTCCTTTTTAAGACTATAGGGAATATAGCTGTTATCTGTTTTGCCGGAGGGTAAAATTCCCTCGTTTACTGAGGTTATAATAATATTATCAAAGTCCAATAATCGGGTTTCGAGCATACCCATTATTTGTAGGCCTTTTAATTTAGAGCCTTTAAAACTTAATTTTTCTGAGTCTAATTTTTCATTAAAAATGATATTAAGCGCCGTAAAACTTAAGTGAGAGTGTGATTTGAAAGTGTCTTCCAGTTCTAAAAATACGTTTCTAAATGCTATGAGGTGCTGCTTAAAAAGACTATGCTTTAAGCCTAAAAACATGTTTATAAGTTGAATGACATCTGCTATAAACTCTTCGGGTTTTAAACCCGTTTTCAAACCATTTATTACCAAAAGTAATTCAGGGGTGTAGGCTTTAAAACTTAAAATATCTTCTAAACGGGTGTGTTTTAAATTATTTGTTTTGAGGTATTGGAGTATGTCGTATTTATCTAAAAACTCAGGAGAATTCAATATATTGTGATCAAAGAGTTTTGATAAAAAGTTATAGTCGAGACTATCTTTACCAGATTTGTGGTGTTTTATCAGGCTGGCAAAAAAATCAGTTAGTGGGGACTGCAACAATGGAAGCCCCATGGTGATATTTACTTGCTCTATATGTTTAGGAATACTGTTTAAAATAGGATGAAGCAGATGTTCATCATTGAGGACAATAGCTGTTTGTTCTATTTCTGTTTTTGTCATATTATTCAGCACCTCTGCTACAGATTTTGCCTGCCCAACATTCTTGGGGGAGGAGCGTATTTGAATGTCTTTTTCATTCTTATACCCATCACTGTGTAATTCAATAAAAAAACCGCTATAAGCTTTCCATTTTTCCTGATACTTCTTGATAAAGGTGTTTGAGGGATGTTGTTTTTCTTCTAGATATGATGTATCAATATCCCAGCCTATATTTGTTTGCCGTTGCTTAAGGCAGCTTTCTATGATAAATTCTTCGGCTGCATTCAACGCATTAAAGCCTATAAAAGACATAGACCGAGAATTACTTTTCAAATATTGTTCAATATTTATAGCTGCCTGTCTGTAAGCTAAGCCTTGGTATGCCATATTATTTTTGAGGAGGTGATTTTTAAAACTATTGTAATATACCGGCATATCTTCCCAAAACTGGATGTATGATTTAACTATTTCTGTTTTTTCTTCTCCAAAATAGTCCACCTCTTTTAATGCTTTACGGTATTCAAAAAAATCTTCCGGATTGACTAAAAAACGGTCTATTTCATTAAAGTCTGCAACTAAGACTGAAGCCCAGGAATAAAAGTTTTCAAAAGCATCAACATCTTTGTCTTGATGGGTGTTTTGATAAACTTTATAAAACTCGAGAACAGTATCGTTATGTTCTAAAATATTGAGCTGTGAAATATTTTCAATAAAAGAGACAACATCTATAATTTGAGGCAACCAAAGCGATTGAGGCTGAACTGCAAATGCATTTTTAAGAGCAGATACAGCTCGTTTACTGGGTAAAATAATGAGGTGGTCATCTCTTATGGTTTCCCTGTTACTCAGATAATAGTCAACGTATTGTTCTAAAAATTTTTGCATGTCTAAAAATAAAAAAACCACCTCAGGGAGAGGTGGTTTTTGAAGATATATTTGAATAGCTTACCTAGTCTTTGACTAAATTAATTTCTACTCTTCTATTCTTTGCTCTACCACTTTTTGTGTTATTATCGGCTATAGGCTTTTCTTCACCGTAGCCCATAGAAGACAGTCTAAATTCATCAACACCATTAGAAACTAAGTATTCTTTAACTGAAGCAGCTCTGGTTTCTGATAATTTTTTATTGCTTTTTGCAGAACCAACACTATCAGTATGCCCGTCTATACTAAATTTAGCCGTTGGATATTCGTCCAAAATGGCTAAAATAGCTTCTAAGGCTTCTTCAGATTCTTTTGTAATTGAAGATTTACCTGTGTCGAAGTTTATGGTTTTAGCGTATTCATTCAATTCACTTTGCACTTCTTCGGTAACTTCCGGGCAACCATTGTTGGCAACAGTTCCTGCTTCATCAGGACATTGGTCGTCTTTATCAAGGACGCCATCACCATCGGTATCTGGCCATGGGCAACCGTTGTTGGCAGCTGGACCGGCTTCATTTGGGCAATCGTCTTCTTTATCAATTAATCCATCATTATCAGAGTCTGGGCAACCATTATTTTCTGCTGTTCCAGCAGCATCAGGACATTCGTCTTTGGTATCATCTATACCATCGCCATCTGAATCTGCACAACCGTTAAATTCAGCAAGGCCAGGAGTATCAGGGCAAGCATCGTCTTTGTCCATAATACCATCACTGTCACTATCTGGACAACCATTAAATTCTTCCAGACCCGGTTCATTCGGACAATCGTCAAATTTATCATAAATACCATCACCATCGGTGTCTTGGCCTCCAAAAGAGAATTTAATACCTGCTCTGTGTTGAAAGAAATCTAAATCTGAATCCTCAAATGCAGATTTATAATTTGTATCTATGGTAAATGCAAATTGCTCAGTTATCCAAAAATTTATACCTAAATTGGCATTGAATACACCAGAACCTTCGTTGTCTAAAGAGTAATAGCCTGCACCAACACCAGCGTAGGGATCAAACCAATATTGCTTATTGTTTAAGAGGTTTCTAAAGTTATATTGTACGATACCATCAACATTTATCCAGCTTAAGTCTTCAAATTGTTCTACTTTTCCTAATCTTTCAATTCTGTTAAAAGATCCAGATAGCTCAAAACTAAAGCCATCTCCAACATAACGCGTAACACCAACACTTGATACAACGGGTACAATATTCCAGTTTCCGGTTTCAAAGAATAATTCATCACCAAAATCTGCTGAAGAAATTATACCATCAGGCGTTACAACATCTGCGCCAGTAGGATAAGAGTCTAGTGCATTTGTACCAACAAAAATAGCCCAAGGATTATTCTCATCTTGAGCGTAGGTAGTCGCCATTCCCAATAAAAATAGCATTAAGAATGTAAATCTGCTTAAATATTTCATTTTTTTTGATTTTTTTTATTTAATTACACAAATATAGAAATATTTTTTAAAAAACTTATAGTAGGTTTAGTTTCTTGCCAATCTTTATAAACGCCTTGACAGCCATATCCAGCTGAGTTTTGGTATGTGCGGCAGAAAGTTGTACTCTAATCCGCGCTTTTTCTTTAGGGACAACAGGATAGAAGAACCCAATAACATATATGCCTTCTTCTAGCAGATCTGCAGCCATCTGTTGAGCCAGTTTTGCATCGTAAAGCATCACAGGAACTATTGCCGAATCGCCATCAATAATATCAAAACCTGCAGTTTTCATTTGTTTTTTAAAGTAATTGGTGTTCTCTTCTAATTGGTCTCTCAGGCTATTATCACGTTCCAAAAGTTCAAACACTTTTAAAGACGCCCCAACAATTGAAGGTGCTAAGGAATTAGAAAATAGATAAGGCCTTGAGCGCTGTCTTAAGAGTTCAATAAGGTCTCTTTGACCAGTAGTATACCCCCCCATAGCACCTCCTAAGGCTTTACCTAGTGTTCCTGTGATAATATCAACCCGACCAAGAACATCTTTGAGCTCTGGGGTACCTATGCCGTTTTGCCCAATAAAACCGGTGGCATGGCATTCGTCTATCATGACTAAAGCTTCGTATTTGTCGGCCAAATCACAAATTTCATCTAGCGGAGCAACGAGACCATCCATAGAAAATACACCATCCGTGACGATAAGTTTATGTCTGGCTCCATTTTTATCGGCTTCCTGAAGTTGATTTTCTAAATCCTGCATGTTGCCGTTAGCATACCTGTAACGACCAGCTTTACACAATCTTACGCCATCTATGATTGAAGCATGGTTAAGCGAATCAGAAATTATGGCATCATCTTTAGTCAAAAGAGGCTCAAAAACACCACCATTGGCATCAAAACAAGCAGCATAAAGAATGCAGTCTTCAGTCCCGTAAAAATTTGAAATTTTGTACTCTAATTTTTTGTGAATATCCTGAGTACCGCAAATAAAACGCACACTAGACATTCCAAACCCATGAGAATCTAAAGTGTCTTTGGCCGCCTGAATAACTTCTGGATGTGATGATAATCCCAAGTAATTGTTGGCACAAAAATTTAATACCTTTTTGCCCGAATCTAAAGTAATTTCAGCACCTTGTGGCGAGGTGATGATTCTTTCTTTCTTAAATAATCCCTCATCTTTTATGCTTGAAATTTCTTCTTCAAGTTGAGTTTTTAATGTATCTGAAAACATATAATTTGTAATTTAAAATGACTTGACATAAATATTTTTGCGAATATACACTAAAATTGAGGTTTTTACTGAAAAATCCATAGCTTCTAAGGCCGCTTTGTATTTTGTTAACTGACTGGTATGGGTATCTTTTTCAGAACCGGTTTTATAGTCAATAATTACGGCTTGCTGACCTTTAAGACAAACCCTGTCTGGTCTTAAAACTCTACCCTGATGTGTGATTTCAATCTCGTTATGAACCTCCCAGTCTTGTTGGTAATATGGCGAAAGTTTAGCATGAGATACAATTTCAAATACTTTTGGTTGAAGTTCGTCGGGTATGGATTGATTTTTCAGCTCAGATTCATAATACACCTCTTGCATTATATCGTGTACATATTTACCGTATTCTGCAAATTCGTCTTCAGTTTGATTGGCTGTAAGCGTGCTGTAAAAATGTTGTGATGAATAAGATTGAAAAACAGAACTTTCAGTTTCATGAATGTTATCCTTTTCTTTCGTCTTCATAACTTTTTCTCCAAATGCATAAAAATTTTTATCTTCTTCAAACCGGTTGATTGTTTTGAAATAAGCTTTCAGTAAATCTTCAAATTTTAGGCCTCTACCTCTCACGGGTTCGGACAAAATAAAAAGCTCTTCTGCTGCTCGTGTCATCGATACATAAGCGGTATTAAGATTGGCCAGTTCTGTTTTTCGTTTATTTAGAATATAGGCATTTTCGTAAGACCGGCTAAGGCTTTTAGCACTTTTTGAAATCCTGGAATATATAAAAGGTATGCCAAAAGTGTCTTCATTCAATTCTACCCAATCTTCTGTCATGCTGAGGTCTGCAAGTTCAAAATTAGCATGAGCATAAATAACCACGGGAAATTCCAGGCCTTTACTTTTATGAATTGTCATAATGTTTACAGCATTAGAATGATCAGATGTCGAAATACTTTTTTTGGCTTTTACATCTTGCCAGTAGTCCAAAAAACCGAGCATACTGCCCGATTTGGTTTGGGCAAAATCAAAAATTTCGTCCAGGAAAAATTGAATATAAGCATTGGCTTTTTCTTCAAGTTGTAAAGCTCTAAGGGCATACTCGGCTTTATCATAAAGTGACAAAGCCTTGTACTCTTCAATTTTAAAATCAATGCCTAAGGTTTTTAGGTGTTCTAAAAATTCTTTGAAATGTAGTTGACCGGACTGTAAAAGTATGTCGTGATAACTGTTTTTACTTAAACCCTGAAACTGCAACCAAGACATTACAAAATCCACGCTGGAATCGTGATTATAATCTGCCAAGACGTTTAAAAACAAATGAAGCAATTGTACTTTTGCATCTGAAGAAATCAGCAAAGATTCCTGAGACGTTACCGGAATGGGATTCTTTAGGTCGTTGAATGCTTCTGCAATTTCTGATCCCATTTTGTTTTTCCTGACCAAAACACAGATATCCTTTAAGCAGTAACCCTGATTCAAACAAGCTCTCACCATATTCTCAAGTGCGTTGATACGCTGTTCTAGCATGAGGTCTTGGTGTTCCAATTTTGGTAAAAATTGCACTTCTACGTATCCGCTTTGCTTTTTTTGGGGACATTGCCTGGCATTGGCATAGAGTTCTTGATGTGTTTTGTCGGTCAGTGCTTCAGAAGCATAATTAAAAAAACCGTTATTAAATTCAACTACTTGTCTATAACTTCTCCAATTGTCGCCGAGGACTTTCTTATCGGCTTTTATGCTAAAGGGATTGGCAATGCCCTGGGACAATTCTAAAAACTGCTGAGGGTCGCCGCCACGCCATTCGTAAATAGACTGTTTAACATCGCCTACCAAATATAGGCTACCAGTTGTTCCATCATCATGTTGGGCTGAAATGGCGTTTTCTACCAGTGGCTTAAGATTTTGCCACTGCAATTTTGAAGTATCCTGAAATTCATCTATAAAATAATGCCTGAATTTTTCTCCCAGCCTTTCATAAATAAAAGGCGCCGGCTGTTGCCTGATATGTCGGCTGATTATTCGATTAAAATCATTGATAAACAAAATGCCCTCTTCCTGTTTTAATTGGGTTAACCTGCTTTGAACTTCTGTAATCATAGCAAGTGGAACAAAAGATTTCAGGATTTTTTCGCAGAGGTGATAGTTGAGGCTTCTTTTTTTTGATTCATAAAATAAGTGTTCTATTTCTGGTCGAATCTCATCGAGAATCGGCCCAAACTCATTTTCATATTTTCTGGTGTAAAAATTGGTCTCTTCAATATTAGCATGCCACTTGGCAGTGAAGGCACTTTCAATTTTATCTTCAAGTATATTTTTAAAATATTTAGGAATGCTTTGCCTGGGAAAGCAACCCATGTCAATATTGTGTTTGTTCATTACATCCAAAAACGCTTTTGCCACTGAAATTAACTCTTCTTTCACCTGTTTTTGGTAATCAATAATTTTGAATTTAATGGTTTTAAGTGCTTTTAAGTTGTATTTTTCCAGCTTTTCAATAGCAGCATAGTTATTCTCGTTGAGAATAAGGTTTGAATATTCTTCTAAATCTAATCTAATGTTTCCGCTTTTATTATTATCGATTTTAAACTTTACAAAATCTGTCAGCCATTCTGTAAGCTCCCGGTTAATCCCTACATCATAGATAAGATTATCAACAGCTTTTTTGATGTAAGGTGTTGTATCCATTTCTATATCAAATCCCTGAGTAATATTCAGGTCTTTAGCAAAAGTTCTGATGATTCTGTGGTTAAAACTGTCTATGGTAGAGACTTCAAACCCGGCATAATTTGGAATGAGGTATTTTAAAACCTTTAAACTTTTGGATCGCATTTGTTCTGGTGTAAGATTAATTTCTGATGATACATCCTGGAGTAAACTATCAAAAGAAGTATCATCACTTAAACCGGAAAAATAGATCAAGGCCTTGATGATGCGCTGTTTCATTTCAGCCGCCGCTTTATTGGTAAACGTAATGGCCAAAATATTCTGAAATGCAAATACTTTATCCTGCTTTAAAAGTATGCACAAATAGGCCTTGGTGATGGTATAAGTCTTGCCTGAGCCAGCTGATGCATCGTAAATATAAAAGTGTGGTAATTCCAAGGAGATTCTTTTGACACCTAATGTAATATTAATGCTTGAAATTATTAACTTTTTTATCTAAAAATTAAAATAGATGGAGTACTTATTTACTAAATTTGCAAAAAAAATACTTATGAAACTACCTTATATTTTTTATGCTCTTATACTAGGACTTATCATCAGCTGTGGAGATTCAAAGCCTAAAGAAGTCGAAGAGTTTAATAAAAAAATGGACCAGACCATAGCTATACATGATGAAGTGATGCCTGAAATGACTAAAATCAATCAACTCATTGGTCAACTGGATGCCAAAATGGACAGCACAACAGTTGAAAAATATAAGCCGGCCATTACGGACTTAAAAACGGGACACGATAAAATGATGACCTGGATGAAAAATTTTGGCGATGAATTTAGTAAGACCGAAATCAATCAAGGCATACAATTGAAAGATTTGGACAGTTTGAAATCCCGATTAAGAACATTAGATGATTCCTATAAACAGGCAGTCGATATGAGGAATCACATTCAGGAGGCCATCAGTAATGCTGAGCTTCTATTGAAATAACAGGTTTTGGTATTTCAAGCTTGGGCTTCTATACAATTTTCTTGCAAAAAAAAATCACTCAACCAAAGTAGCTTGGGAACACTTTGAGAATAACCTCAGTCACCAAGTTTCGATATGGCAAAATGTACAATGAAGAAATTAAAACATAGAGTGTTTTTTTGAAGTTTAAGCGGATGATATTTTAAATTTATAAGCCGATAATTTATACTACTAGATTATTGAGGCTGTTATATTAATCAATTTTATTTTACAAATTATCAAAATTAGACCATTAGTCTTTTTATATTTTTTCAGCCAAAATCCTATGGTAAAAGCTCAAAGCTTGCTATCGGAACTTTTATTTGTGAAACCCTCTCGAATTTGTCGTAATGAATCTGCCATACCGGCCTCTTAAGAGTATTCTCTTTTGATACCCCGATGGCTCTGCTCGAGGTAGTTCATTATACTGATAATTTATAATAACTCAAACTCACAAAACTAAACGCTAAAAATTACCAGCCAATAGCTCAATTACGGAATATTTCCTTATATTTATGGATTATTTCCTTATTTTGAGATTATGAAAACTGATTTACCTCTAGAAATACGACGATTTAAACAAATACGAGACGAACAAAACCTCACACAAGCGGAGTTTGCAGATGTCCTGGGTATCAAAAATTCGACTGCAGATATCGAACGGGGACGAACAAAACTCTCAGGTCATGTGGTGATGCAACTCCTAAAATTATTTAAAGTGAACCCGATGTGGCTTTTTGGGGAAAGTCGTCAGAAAGAGATTGACCTCTATAAGGCAGATACCATGCCCAAAGTCGTAACTGTTGGCGAAGATGGTCATGACAATATATCTATGGTTAATCAAAAGGCGGCAGCAGGTTATCCTCACAATGTTCAGGATACGGAATGGTATAAAAAATTGCCCGCCTTTGATATGCCTTTGCCCCAATACAGACACGCCACGTATCGTGGGTTTCAGGTAGAGGGCGACAGTATGCTGCCCGACTTTAGACCTGAAGACTGGGTATTGGCCAAAGCAGTTGAGAGTTTAAATTTGGCGACCAATAACAAAGTCTATATTATTGTATTGTACGATTCTGTTCTACTGAAAAAAATTGAAAAACAAAACGATGAAAGACGCCTTAAACTTATTTCCACAAACGACATATATCCGCCTTATACCATCGAAACCAAAGACATTCAAGAGTTATGGGAAGTCACCAGCAAGTTGACTTTCAGGGTTAATGAACATTCAGAAAACAGCATCCTGAAAAAACTGGAAGCTTCTATGGAAGAACTTAAGGCACAGTTGAACCAGGTAAGTCCAAAAGTTCACAAAAAAAACTAAAACAAAATCAAAATATAATGTAAATTTCTACTACTGAATTTCCAAAGGCGGATTTAGTTTTTAAACCGGAATTATGCATTGTTTTTGCAATGCATAATTCTGAGGCTAAAGGTCAGTACAAGTCTGACGATATGAAAAACAGTATGTTACCAATAATTTTTAAAAACCTAAATGGTGATTTTCAAATGTCAGGGCCAAAAAGTGCTGACCTTAGCGTTAGTATTAACCCTGATAAAATACTGGATAACAGTATTTTATCAGATTTAGAAGATAAAATTATATTATATTGTATAGATTAGCTTAAAAATATTGTACTTTACCATAAAAAACCATGGATTTTAAGGCTTTAATGAGTTTTCTCGAAGAACTTCAACAGAATAACAATAAAGACTGGATGGATGAAAATCGAGATCGTTATCACAGGATAAGGGATGAGTACCGAGAATGGTTAATGGAATTAGATGTTGAATTATCTGAACTAGATTCTGAGTATTATCCAACCCCAAAGAAAAAAATACTTAATCGTATCAATAATAATTTGCTATACCATCCCAACAAACCAATTTATAAAGATCATTTTGGAGCGGGCTTGGATAAAAAACCCAACACCAGTGATTTTTACATTCATCTGGGTGTCAATGAGTCGTTTTTGGCCGGAGGATTTTATAAACCTAAATCAGAAACCTTAAAAAGTATTAGAGAGGCTATCGATTATAACGGAGAAGAACTGGAGAAAATTCTTGGTAAATCATCATTTAAAGAAACCTTCGGGGTGATGATGCAGGATGATATGTTGAAAACTTCTCCAAAAGGGTATTCGCAAGATCACAAACATATAGAATTGCTAAGGTATAAAAATTTTGCTGTAGACCATCATATTACCAGAAAGCAGATTTACAGTTCTGATTTTAAAACATACATCAAGAAAATATACCTGGAGATGTTACCGTTTAGGCGCTATTTAAACAAGGCGGTAACGGTTTAAATCCAATTTATTTTTCAGATTGTTCAGCTTCAGATAATTTTTTTTGTTGTGTTGATTTAAGCAACTTTACCACACTCACGGCAGAAACCATAAGAATAAGAACCAACACTACATAGGGATTAATGTTACCTTTAGAAAAAAAATCATAAACCGTATAAGCTAACATTAAAATCCAAACTAACATGATTATATAAAGTATAGCTTTTAGGGTCTTAATTTTTGATTTGATAATAGGCTGTTCAACCATAAAACTTCTAAATACATTTAAAGTTTAATGATGATATCGGATTGGTCTGTAAAACTATAGGTTTTGCCTTTGTAAACCACATGTCTGTCGTGGGGCACTTCACTTGAAACCCGAATCGTATTTTGATTGATTCTAAACCAATAATTTTGTTTTTGAAATTTTATTTTCAAATTCAATGATTTCCAATGTTTTGGAAGATTGGGATTCAATTTTATAGGCTCGCCCATTTTAAAGCCTGCAAAGCAATTGTAAATCAAACTGATGTTACCAGACATTACACCACAATGAATGCCTTCTTTAGTGGTGCCGCCTTGTATATCGTCAAAATCACTGCTCAGGGATTTCAGGAACCACTTCCATAATTGGTCTTTACGCTCAGGGAAATAATCCAAAAGATAGGCATGCACGATGTAACTTAAAGTACTCCCATGACTAGTCCGTTTGATGTAGTAATCAAAATTCTTTTTCAGTAAATCTTCGGCGTTGCTTACATCATAACCCAAATTATTTAGAAGACCTTTAACTTCCTCAGGTTCGAGCAGATAAAAGAGCATTAAGGTGTCTGCTTGCTTGGCCACTTTGTAGTGATCTGGCGTATCATCTTCAGATTTGAGTATCCTGTCCATACGACCAATATCTTCATAATCTTCTTCATATTGCTGCAAATCTATTTCGTCAAGTTCAAAGTAACCTTTAAACTGTTCCAGTATATCGTTTTTTATACTCACATACATTTGGTTAGAAATGTTGAGCCATTTAGGTTTTGCTTCTGCTTCTACAAATTCTATATCTTCTTTAGTATCTTCTGAAATGTCAGGCAGCAATTCTACGACTCTTTTAAAAAGCCATGATACCATGACATTTGTATAGGCATTATCATCTATTCCGCCATCGTTAACGGAATTTTCAGGGTACTTTTCATGAAATTCATCAGGGCCCATGACGCGTTTGATGTGGTATCGCTCCTCTTTATCGTTATAAATGACTTTGGACGCCCAGTATCTGGCAATTTCGATCAACATCTCGCCTCCTTCTTTTTCTAGAAAATCGAAATCTTGTGTATGGTGGACGTAATTGATAATGTTAAAGGCTACTGAAATACTAACATGCCGTTGTTTTCTGCTCAAGTCCGGATCCCAGTCTTTGGACAAGGGGTTGTAGTGTATTTCTTGGGTTTCTTCTTCGCCGGTATCCGCAATCTGCCAGGGAATAAGTGCGCCTTTTCGGTCGTTTTTCTTAGCGTGTTTACGAGCTGTATCCAGTCTTCTATACCTGTACATTAATAGTGAACGGGAAACTTCAGGAAAGTGCTTAAAATAAAATGGAAGAATAAACAATTCATCCCAAAAAATATGACCACGATAGGCCTCTCCATGGAGTCCTCTTGCTGTTGTAGCGGCATCGAGCTTAATGTTATTTGGAGAAGCAGAACTTATCAAATGGTACATTTGCATACGTACCAATTCCTGAGCATACCGGTCTCCATCTATTTCAATATCAACGTTTTGCCAAATCTTTTCCCATTCAGCGCTCGAGGCCTGAAGCAATAAATTATAATTTAAAGCTTGTTTGCCCTGTTCAAACCTGTTGCGCGAGGTTTCTATAAATACGGTTCTTTCAAGGTTAAAAGACGCCTTAGAATTCAATTCCTTATGATAAATAAAAGCTGCTGTTTTATCATCAACCTGTTTAGTTTGCTTGGCATTTAGTAAAGTTTCATGAAACACACTCAAATTAATATCAACCTTAGAACTGTTGGTTTCAGCTTCTAAATGCAATTTGTTATCAACAGCAGTTGTAGATTTAATATTAAGGTGTTTACTGCTCAACTTACGGTAGCGAGCTACACCATAATTGATAATATCACCATCAATCTCAGATATAAATTCAATCTCACCTTGAAAATTTAAAGGTGTAACACTTACTTTGTGGCCAAGGGTGTGCATATCGTGCATGGCTGCAAATCGCGATTCTAGATATTTGACCTGCCTACCATCGTTATGCTCTAAAATCATTTTGCGCTTTACCTCCCCATTTTTCATATTCAGCTGGTGCTTATAGTCGAGAATTTTCAGCTCCTTTAGCGACCAATACGCCTCATCAACAGAAAATTTGAAGCGGACCGAAAACGCATTGGGGATATTCACAAAATCGTTATTGTAGATGGTTTTGCCTTCAACCTCTGTGCCCAATTTATTAAAAAGTGACGCAATGTACGTTGCCGGATAGTGGGTGTTGTCATCAGCTTTCATAAACCCTAAGGCGCTACGAACGCCCACAAAACCATTGCCTATGGTCGTCATGGTTTCTCGTAATCGTTCTTCCTCCTCATCAAAATATGTGTACGTAAGACACCAATTTTCATTGTCTATTTCTTTAGAAAACCAAGTTTTTAGAGGTCGTACATCAATACCTTTAATATCCTGCAAAACCTTATCTGCATAATGAGAAAGAAAGGCTTTTTTTTCAGTACCATAACCAATTACATACCCCCAGCCGTTCATCCTAAAATATTTTAGGACGGCGGGTTTATCGGCAATGAGCACAGACGTATCTGGTAAAATTTCAAATTTATCGATTAATGTATGCCTTATGTCTTCTAGGTTTGAATAGGGTAAACAAGAGGTGTATTCAGCTTCACTACTTTTGCTAAGCGACTGGTGATTTTTCGAAAAACATATACATTGAAATTTTTCAGATTCAGTTAGATTTTGAAGGGATTTTAGATCAGATAGTTCGATATGATCTGCTACAAAAATAAACTTATGGGATTCCATGAATTTTGGTTTTTTGAATATTTAAAAAGCATATAAATTAAAATATTCGGAGAAGATACAAAAAATGCATTGTTGCAAAGATTTTTGACACGTTTTTTCAATTTTTCGTCTTCAGTAACAAAGACTGTTGTGACTTTTGCTCCTAACTCCTGTGCCGCTGAAACTAAAGGAACATCAGAAGATGTATCTCCACAGACTAATACGTGTTCATTTGAAATATTTTCATTCAGGTGATTGAAAATAAATTTCAATCCATGGCCTTTATCAAATTCTTCGGCGCTGTTTTTATCAGATTTTATGTTCAGCATTATTTCTAAATCTTTTCCCGTATCTTCAAGACTAAAATAGTCTGCATTAGGGTCCAGATCTTTAATTATTTTTTCAATCTTTTTCTTCAGCTTTAAGGATTTTTTTTCAGAGATGGAATTATTTTTGTCTTGCCTGGCCAAAGTAGTCTGTCCAAATTTATATTGCAGTCCGGAGCCGATGTATCTGAACAATCGGTATTTTGGGCGCTTTAGAAGGTTTTCAATAGCATGGTTTAAGGTGTCTAATTTTTGCTGTTGTTCAGGCTCAATTGGGTAAGTGTGAGTTTTGCCATCAAGCAGCATTTCGCGGCCTTTGGATCCGGCTAAAATGTAATTTCCCTCGGGTTGTACAGAAATATCGGCCAATCCTATATTAAATAAAGGTGCTGAAGTTAAAATGATAGACTTGCCCGGGATACTTTTTTGGAATTGTAAAAGACATAATGCATTATAAATGGGTTGAATAGAGCTTTGGTAACGCCCGCAGTAGTTGGAAACTGTACCATCCCTGTCGGTTACAAAATGCTTATAGTCTCTCTTTTTTAAAAACACTAAACCTTTTTCTACATCTTCATTAAACGATGGATTTTCTTTTTGTAGTTGGTCTTTTAAGGCATCACGCCCGTATTTTAAAAAAATATTATCTTTTTTCAGTTCACCTAATTCGTAATCCAATTCCAATAAGATAGACTTTCCTAAACCGGTTTTAAGTTTAAATTGATTTTTCTCTTTAGGAATATCTTCCAGTTCAAGCTTGATGTGTTCAAGTGTTTTAAGATTGGTTACGTCTATGCTTTCTTCACTAATGATTGCAGAAACTATTTTAGATCTTATCTCGTGCAGTTTGCGCATATTGCTGTAAAAGTCGACCAGAGTTTTTATAGCCATTATAAGAGAATTTTATGGATAGTTATGATATGGGTTTAAACGCTTTATTTAAGCATTAATTTCATTGACTAGAGTGTTATTGTCTTCAAAATCTTTGACATTTTGTAATACGGTCTTTGATATTTCTGTTAACGCTTCCTGTGTTAGGAATGCCTGATGGGAGGTTATTAACACATTGGGATAGCTTATAAGCCGCATTAAAGTATCGTCTTCAATAATTTGTTCAGATCGGTCTTCAAAAAAAATTTCTTCTTCCTGTTCATACACATCTATACCGAGATAGCCGATTTTCTTTTCTTTGAGATTTTTTATCACATCTTCTGTATCTATCAACGCCCCGCGACTGGTGTTGATGATCATAACATGGTTTTTCATTCGAGCAATAGAATCTTTATTAATGATATGTTTAGTAGCAGGCATAAGAGGACAATGCAAAGAAATAATATCAGATTTTTTGTATAACTCTTCGAGTGACACATAAGTTACGCCATCTTTTTCTAGTTCTTTTTGAGGGTTTACATCATAGGCTAAAACCTCACAACCTAAGCCCAGCATATTTTTGCAAAAGGCTATACCAATTTTTCCTGTTCCAATGACTCCAACAGTTTTGTCATGCAAATCAAAACCAATCAATCCATGTAGCGAAAAATTTCCCTCTTTTATGCGGTTGTAAGCTTTATGTGTTTTTCGATTTAAAGTTAGAATTAAAGACAAGGCATGCTCTGCCACAGCTTGAGGCGAATAGGCCGGTACGCGAGTAACTTTAATGTTGTGTTTCTCTGCGGCCTCCAAATCTACATTATTAAAACCGGCGCAGCGTAGGGCGATGTGTTTTATATTATTGTCAGCTAATTTTTTGATGACTTTGGCATTAAGTTTATCATTCACAAAAACGCATACTACCTCAAAATCTCTGGTAAGATTGGTGGTTTGGGCATTGAGGTTGGTATCAAAAAAACCTAATTCATGATTGTAGTTTTGATTATACTGTTCAAAGAATTTTTGATCATAAGGTTTTGAACTAAATACTGCGACTTTCATTTTTTTAGTACAAGTTAAAATTTATTCTAATAAAATTATAGCCTTTTAACTTAAAAAATGAATTGTTTATAGTTTGTAAAATGCTCATCTATAATTGAGAATTAAAATTTTATTCATCTGATAAGCAATAGCTAAAAAATTGAGTAACAATTTTAAAATTTAATCGTCGATATAAAAATAATCCTTATGAAATTTATTTATCAACTTAAGCGCAATAAGTTAATGATAATTTTATACTGGTGCGCAAGAATTGGCCTGGGATTATCTTTTATAATTTCAGGAGCCAGAAAACTTCCCGGCATAAGATTTACAAGCCTTGGCATAGATAATCCAATAGGCCTTTTTTTTGAGGCCATGCATTCCACAGGTTTTTATTGGAATTTTATTGGCGTTTTTCAAATATTAATTGGTTTCCTTATTTTTTTCAATCGATTTGTAGTCTTTTGCAGCCTTTTAATGATGCCGGTAGTCATTAATATATTCCTGATATCTATTGCACTTCATATGAAAGGTACGCCATTTATTACATCTGCCATGCTTTTAGGCAATGTATTGATGCTGCTATGGCACTTTGAAAATTACAAAAGCATTTTCATGAGGCCCATATAGCTTAATATTGATAAACTTATGCTGTATTTATAATGTCTGGCGTATAAAAATTTTATACCGGTCTAATAATAGATAAAGATTTTGGTCTATGTTTTTGAACATGAAGAATTAAAACTCCACCACCGTGTCTAGAGTTTCTTCTTTTCGTTTGACTGTAATGGCGGCTTTATCGCCTTTTTCAAAAACCGAAAGGGCGCGCATATAGCTCATCATATCGGTGACCAGGCTGTCGCCGAGTTTTACAACGACATCCCCTTTTTGAAGTCCGGCTCTGTAGGCAGGTGTTTCTTCTCTGGTGCCATCAATGCGCATGCCTTTACCATCAAACAAATAATCGGGTACTACGCCCAATCCGACTTTGAATCTCGGTACGGAATCGCTTTCGTTTTTCGTTTTCCTAAAAGCCAATTCACCATTGTCGTTAAGGTCTGTAATGATAGAAAAGATGTAATCTGAAATTTTGTACATGCCTTCATAATTAAGTTTATCGGCATCGTCAGTAGGTTTGTGGTAATCTTCGTGTTGACCGGTGAAAAAGTGAAGCACAGGGACATCAATTAAATAAAATGAGGTATGATCGCTTGGGCCAACACCACTTTCGTCCACAACAAGTTTAAAGTTGTTGTTATTGGCTTTTATGGTTTGATTGAATATTGGCGAGGTTCCTGTCCCATAGATCGCGAGGGTGCTGTCGGCTTTCAGTTTCCCTACCATATCCATATTGATCATGTAGTTGATCGACTCTTCGTCTATGGTTGGGTGTTTGGAAAAATAATTGGAACCCAGCAGCCCCATTTCTTCACCGGAAAAGGCCATAAATAAATAGTTGTTGTTGTCTTTAACTTTGGCGGTATCATTTTTAATTTTTAATCTGCTGGCAAGATTGAGCATGACAGCAACCCCGCTGGCGTTATCATCGGCGCCGTTGTGAATGGCTTTGTCTTTACCGCGATAGAGTGAACCTTCACCTCCGTAACCCAGATGATCGTAATGGGCGCCAATAATTACAGTAGTTGCTGCCTGGTTATCTATAAATGCTATCACATTACTTCCGGTGATGGTACTGTCTGCATTGGTGGTAAATTCCACTTCTTTATGTGGGTCGGTCTTAGGTTTAAAAGAAAATGGCTGCAGATAACTTTCAGTACCTTTGGGTTCCAGGCCTAAAGATTTCATCCGTTCGCTGATATATTCTGCGGCTTTCTCCTCGCCCGGCGTTCCGGTTTGTCGACCTTCTAGTTTATCATCGGCTAAAAATACAACATCGTCCTTAATCTTAGCCTCGGCGACTTTAGGGGGATTACTGCAGGATACAACAAACGCTAAAAGACCAACAAATAATATGTTTTTCATGATGAAATCTTATTTTTGCACAAAAATAAAAAATAAAGATCATTCATAAAGATTTGATTTCAATGAAAAATTTTATAATACTATTATCATTAGTCCTCTTGAACTTTTCTTGCAAAAAAAGTCAAAATAACTCAACCCAAAATCAAACAGAGTCTGAAACATCTCAAATAGTTAAAGACAGTTTAATTTATCCTGATGAGGTTAATTTTAAATCTATCAGACAAGTCACTTTTGGCGGCGATAACGCTGAAGCGTACTGGAGTTTTGACGATAAACAATTGATTTTTCAATCTAACAATGAAAAATGGGGCGTAGGTTGTGACCAGATGTTTTTGATGGATGCCAATGAAACTTTTACAGATAGTATAGCTCCGCCGATGATCAGTACTGGTTTAGGTCGAACGACTTGTGCTTATTTTATGCCGGATAATGAGCATATTCTTTATGCCTCAACTCATCTTGGTGATAAAGAATGTCCGGATACGCCATTACGTAAAAACGGTAAATACATCTGGCCGATCTATGATAGCTACGACATTTTTGTTGCTGATCTGGAAGGTAATATCGTTGATCAACTCACCGATGAACCTGGCTATGACGCTGAAGCTACCGTTTCACCACAAGGCGATAAAATTGTGTTTACCTCAGACCGAAGTGGTGATCTGGAATTATACACTATGGATTTGGATGGAAGCGATGTCAAGCAAATCACAGACCAGCTCGGTTATGATGGTGGAGCATTCTTTTCGCCAGATGGCACAAAATTGATATTCAGATCGTCAAGACCAAAGACTGAACAGGAAATAAAGGAATACAAAGAACTTCTTGTGGATGGTCTTGTAGAGCCAACTGAAATGGAACTTTACATCTGTAACGCCGATGGTAGTGATTTAAAACAACTCACCGATTTAGGCAATGCCAACTGGAGTCCGTTCTTTCATCCGTCTGGTGAAAAAATCCTGTTTTCCTCCAACTTTGAAGCCGAACGTGGTTTTCCATTTAATCTCTACATGATCGACATTGACGGCAAAAATTTGAAACGCATTACCCACGGCGAAACCTTTGATGCTTTTCCTGTGTTTTCAAATGACGGGAAATACTTGGCGTTTTCTTCTAACCGAAATAATGGCGGAACCAGAGATACGAATTTGTTTATTGCAGAGTGGCAGGATTGATTGATGTAACAATGAATCAATCTAGCAATGAATTAATGCAGTAATGTAAAGATGGATTTGAAAATTTGTTGATTTGAAAATTTGAAGATGTAACGGTGATTCTATATAATAATGTAATAGTGAATAAAGATACTAATGTAAAAATTGATTTGAGGATTTGATTCTTATGCTTAGAGACTTTTAAATTTCATTTAATCTGATAGTTTATTTCGTCATGGTGTGATACGAAATTTTAAAAAGGCTATAGAACTCAAATAGTCCAAGACTGCCACAGCCTCATTCTTCACCTTCGCAGTATCGTGATTTGAAAACGTTTCAGCGAGGGAGAGCAAAGGCTTGGTTGTCATTTTCAATTTATATATTTTAGTTTAAAATGTCTATAAGTAAGAAGAGCTATTGCGTGCACAACAGCTCTCTTTAATAAGTATTCATTTTTTAATCAAGACCCACACATCAAACAATCATCGCCGTCCGACTCTTTGGATTGCTTGATTAGGGCTTTTAATTCTTCCGGAGATAATGAAGTGTCATCTGCCATTACAGTTTTTTGTACAGGCTTCTGCGTTTTGTTCTGCGTTTTGGCCTCATGTTGTTTTAATGTTTCTGCATTAGCTTGCGCTACTTTTTCTGTGGGTTGAGAAATTGGCTCTGGCGTTGGCGCTGATTTCTGTTCCTTAGATAAAGTAAATTTAATGGCATCTACCGCAGACTTGGTTCTCAGGTAATACATACCGGTTTTTAAGCCACTCTTCCAGGCATAAAAGTGCATTGACGTCAATTTAGCAAATGTGGCACCTTCCATAAACAGGTTGAGCGATTGCGATTGATCGATAAAATAACCACGCTGGCGACTCATATCAATGATGTCCTTCATAGATAATTCCCAAACCGTTTTGTAAAGTTCTTTGATGTCATCCGGAATGATATCAATTCCCTGAACAGAACCATTGGCACGCATTATAGCATTTTTAACCTCGTCTGTCCAAAGGTCTCTTTCAACTAAATCTTTCAACAAGTGTTTGTTGACGACGATAAATTCACCTGAAAGTACACGTCTCGTGTAGATGTTTGAAGTGTAAGGTTCAAAGGCTTCGTTATTACCAAGAATTTGAGACGTGGAAGCTGTCGGCATAGGTGCAAGCAACAAGGAGTTTCTCACCCCGTGCTCTTTAATTTTGGCTTTAAGTTTTTTCCAGTCCCATCTGCCACTCAAATCATCTTCAGTTAAGCCCCAAAGGTTATACTGCAATTGTCCCTGACTTATAGGGGAGCCTTCGTAGCTGGAATATGGTCCTTCAATTTTTGCCAGCTCCATAGAAGCCTCAACAGATGCATAATAGAGGGTTTCAAAAATATCCTGGTTGAGTTTTTTAGCTTCCTCACTGGTAAAAGGTAATCTTAATTCAATAAACGTATCTGCCAGCCCCTGAATTCCTAATCCTACTGGTCTGTGGCGCATGTTAGAATTTTCAGCTTCTTTCACGGGATAGTAATTTCTATCAATAACTTTGTTCAAGTTTTTGATTACCCTTTTTGTAATCTTATGGAGTTCTTTATGATCAAATTCTCCGTTTTTCACAAATTTAGGTAAAGCGATAGAAGCCAAGTTACAAACGGCAACTTCGTCAGGACTTGTATATTCTAGGATCTCCGTACATAAATTAGACGAACGGATAGTTCCTAAGTTCTTTTGATTAGATTTTCTGTTTGCTGCATCTTTGTAAAGCATGTAAGGGGTACCCGTTTCAATTTGAGATTCTAAGATTTTCTCCCAAAGTTCACGGGCTTTGATGGTTTTTCGGCCACGCCCTTCCTGTTCGTATTTGGTGTAAAGTGCTTCAAATTCATCGCCGTAAGTATCAAAAAGGTTTGGACACTCATTTGGACACATCAGCGTCCACTCGCCGTTTTCTTCTACCCGTTTCATGAATAAATCTGAAATCCACATGGCATAAAATAAATCACGTGCACGCATTTCTTCGGCGCCGTGGTTTTTCTTAAGGTCTAAGAAATTCATGATATCCGCATGCCATGGCTCGAGGTAAATGGCAAAAGAGCCTTTACGTTTGCCACCGCCTTGGTCTACGTATCTCGCTGTATCATTGAAGACACGAAGCATGGGCACGATACCATTTGAAGTTCCGTTAGTACCGGCAATGTAAGATCCTGTAGCTCTGATGTTATGTATAGATAACCCAATACCGCCGGCAGATTGTGATATCTTGGCCGTTTGTTTTAAAGTATCGTAAATGCCGTCAATGCTGTCCTCTTTTGCTGTCAATAAAAAACAAGAAGACATCTGTGGCTTTGGCGTCCCGGAATTGAATAGGGTAGGTGTAGCGTGCGTAAAATATTTTTTAGACATGAGCTCATAGGTTTCTATGGCCGCGTCTAAATCGTCGATATGAATACCGATGGAAACCCGCATGAGCATGTGTTGTGGACGCTCTGCTATTTTCCCATTAAGTTTTAGCAAATAAGAACGTTCAAGCGTTTTAAACCCAAAATAATCGTAGTTGAAATCTCTGCTGTAAATGATTCGCGAATCTAAAGTTTCTTTATTATCCATGATGACCTTATAAACTTCATCGGAAAGTAAAGGTGCTTTTTTGTTGGTATGTGGATTAACGTATTCATACAAATCGGTCATGACCTCACTAAAGGTCTTTTTGGTATTTTTATGTAAGTTGGAAACGGAAACTCGTGCAGCCAGTTGGGCATAATCCGGGTGTGTGGTGGTCATGGTTGCCGAGACTTCAGCGGCAAGGTTGTCGAGTTCACTTGTAGTGACACCGTCGTAAAGGCCTTCAATAACACGCATAGCGACTTTAGTGGGTTCTACAAGCGGACTTAGTCCGTAGCATAATTTTCTAATTCTGGCTGTGATTTTATCGAACATCACAGGTTCTTTTTGTCCGTTTCTTTTAATTACATACATGGGGTAGATGGGTTTAAGTTATTAATATATTTTTGATACTATTGATACTATTGAAACTATTGATTCTGTTGTTGCTATTGTTGCTATTGTTGCTATTGTTGCTGTTGTTGCTGTTGTTACTGTTGATGCTATTGATTCTGTTGATTCTGTTGATTCTGTTGATGCTATTGATTCTATTGTCTCTATTTGTTACTGTTGTCTCTATTGTTACTGTTGTCTCTATTGTTTCTATTGATGCTGTTGAATTCGATATTATAAAAAATATGAGAACTCTAGTATATAAAACATAATGAGAATACTTAGAACTTATTATGGTTTTTTTCGATACTTTGTAAAAAATTATTAATCTTAATTCCTAATTTTTGAATTCTTTCCCTCAAGTTTTCATACAATTCTCTGTCTTTTATAGAACCTGTCTCATATAAAATTTCAAGATGGTCAACACTTTCATCATTTGATGATAAGGCATAAATAATGAATCTTATATAATCATTTCTATAACGTCTTCTGCCGTATCCTTCAACTATATTTGACCTAACAGATTTCATAGATCGTCTGATTTGACTGCCCTCTTCGTACATCTCAAATTTTGGTAATTGTAATGTCATTTTGTGTACATCAATTGTTAGCTCTCGAGCTATTTGCCAAATTTCAAGATTTCTGTAACTCATTATTTCTTGATTCTGTTGATGCTGTTGATGCTGTTGATACTATTGATACTATTGTTGCTATTGATACTATTGTTGCTATTGATACTATTGTTGCTATTGATACTATTGTTGCTATTGATACTATTGTT